>Ga0172376_10003071_pt1 | contig 20027 bp, 13 predicted proteins | sample Lak35m_FD_121114 | JGI IMG/M metagenome (GOLD analysis project Ga0172376, IMG submission 121114) | Freshwater microbial communities from Kabuno Bay, South-Kivu, Congo - kab_092012_35m | ecosystem: Environmental > Aquatic > Freshwater > Lake | place: Democratic Republic of the Congo: South-Kivu... | reverse complement strand
CTTTCGTGCTCGAACCCTTCAGTTTTCCAATGACGTCTCGAAGAATAACCCGTTCTTCATCGGTGAGCCGCACCACGTAAACCTTCTGCATCGGGCACCTCCTTGTGCCGTGCATTATCTGCTTTCAACCCGTCAAAGCCAACCCCATCTTGGTATTGTGACGATGCACTAGTGACGGATCCGCCCAGGTTTTGGAAACGAAATCGAAAAATTCCCGAAATTTCTTATCCGGACACCCCATTGCCGCTCCTGAGACCTCACAGGGCGGCAGTTCGCGCGTTCGGTTCGATCGTTCTTTCGAAATCAAACCGGCAACCGGCCGAAGAAAACGAAATCCCCTGAACCATGTATCCCTGAATGGGAAATGGCCCTGGTCGAAATGGAATCGGTTCTGATGTGCCTTCGATCGTAACTGCTTCCCGGGCATGTCTCCTGATCGTTCCGGCCCATGGCGGACGGGCCTGTCCTGTGATCGTTCGTTCGAGCATTCGCCGGCTCGAATTCGGACCGGTCGTCGCTGATGTCGCACGATCCCCTACAAACCTTGTGTCGAAATCGGGCCGGGTTTGGACACGATTTTTCGGAATTTTCGAAATATTTTCCGAATGGACTTCGCGAGCCGGATCGACCGGGCCGAACGTGCGGATATCACGCGATCAGCGCGATTGACAGATGCCTTTATGGCTTTCATACTTTTGTTGACATTCGTTTCCGTCGTGTCGACGGAATACGGTTCTCCCCTCTCTCTCCTCTTACACCATTCGTGCGTTTCTCGTCCTGTCCCGCCCCGTGCAGGTCTTGAGGGCCTCATGCCGATGTATTCCGCGCATCCTGAATCGAACGTATTGCAAGCCACGTCATCGATCGTTCACGCATCCGGCCAGGCCGGGTTCGATCGCTTCTTATCGTGTGAAGAGTACCTCATCGTCATGGCGAAGACACGGATCGCCAAGCCATTGCGGATCTATGTCTCGGCGTCCGACATCGTTCAGGAGACGTACGCCAGTGCCTTTCGGCGCATGGCGGAACCCGACAGGCCCGAGATCAGGAACCCGAAGAACTGGCTGACCGGAATTCTCCTGAACAAGGTCAGGGCGGCATGGCGAACATACGCCGCGGAATTGTTCGGTCCGACACTTTTGATTCCCATCGGCGAACCGGGAACGAATGGATCGATGGCCGGAACCTGTGATGACCCCGAGAAAGACCTCGACGGCCGCGACACGTTCGCCTGGGCGATGGCCGAACTGCCTGAGGGGCAGCGGTGCGTCATCGAGCTTTACCTGCGGCACAGTATGGAGATGCCCGAGGTAGCCCGAACCCTCGGCATCACGGAAAGCTGTGCCCGCCAGCGATATCGCCGGGGCATGCAGTTGCTGAAAGACAGGATCGATCCGGACGACCATTGCTGACTTGCCGCCGGTCCGGGCCGCTCCGCCCGGACCGGCATCCCTTGGGTTATCGATCGATCCTTTTCGTCCGTAAGCGGATTTTCCGGAATTCAGGTGCGTCATGGATTTTTCCGATTTCGAAGAGTTCGTCAAAAAAGAGCTCGAAAAACAGGCGAAGCGCGAAGGCGAAGAGGATTCCGACGCCACGCGGCGCGAACTGCCCAAATACCTTCTCGCCGGGCTGACGGGCACGGAGCGGTTCGGCCCTTTCGAATTGCGATCGCAGCTGGGCGCCGGCGGCTTCGGCGTCGTCTTTCTGGCCCGGGATTCGCGCACAGGCCGGACGGTGGCCCTGAAGCTGCCGCTGCCGCAGGTGATTCTCGATTCGACGCTGAAGAAACTGTTCGTGCGCGACGCCAAAGCCGGTCTCCTGCTGGATCATCCCGGCATCGTCAAGGTGCACGAATTCGACGAGATCGACGGTATTCCCTACATTGCGTCGGAATACGTCGAAGGGCCGACGCTCGAACGCTGGCTGAGCAAACGGGGCACGATTTCCTTCGACGATACCGTCGATCTCGTGATCTGGATCGCCGATGCCATCGACCATGCGCACAAGCGGGGCGTGGTGCATCGCGATTTGAAACCGGCCAACATTCTGCTCAGGACGGTCGTCGTCGAATCAGCCACCGTCATTCATCCCATGATCACCGACTTCGGCCTGGCGCGGGTGCGGGACGGACTCGGGCTGACCGCCACCAAAACGGGGACCATGATCGGCTCGATGCCGTACATGGCCCCGGAACAGATCAAGGCGGCGAAGGACTCGGTCGGCCCGTACTCGGACGTCTATTCCCTGGGCGTGATCCTGTATCGCATGCTCACCGGCTCGATGCCGTTTTCGGAGGCTTCGAGCCAGCCCGCCCTGATGTACAAGATCCTGCACGATCAGCCCGTTTCGGTCAGCACACGGCGTCCGGTCGTGCCGGCCGATCTGCAGACGATCTGCGAGAAGTGCTTGCGGAAGAGGCCGCACCAGCGATTCGCGTCGGCGGCCGATCTGCGTGACGAACTGAAGCGTTACCAGGACGGCCAGCCGATCAAGACCCTGCCGCTGTCGCTGTGGGAAAAGGCCGGCGAATGGTGCCGCAGAAACCCGGCGCCCATGGTGGCGATGCTGGCTTCGGTGGTCATCATCATCCTGCAGGCCTTTCAGTTGCGTGAATCGCAGCGAGTCAACACCGAACTGCGGCGCGTCAACGCCGATCTGACCAAGGCCAAGGCGCAGGCCGATGCGAACCTGACACTGGCCAACGACCGCAACCGGGTCGTGCAGCGGTATTATTATGACCGCCGCCTGCTGGACGCCCAGGCCGCGATGGCGGAGCATGACGTTTTGCTCGCTCAGCAGATTCTGACGGAAATCGACCCGGGCGAGGCGGGCCGCGAGTTCGTGTGGAATTACCTGTGGCGGAAATCGCGGGAGAAAATGGAATTCATTCCGCGGAAGAAACAGACGAGCGATATCAACCGAATCTGGAATCTGGGGAACGCGCGCTGGCTGGTCGCGGCGAACTCATTCGCCAAAATGCATATTTTCGACACGACTGACTGGAGCCTGGCGGGTGAAATCGATTACTCGGCATATCCTCGAGGCAATATTCATTACGTCAGCCTGTCACTGGACGGGCAGCGAATTTACGTCACACATCAAGACATCACCCCGAAGGGCATGAGTACACGAGGCGGTTTGCGGGTCCTCGCCTGGGATACGGTCGAACGACGAACGCTTGTTCATTCGATTGCGCCACCGGTCGCGAATATCTCAGGCCTGAAGCTCTTTCCCGATTCCGATACGCTGCTCGTCTGGGGCCGGCGGGAGCGAGGCGCGATCGCCCTGCACGAGCACGATCTCGCGAAGCGGAATTCGAAAGAACGGGTGCTAGGCCATGATTATGGCACCATCGCATTTTCGAAAGACGGAATGAAATTCGTCGGTGCCCACCTGAATGGAAATTTGTATCTGGTCGATGCTCATGACCCGGGGATCCGCAAGGAATTGAAATATACCGGCGAACCGGACAGGACGACGATGACGTTTCATGACGAGAACGGCCTGATTCTCATGAAATCGGTCGATCGCGTCGACGGGCAGGACGTTCCGCGCATTCTCGGCTGGAAGTCGAGCTTCGAAGGCAGCGGCGAACCGGTTCTGGCGCACGCTTTGCCTTACGATCCGGATTTCGACTTCTGGCCGGTGCGGGCGAAGAACCTGGTCCTCGTCGGCAAGCCGAACGAAGTAGCCGGCATTCTGGGCGGCATTGTCGGCCTGCTGGATCTCGAATCGGGGAAATCGACTCCGCTGGAGCTGGACCGTGCCGACCCTGGCTTCGGCAAGAAATTCACGATCCAATCGATGGAATCCTTCGTGCACGACGGAACCCTGCTCACGCCCGTATATCAGGAAGGATTCGACTGGCGTTGGCGGGCCTGGGATCTGAAATCCACAAAGCAGTTGATCGATCTGTCGATTCGCGATGCCTTCACTCCCTTCGAATCCGCCGGTCGTGATTTCCTGTACGGAGTCGACGACAAAGACAAGCTCTTCCGCTGGCGGTCGAAACGGGAGTTCAGGATCCCGGAAAAGTTGGCTGAGCTGGACGACGAAGCCTGGTGCGCGGCCTTCACGCCCGACAGCGCCCGCATCGTCACCGGCAGCGACGACAAGGACGACGCCCCGACCCTCAAAGCCTGGGACCGTGCCACGGGCCGAATGCTCTGGGCCGTGAAGGCCCATGATGCGACCGTCTCCGTGATGGCCATGCACCCGGGCGGCAAGATCGTCGCCACGGGGGCCCTGGACGACTCGGCCAACGTGCGTCTCTGGGACATGGCCACGGGGCAGATGACGGCCGATCTGAAAGGCCTCGATCTCAATGTGCGGGCGCTGCGATTCAGCCCCGACGGCACCCGCCTCGCCGCCGGCGACAAAAAGGGCCGCTGCGTCGTCTGGGACGTCGCCACCGGCAAGGTCGTACACGACTTCCCGGCCGGTATCGACCGCGTGCTGTGCCTGGCATTTTCCGACAATGGCCAGACGCTTTTGACCAGCACCGAGGACGGCTGGATCCGGACCTGGAACCTGGCCGACCGTTCGAAACTCCGGGAGTTCTACACGGGTTTCTTGACGCAGGGCCTGACGATCGACCCCGACCTGAAAACCGCCGCCGGCATCGGTAAAGACGGCCGCCTTTTCGTCGTGGATTTCGAAACCGGTGAGGATTTGCGCCATTTCGAAATGCCCGGCATGAAGCCATTGACGGTCATGCTTTTTCCGGACGGCAAAACCCTGGCCGCGGGCGACAAGGCCGGCAACCTGATGATGTGGGACCTGGAAACCGGCACGGAGAAATTCCGCGTGAAGGCCCACGAAGCTCAGATCAACGCCCTGACCCTTTCGCCCGACGGCAAAACCCTCGTAAGCTGCGCCCACGACGGCACCGTGCGGCTCTGGCACGCCGGGCCGGAGTTTTGAGGTTCCTCGTCCCGGCCATGATCTTCTGACATGCATGGCGGTCGCCCGCTCCACGAATTGCCCCGCGGTCTTGTGGCCCGGGCCCCGGATCGGGGAAAATGCGGGTCCAGCGGATTCGCTAAACTCCTTGCGGTCTCAGACCATGACTGCCGCCGTGACCGACACCGAACTTGCGCGAAGTGCCGCCCGGGGCGACAGGCTCGCCCTGGAGCGGCTGCTCGTGCGCCATCAGCCGGCCCTGATGCGGCTGATTCAGGCCGAGATGGGCGATGCCCTGCGCGCCGGCACCACGGCCGAGGATCTGTTCCAAAGGTGCTGCCTGGAAGCTGTCCGCGGCATCGGGGCGTTCGAAGTGCGGTCCGAGGCGTCGGTCTATGCCTGGCTGGCCACGATCGCGCGGCACCGGGTGCTGGACGCGGCCCGGGCGGCCTCGCTGCGAGAGGCGACGGTCGGGCGTGACGCTCGCTCTTCCTCCGGCAGTTTCGGTCTCATGGGCGATCTGTTCGCGCAGCTTTCGGCCGGTGTGTCGACCGCCAGCCACAAAATGCGGCGGGATGAGCTGGAAGCCGCCGTGCGGCAGGCCGTGGATGCCCTGGAGCATCCCCAGCAGCGGCAGGCGGTGCGGCTGCGCTATTTCGAAGGCCTGGCGCTGGACGAGATCGCCCGGGCCATGGGGGTTTCCGTCGACGCCGTGCGGGGCCACCTGCACCGGGCTCGCGAGCCGCTGGCGCGCGTGCTGGCCCCGTTGTGCGAGATTCTTTCCGACATCTGAAACGGCGGCATGATGGACGAGTCAACCGGTCGGGCCCAGCGGTGCGAAGCGCTTGTCGCGGAGTGGTTTCGCCAGTGCGAAGCGCCCGACGCCGCCGCGCAGGCCGAGTGGCTCGCGGCCCATGCCGGTCTGGAGCCCGAGATTTCCGCGACGCTGCGTGCCTGGCTTCTCGTCAGGCGCCACCTGGCCAGCGAGCCGAAGGACGACAGCGCCGATCCGGAAGTGAAGACTTATGTCAGCGACGAAAAGCAACACGGTTCCCGGGTAGGAGGCGGCTCCGGTCTGACGGTTTCGGACATGCCGGTGGGAGAGCCGCTCGCGGGCCGGTACCGGCTGATCGAACGGCTCGGCAAGGGGCAGTTCGGCACGGTGTGGAAGGCACAGGACACGCTCGTCGACCGCCCCGTGGCCGTGAAGCTCTTGCGACATGACCTGGCGGACGAGGAACTGCGGCAGTTTCAGAAGGATCTCGTCGTCGGCCGGTTGCGACACGACAACATCGTGCGCGTGTTCGACGTCGGCGAGGCGGGCGGCGTGGCCTATATCGTCAGCGAACTCATCGACGGCCCTTCGCTGCGGCAGTGGATGCAGGCCCATACGGACATCCCGGCGCCGCGGCGTGTCTGCCAGATCGTGCGCCAGCTCGCCGACGCGCTGGAATACGCCCACAAGCAGGGTGTGGTGCACCGGGACATCAAGCCCGAGAATGTGCTGATGCATGCCGGCACCGACCGCCCGTGCCTGGTCGATTTCGGGCTGGCGATGCTTTCCGACGATAGCGTCCGTGACGACCGGGCCTCGGTCGTCGGCACGATTCCGTACATGGCTCCGGAGCAAGCCCGCGGCGAGTCGCAATCGGCCGACGCCCGTACCGACGTGTATGCCCTGGGCGTCGTGCTTTACGAACTGCTGGCTGGCGAGCGGCCGTTTCGCGGCCGGCCGGAGGCGATCCTGCGGCAGATTCGCGACAACCCGCCGCCCGACCCGCGGCGATTCATGCCGAACATTCCGGAGCACCTTGTGCAGATCTGCATGAAGTGCCTGGACAAGAACCCGGATAACCGGTTCGCGACGGCCGGCCACCTGCGCAACGAGATCACGCGCCATCTTGAACATCAGCCGCCGGGGCCAGGAATCCGAGTCACGCGGCGGGAGCTGTTCCAGCGCTGGATCCGCCGCAACCCGATCGCGGCTTCGCTGGTGGCTTCGTTTCTGGTCTCGCTTCTGCTGACCGTCGGCATGGGCCTGGCGGGGCTTTCGCGGGCGCTGGATTCTCTGGACCGGGGCCTGACGGGCCGTGCCATCGCCACCAACGAGGCCGCCGCGCGCCTGGCGGCGGCGCAGGTCAGCGACGTTCTGGTGAAGGAAGTCGAAAAGATCCGGGCCGTGGCGCAATCGCCGGAATTGATCGCCGATTTCGAAGCGATCGGGCGTGATCGTGCCCTGCAAAAGACACTGGAGACATTGTACGACGAAGACGCGCTGATCCGGTCGGCCGAGACCGCCGGCGGCCCAAAACCGGCACCGGAACTGGTCCGCGATTTCGAATCGCACCGGGGGGATCTGATCGACGCGGCGCCGGTGCGCGGCCTGCAGGCGCGGCTGGGCCAATTGTATCAGGACGACGAAAACGCCCGCACGTTCGTCTTCAGCTGGGTTTCGTACGCGGCCAACGGCACGCAGATCGCCCGCGCGCCGGCATTGCAATCGATCGGCAAAAATTACGCCTGGCGATCGTATTTCCACGGCGGGCCGACCGATTGGGAAAGCTCGGTCGTGGGCCGGGCGATCGATCCGCCGATTCTCGACGCCCCGAACATTTCGGCCGTGTTCATGAGCGTGGAAACGAAAAACTACGTGATCGCCATCAGCGCGCCGGTGATCGGTACTGATGCCAAGCCGCTGGGCGTGATCGCCAAGATGCTGGAATTCGGCAAGATCGTGGACCTCGAGTCGAAAGACGTCAACCAGTTCGAATTCGTGATCGTCGACATGCGGGCCGGCTCGCGCGGGGTGATCCTTCAGCACCCGTATTTCCAGAAGATCGTGGAAAAGGAACACGGCCGGCTGCCGCACGACCCGTTCGACCTGCGTTATCGCGTGCCGATCGAAACGATCCTGAAGCCCAATCCGAACTACGCCGACCCGATCGCCCAGCTCGATCCGGCGTATCGGGGCCGCTGGATCGCTTCGGCCGTGCAATTGAAAATTCAGGGCGAGGATTCGGGCATTTTCATGATGACCCAGGTGAATCACGATTCGCTCATCGGCAATTACCTGAGGAATTTGCGGTCGAGCCTGATCCTGCTGTTTCTGGCTCTCATCGGCCTGGTGCTGACGACCATCGTGCCGTTCTGGATCTGGATCCTGCGATCGGGCGGCAGGCCGAATTATTGTTTTCGAACGCATCCGCGGCCTATGTGGCTCGTGGGTGCATGAACTTCCGACAGACCACGGCCTTCATGCTATCTTCTCTGGCTTCTGGCCCTTTTCTGGCTTCTCGGCTTTGCCGCCCTCGAAAAAATTTTGAGCGCATTGGCCGGCTCGTTCGCTGAAGGAATCAGAAGCGCCGGATTCGCCGGCACGACCGGACCCGGTTCGATCACGAAACCGTCAACGAAAGGGACGAACGATGCCCATGACGCCCGAACAGCGCACGCTCTGGTCGAAAATCGCGGCTTTCGAAATCGATGACCCGTCCAGCGATTTCCGGTTCTCGCACCGGCTCGCCCGCGAAAACGGCTGGTCGCACGAATATGCCGCCGAGGTGATTGACGAATACCGCCGGTTCGTGTTTCTGGCCTTCGCCGCAGGGCATCCGGTCACGCCGTCGGTGGACGTCGACGAAGCCTGGCATTTGCATTTGCTTTACACTCGCAGCTATTGGGAAGACCTGTGCCGCGACACGCTGGGCGGGCCACTGCACCATGGGCCGACGCAAGGGGGCCGGGCCGAGGCCGACAAGTTCGCCGACTGGTACGGCCGCACGCTTGCGTCCTATCAGCGGCTCTTCGACCGCCCCGCCCCGGCAAGCGTCTGGCCTGAGGCGAAAGCCCGGTTTTCGAAATCGTCGCGAACGGTGCATGTGCGGCCGGCGACGCACTGGATCGTTCGCAAGCCGCATATTGCGATTTCGAAAGCGCTGGCTCGTTCGAAATGGAATCTGACGCCCGCGACGGCGGCGGTGTTCGTGGTCGCTTCACTGGGGGCGCTGGCCGTCACGGGTTGCGTGGCTGCGGGCGGCGGCGGTGCGAACGGGGCGGCCTTGCCGAATCCGGTGACGTCGTTCGACGCCAAGCGGTTCCTGATTTTCTATCCGCTCGCCTGGATCGTGATGATGGCTCTGACGACGTGGTTTCAGCGGGTGTTGCTCAATGAACCGGTTCCGGACGAGACCGTCCGCGAGTTCGAGCATGCCTCACCCGAGACGGTCGCCTTACTGCAGGAACAGGTGGCCCAGCGGTACCGGCTGGCCGAACTGCTGACGGCGCGGCTCTATGCACAGGGCCGGATCCGGTTCGATGCTGAGAAAAAGCGGCTCGTGCGTGCCGACAATGGCCCGAAGCCGGCCAATGCGTTCGATGCCGAAATGCTCGCCGTGATCGAGGCTGGCGAGAGCGCCGCCAGCCCGCCCCAACTGGCCAGTTACGCGGCTGCGATGCGTGAGCGGCCGCTGGTGCGATCGGCCATTGACCGGCTGCGGCAGAAGGATCTGTTTCTGGAATCCGGGCCGCTGCGATTCGCCCAGGGGGCGGGCATGGCCGCGATCATGATCTGGCTGGCGATCGGCGTGGCCAGGGCCCAGGTGGGCCTGGCCCGGCATCGGCCGATCGGGTTTCTGATCGTCGAGATGATCGTGGGCGGGCTTGTCGGGCTCTTGTGGGTGGACGGGCCGGTCTTGCGATCCTGGTATGCCCCGGCGGCCAAGATCGTGCGGCGGCTCAACCGCACGACGGCGGCCCGGATGTCGGCCCTGCGGCAGCGGTTCGCCGACGAGAACGCAGGTTCGGCGAACGACGACGATTGGCGATCGGTGGCGATCGCCGGGCTGTGCGTGCTGCCCGCGACGGGCCTGTTTCGCGAATATCGGACGTACGTTCAGCCCCCGAGCAGCGAGGGTGCCGGCGGCATCGACGCCGGAGGCGGCGGATGCGGTGGTGGTGGCGGCGGATGCGGCGGCGGTGGATGCGGCGGTTGCGGCGGCTGAGCCCTGAGGGCCTTTACATGCGGTCGAACGGGCCGTTTCGATCCTGCCATTGGGGCGGGCGGAAGCGCCGTCCGCCGTCGAACCTGTCGCGGACGATCCACGGCTGCCGCTGAGGGTAGCGCAGGTGTTCGGGCACGTATTCGTCCGGTTCCTCGGCGGGCTCCGGCAGGGTATAGGACTGGTAGCCGTGCATGGTCTTGAGGCGTTTGTACCCGAATCCGATGAACAGGATCAGTTCAGGGTAGATCTGGGCCCGATAGCGATAGGCGAGACCGATGTTGGCAAAGATGAGCGAGTAGTAATACAGAAGGGGCAGACAGAACAGGATGGGAATGAGGGTATCGGCGAGATTGTCGCGGAGGCCGTAGCGGAGGCCGCGAAAGAGCCGTATCGTGCCGGAGTAGTACCACCAGAGAACCTCGGGGGTGCTCAGAAGCATGAGCCGGCTGCCGCGCAACAGGTTCCATGGGAACGGCGCGTACATCAGGTGCGCCAGGCCGAAGAGCAATCCGGGCAAGAACTCCGAGGGGTTGGTGATGTCGAAAGGGTTTTCGACGAAGGATGTTCCGGTCATGCCGCTGCCGTACTCCTTCAGGCCGCTCATCGTAGTGAATCGTGAGCTGGCGCGCTTTCTGGCGGCTTCCTCGTTGCGTTCGGCCATTGCGGAGTTGTATCCGACGTACATGACCAGGGGGGATGCCATCACGCCCATGATGATCGCGGCCTTGCGGAACTGGCCGCGAACGAAGACAGGGACGACGAGGGCCACGATCATGCTGCCCAGGAGCACGTAATAGACGTAGAATCGGAGGTAGAGCATGAAGAACAAGGAGAGGCCGAACGCGGCGAGATAACGCAGGCGAAAGCGGCGCTGAGCGACCTGAACGCAGCTGTAGAGCCCGAGAACTTCGAAGAAGACGACGAAGGGCTCCTTGGCCGTCAGGGCGGAGAAGACGAGCAGCGACGGCATCAGGGCCAGGACCCAGCCCAGGTATCGGGCGGCCTTGATGTCGCCGAAAATCTGAAGCGACATCCGGTAGCTGATCACGGGGATGAGCGCGCCGAAGAGGGCATTGAGGGTCGCGGCCGTGATCCGGCCCGGCAACCCGGTGACGAGGAAAAGTGCCGCGTAAGTCAGTTTGTGAAGAACGTGCGAGCCGCCTCCCGTATGAGTGGTCGGCAGATTTTCGATGACGGCGATCGGTGCGCTGAAGATTCCGTAGCCGTTCATGACCCACTGGTCGTAAACTTCCAGGGAGGCCCTCCACCCCGAGGAGTCCATGTCCGTCACGATCGAAATCAGGCCCGCTTTGTAGATCAGCAGGCTCATGAAGATTCGGGCCAGATATGCGACGATGAAGAGTCGCATCTGATCGCCTAGGGTCTCTTTGTGGTGCGTCATGCGGACCATCGCAAGGCCGATGACGAACAGGAACAAGCCGACGACCATGCCGCTGGCGGTGTTGAGGTCCGCAAGGTCAATCGGGGTGGCGGCTTGTTGCATTCGCGGTCCTGTCTTTCGTCGCTCCGCCGGTTCAGAAATCCGCGGAGACCCGGAATTCCCGGTGCCACATTTCGAGCATCAGCAGGTTCCAGATCCGGAACGAATTATTGGCTTCGCCAGTCATGTGTTTGCGGACGATCCGGTCAAGGTCTTCGCCCTTGAGGTAGTTCCGGATCGTGGACGATTCCGACAGGAGATGATCCTCGACCAGGGGCTTCATCGATTCGCGGATCCAGTTTCCGATCGGGACGCCGAAGCCGGCTTTGCGGCGGTTGACGTTTTCCGGCGGCAGCATGTCGGCGAACGCCTGGCGCAGGATCCACTTGAACTTGCGGCTACGCAGCTTGTAGTTCTGGGGCAGTGCCGCCGCGAACTCCAGGAGCTTGTGATCCAGCAGCGGCGAGCGAGCCTCAAGGCTGTTGGCCATCGTGGCGATGTCCACCTTGACCAGCAGGTCGTAAGGCAGATAGCCATGATAGTCCGCCAGGTTGGCACGCTCCGGAGCCGCCAGCCCCGGCTGGGCGCCCACGATTCGATCATACCAGTCCAGCGGCTCACGCAGGTTGACACGTTGCGAAAAATCCGCCCGGTACATCGACCGCTTGGCCGATTCCCCGAAGTAGCCGATCCAGTGGGCGTAGCGGTCCGCTTCCGGCATCATGGCGACTTTGAGGAACCGCCGCATCCGGTGCGCCATCGACTTCGATTCGGTGTTGCCGGGCAGCACGCTTTGCAGGAATCGCACCCCGAGTCCCGAACCGGGAATCTTCTGGATGGTTTCGGAAAGCTGGTTCGCCAGATAGCGCTCGTAGCCCAGAAACCCCTCGTCGCCGCCGTCGCCGTTGAGGGCCACCGTGACCTTCTGGCGCGTCATCTGGGACACGTAATACGTCGGCACGGCGCTGGAATCGGCATAAGGTTCGCCGTAGTGCCGTACCAGGGTCGGCAGAATGCTCATGGCATCCGGCTCCACGACGAACTCATGGTGATCCGTGCTCCATTTGGTCGCGATCCGCCGCGCGTGTTCCAGCTCGTTATAGGCCGCGTCGCGGAAGCCGATCGAAAAGGTCTTGACCGGCTGGGCGGACAATTGGGCCATGATGCCGACGACGATCGACGAATCGACCCCGCCGGACAGGAACGCCCCCAGCGGCACGTCGCTCATCATCCGGATGCGGACCGATTCGGTCAGCAGCTCGCGCAGCTCGGCCTTGGCGTCCTCGAACGGCTGCCGGCTTTTGGGCAGATAGTTCAGGGACCAGTACCGCCGGGTCTTCACCTCGGGCGCGGGGGCGTTCGTGTCCAGCGTCAGCACATGAGCCGGCGGCAGTTTGTTCACGGCCGCGTACGCCGTCCGCGGGGCCGGCACGTAGCCCCAGGTCAGGTAGTAGTCGATCGACTGGGGATCCATCGCGCGCGGCACCGCCGGATCCTCGACGATCGCCGCGAGTTCGCTGGAGAACCGGAACACCTTGCCGTCCCAGTAATAGAAAAACGGCTTCTTGCCGCGCCGGTCCACGGCGGCGAACAGCCGTTTGGCTCGGGTGTCCCAAATGGCGAAAGCCCACATGCCACGAAAATGGCTGACGCAATCCTCGCCCCATTGTTCGTAGGCGTGCAGAATGGCCTCGGTGTCGCACTGGCTCCGGAAGACGTGGCCATGCGCGACCAACTCATTGCGCAATTCGGGAAAGTTATACATCTCCCCGTTGAACGTGATCCAGAGCGTGCCGTCCTCGTTCGTCATCGGCTGACGGCCCGAGTCGGTCAGGTCGATGATCGCCAGACGCCGGTGCCCGAGCACGGCCCGGTCGTCCGACCAGAATCCGTCGGCATCCGGACCCCGGTGCGCCATGAGATCGCACATCCGATGCAGAACGTCCGTGTAACCGCCGATCGGCCGGTCATCGGTAGTCGTAACGATCCCTGCGATTCCGCACATCGAAGACGATCCCTTTTGGCTTATCCCATCACATTCGTCCGGCGATCGGCAGAAATCCCTCACGAGCCGCTCGCCATGGCCATCGGGTCAACCCTGGCGGACAGTGAAAGTGCCCCGCGAAACGATCGCTACCTAACTCGATGTGCCCTTGAGGATGTCTTCATACAATCGCACCATGGATTCCGCCTTCCGGTCAGGATGGAAATTCTCATAGGCGTATATCTTGGCCTGCTCCCCCATACGTTCCGCAAGATCCCTGTCATCCAAAATCTTAAGAATCGCGCCCGCCAGTGCCTGGATATCGTCGACCGGAACCGTCAGACCGTTGAAACCGTCCCGGACAAGTTCCAGGTTCGGCCCGATGTCGCTCACCACGCAGGGCAGCCCCGCGGCCATCGCTTCCACCAGGGCGAGAGGCAGCCCCTCATACCTCGACGGAAAACCGAAGACATCCGCCGCGGCCAGGAAGTCGGGAATGTCGTGCCGTGGCTGGAGCAGGTGGACGTTCGCCCCCAGACCCAGGTGCTCGATCGTCTTGCGCACAAGGGCCACATAGGCCTCGTCGACCTGCGAACCGACGATCGCCAGATGAGCCTCGGGACGCTTCCGAACCACATCCGCCATCGCCTTGACCAGCTCGACATGCGACTTCTGGTTCAAAAGCCGCCCCACCGCCAGAACCAGCCGGTCTCCCTTCGAAAGCCCCAGAATGTCGAAGACCTTGCCGCGCGGGTCCGCGCTCTTCGGCGTCACCTGCTCGTGCGCGAACGTGTTGAAAATTACCGTAATCGATTCGGGCTTCAGCCCGAGATTGTGCTGGATATGCCGTGAGACCGTTTCGCTCACCGCCACGCTGTGCGTCAGGCAACGCCGCGACGTCACCCCATCCACCCAGCGGATCACGGGCATCTTCTGCTTGACGACCGGCGACAACACCGGCTTCACCGGGTCGTAATCCGTGTTCTGAAAACTCGTGATCACCGGAACGCCGCGAAGCCGGGCCGCGATCCGGCCCGCCACGTTCGCCCATATCAACTGGGTGTGAACCAGATCGACGCCACGCTCCCGGATCAGGCGCCGAAGCGCCAGGATACATCCCGGAACATGCCTGCTGCCCGGCCGATCGAGACAGATGATCTCGACCCCCAGCGCCGTGAACGCCGCCGCGAAATGATTCCGGGGATCCCCCGGATCGACGTTCGCCACGTCCGTCACCGCAACAAGGTGACGGAATCGCTCTCGCATCGCCGCATTCGACAGATACGTCAGCAACTGACGCTCAGCGCCGCCGGAACCCAGGGTCGGCAGAACGTGAAGGATACAGGGCTTGCGGTCGCTGGGCGACGATTTCATCCAAGACGACTCCGGGCTTTTGTGCCTTCATCTGTTTCCGGCACAATCCGACGGTCATGTTCCGAACCGGCTGACAGGATCACGTCAAGCCGGTTTCGTCGGGTCCTTTCCCGAAATTGCAGGACGATGCGCAAGTTCGGCCAGGGGCGCTTGTGCGTTTATGATCATCAAGCCCGATCGCTTCCTGCGCTGGGCTTGTTCCCACATCGGGCCGGAATGGGAATCCAACATCGAAGGCCCCCCCCTGTCTTCTCGACTTCGTCATGCACCTCTCGGCAGGACTCCACACGTCTTTCGAAGACGCACCCACTCTACATTCCAGCCTTCCGCCCGGCCATAGCCGATGCCGAATTCTACCTCCGAATCCACAAATCCGTTCAGCCGATCACGTGTCAGCACATCCACTTACGTCGGCCCTGCCAGGCATCTTCCGAATTGGGGGCTTGAGTCCCGGCCCGCAAGAACATCTTACACCTGTCCCGGGGAATGGCCCGGGCACGGCCGCCATCCGCCTGCCCGGCGACCTCTCCCAATCCGTGCCGCCGGTCGAATCGATGCCGATCGCCCCAATTGCCACGCCGGCCTGTACTGAGGCGGGCCATCATTCGCCGGCATCCACAACCCCGCCCCGCTGTATCCATGATCGATCATAGGACCAGCAGAACACGGCCGATGGACATACCGGCGAGAATCTCAATCCACCCCATCCAGCCCGCGCCACTGTGCCGGATTTGCAGCCTGTGACGGACACCGCCCCCGGATTATGCCGAAACCACGTGGATGACCGTCTCCCGGAACCGAAATCCCCGGATCATTACCCATGAGTTCCGCGGTCGTACAAGATCCTGCATCCAAGGGTTACGCTTGCCATGCGTTATTACTTCCTCAAGCCCATCCGGCCGGCGCAACCGGCCGGCACCCCCGTCCTCTCCGTGAGTCCCGCCAGCCTGACGCTGGACCGGACCGCGCCAGGCAACGTGGCCACCTTCACGGCCAGCCTGAACCTCGATTCGGGAAGCGCCGTGGCCGTGTCGGTCACCTCATCCGATCCTTCCGTGACCGTTTCGCCGACCGCGTTCCCGCTCGGCGGCGGCAATCCGCTCACGAGAACCGTCACGGTCACCGGGGCCGCGGCCGGCCCGGACGCGGTCTCGCTGACCGTCACCGCGCCTGGCCAGACCACGCGCATCATCGGCATCAGCCGTCCGCAGGTTCCTCTCGATTTGACCGTCACGCCGACGAGCCTGGTCCTCGATCGCGTTTCGCCCGGCAACGTCGGCACGTTCACGGCCGCTCTCAACCGGGTTCCCGAATCGAGCGTCAGCGTCAGCGTCAGTTCGTCGGACCCGTCGGTCACCGTTTCCCCGGCTTCGTTCTCGCTGATCACGGGCAACCCGCCCTCCCAGACCATCACGCTGACCGGCAACGCGACCGGCCCCAGCCCGGTCACGATCAGCGTCAATCCGGTCAGTCTCACGGCGAAAACGGTGTCGGTGACCCGCACGGCCTTTACGCCCGCGGCCATCCCCGGCCTGGCCCTCTGGCTCGACGCCAACGACTCCGCCACGCTCACGCTCGACGGCTCCAGCAACGTCAGCCAGTGGCTGGATAAAGGGCCAAATGCGTATCCGTTCGTCCAAATAAGTTCGGCCAAAAGACCGAAATATCTGACGAACGTCATCAATGGCTTGCCGGTCGTGCGAACGGATTCCGTCGATGACGTTCTGACGGCGGCCGGTATTCCGGTAGGGAACATTTTCGGCAGCGGGGGCACGACGTTCACTGCGATCTATTTTGGGCAGCGTGTCGCGGACACAGGGCGGACTTTCGCTTCCCTCCGAATGGCCTCGAACGAGCGTTTCGAATTCGACCACGACATTCCTTCTCAGTCAGCGGCACACGGTCTTCTGCAAACGACCGTAAGTGCTCAATTCGTCGTTACGGCACCGTTCGTATCGACACAAAGGAACATCGTATCATATTTCTGGTCTTCGGGCGGTCAGTTCAACTTGCGGCGGTATATGAACGGGGCTGCAATCGTTTACCCGTCTGGCATCGTGACAGGCTCGTTCACCAAACCTGTGGACGCCCATATTGGTGAAATAGGCCTGCGTCCCCAGGCCCCGTACGATTTCGCCGAGGTCGCGATATACAACCGAGTGTTGACAGCGTCGGAAATCGGATCGATCGAAGCCTACCTCGTCGGGAAATGGGGCACGATATGAGCGCCCCTCGACTACAGATGACCTTGCCCGGCCATGTTCTTCCGAACATGGCAGGCCCGGCGTCCCGGAACCGGTGGGCGAGTCGATCGGGGCCGTCACGACGCGACCGCCGGTTCAGGCGCGTTCGATCCAGACGGAAAGCTGCATGCCCGTGTCGGTCCGCCGCATCAGGGTTTCGAAAAACGTCTTCACGAATGCCGGTTTGCCCATGGCACACGGGTGGAATTCATGGAACCGGACGGAATAGCCCGCGAGCTTGCCATCGGATTTCCCGTATCCCAAGCGGGTAACTGCGGAGAATCGCAGGTCCATTCGTCAACGCGCCCATGTGCGGCTTCGGGCCGCAGCCGGGTCAATTCGCCGGCTGCCGCTCCATCACGATCCACATCTCCGCGCCGGCCGGGTCGGTCTTGCGGTCCCGCCATTCCTGGCGGATGCGGCTCCAGAGCATCAGGTTCGCCGGATACGAAATCGGCAAGGCGCAAATGCCGGCCAGGATCTTGATCCAGTCGGCGGGCGATTTGCGCCGCTGCGCCAGCTTGTATTTCAACTTGCCGAACGGGCCATAGGTCCGGAACCATGGCTGCAGCTCGCGGCGGATTCTGGTCACCTCTTCGGCAGCCGCCGGGGTCACGGCTTTTTCCGGCACGAACCACAGGTCGAACGGCCGGCCGCCGTCGCGGGCGATCCACTCGACGCTGCCCCAGTACTGGTCGGCATAGAACGCGTCGGCGACCTGGAAGCCGTGCCGGCCGGCCAGGGCCGCCAGGTCTTCCGTCCGCAGGCGGCGCAGGTGTCCCACGGCGTCGTGAATGAACCGGTTGCCCTGATTCGGATCGATCCCGCCCGGCTGCGTGGCCGTGAGCGTATGTTCCAGGCTTCCCGGGTTGCCGCAGGGAACGACGATCAGAATCTTGCCCCCGGGCTTCAATTTGGCGGTGATTTCCAGGAACGACTCGTCCAGGTCGAAGACGTGTTCGAAGACGTGATGCGAAAATACGACGTCATACAGTTCCGTTTCCCGCAGGGCCTCGTCGCGGGTCACGAACCGCAGGCCCGGGTGCCTGGCGGCGGCCTGACGCACGGCCTTCTCGCTGATGTCCGAGCCGGTCACGGGGCAGCCCGGCACGAGGGCCGCGAGCCTGCCGGTGACGTCGCCCACGCCGCACCCGAAATCGAAGATCCGGGAGCCGGGGGCGATCTTCATGGCGTCGAGAACGTCCTTCAATTTCACGAACTGATGCGGCTGCCACCAGGCCTGAAGGTAGTCTTCCTGGACTTCGAAAAAGTCCTCGTAGTATTCGATCGCCTCGTCCTGACTTTTCAGTTCGACGATTTCCCGATTCTTCATCGCTTCGGTCTCCCAATCATCACTACGGTCGCGCGGGCCGCGATCGACCGGATTTACGATTTCGCTGTCCGCATGCCGCGGCGATGTTTGAGCGTGGTCAGCCATGCGGCCAGCCGCCCGGGAATGGCCGTCAGTGCCACCAGGGTTTTCATGACGCCGGAATCGATCGACCCGAGGCGTTCGCCCAGGGACACCCCCGCCAGATCCGCGAACCGATTGTACTGAACCCCGTAGACGAAATGCTGCCACGGAAAACGGAACACATGACGCCGCCCGAAATTGAGCCGCATCCAGTTGCCCAGATACAACGAGGCCGCGCCGCCGGTACGGAGATTCTCGGGCCGGCTGAAATTCGAAAGGCGGTCGGCGTCCGCCGGATTGAAACGATAGATGCCGAGCCGTTCGTTGACGAACCGGAATTTGCCGAGCGTGGCCACGGCATAGGGCATCATCCCGTCGGGAACGTAGATCCGCCGCCATTTTTCGGGATAGCGGAAGCGCCGGGCCGCTTCCAGGTCGAACGCCATCCAGGTATCCGTCCGGATCGTGCCGTCCAGCAGTTTTTCGGGAAAATAGGCTTCGAAGACGTCCTCGGCGAAATCCTCGTTCCAATTGCCGCCGTCGCTTCTGGAGAGCAGAAAACAGATCGAGTTCGCTGACGAGCCCTCGGCCTTCAAGCGCCGCCAGTGATATTTCAGGCGTTCCACGCACTGGGGCTTGAGCATGTCGTCGGAATCGAGGCATTCGAACAGTTCCGAACGGGCGATCTCAAGCGCGTGGTTGTAGGCGAAATGCTTGCCGGCATTTTCCTGGACGACGTATTCGATGTTCAAAAGGCCTTCGGCCAGCCAGCCGGCAACCAGGGCCGCCGTGCCGTCGGTCGAACCGTCGTCGACGATCAGCCAGACGAAGTCCTTGTCCGTCTGTTCCAGCAGCGAACGATAGACGTCCGGCAGCGTGTGCGCGCGGTTGTAGGTCGGCGTGAAAATCGTCAGAAACGGCACGGGCGAAGGCGAATTCCCGTGTGGCGCAGGTCGCATTGCGGTTCGATCGTCAGTCGTCGTCATCGCGAAAGCGGCTTCTCTCTTGCTGGTTCGCTGTCCATCGTGCCCGGCGGCCCGCCAGATCCTAGCCGAAGAGTTCGAACCCGGCCAGCCCCGCAAGCGCCATGACCAGGGTGGGAAGATAGAACATGAGACCGCGCCGGGGGATTTCGGCCGAATCGGGCCGCCGAGTCAGAAGCTCGGCCAAGACCATCGCGATGGAAAAAGCCAGCACCGTCGCCCAGGCTGATCCGAACGCGCCATAGCGCGGCACCAGCACGGAATTGGCCGCCAGGTTCATCAGGCCCGAAGCCGATCCGGCCCACATGATCACGCGGGTTTTCTCGAATGCCGTAAGCAGCGGGCTCCACACGACATACCACATCGGCAGGATCGATGTCACGATCGCCAGCGGCCAGACCAGCCGGGTCAGAAGGCCATAATTCGCCGGGACATAGGCCGGCCCCACCCAGGCGAAGGCCAGCGCGCCGAGGAAACAGGCCGAGACCCAGGCCCATTGGGCCAGGACGAAATCATGCCGCACGAACCGTTCCAGCCGCGCGCCGCCGTCTTTGAGCCGCAGGCCGACGATTCGCGGCGCCGCCAGAGTCCCCGCCACCTGGGGTAACTGCTGGGCCATGCCCGAGATCTGCACGCCGAGGGAATAGACGGCCAGCTCCGCCGATCCGACATAGCGCCGGACG
>Ga0172376_10003070_pt1 | contig 20028 bp, 15 predicted proteins | sample Lak35m_FD_121114 | JGI IMG/M metagenome (GOLD analysis project Ga0172376, IMG submission 121114) | Freshwater microbial communities from Kabuno Bay, South-Kivu, Congo - kab_092012_35m | ecosystem: Environmental > Aquatic > Freshwater > Lake | place: Democratic Republic of the Congo: South-Kivu... | reverse complement strand
GCGCGCCTCGCGCGTGCGGTAATCGTCCGCACCCAGCGCGCGCTCGAGCACGGGGACGGATTCGAGCAGGAGCGGCGCGGCGCGCTCGACCTCGCCCAGCGCGAGCAGCGCCGCGCCGTACAGGCTCTCTGTGTTGGCGGTGAGCCAGTGGCCCGGAAGCTTGGCGCGCCGCACGCGCACGGCGGATTCGAGCAGCTCGGCCGCGGCAGCGGCCTCGCCCTCCAGCAAGCAGAGCGAGCCCAGCAAGGTGCGCCCCTGGGCGAGTTCGAGGTGGTCGGGCGCCAGGCGCAGCTCCTGCAGCGCGAGGCACTCCAGGAGAGGCTCGCGTGCATCGCCCGTGCGTCCGGCGGCACGCTCGGCGAGCGCGAGGGAGAAGAGTGCCTGCTCGAGTCCGAGCGGGTCCGCGGCGTCGCGCTCGGCCGCGAGGGCCGTGCGGGCGAGCGTGCAGGCCGTCTCCGGATCGCCCGCGGCGAGCTCGAGATCGGCCCGACGTCGCTCGAGCGCGCGCGTGCGCGGATGCGCGGCGCCGAGGGCCGTGCGGCGTAGCTCGGTGGCGCGCGCGAGCAGCGTGCGCGCCTCGTCGAACTCGCGCGCGCGCTCGTGCACGAGCGCCAGGTTCGCGAGCACGGTCGCGAGGTCGGGATGCCCCGGATCGAGCACGGCCTCGAAGGTCGTCAGGACGGAACGCCACAGTACGGCCGCTTCCTCGGTCTCGCCCAGCTCGAAGAGCGCATTGGCGAGCGCGTTCTCGCTGACCGCGAGCGCCGGGTGGTGGGCGGGCAAGAGTGGCCGCTGCAGCTCGAGCGCCACGCGGTGCCACTCGGCCGCGCGCGCGAGATCGCCTTCCTGGCGGGCGAGCATGCCGAGCTGATCGTAGAGCCGTGCGCGCAAGTTGCCGTGCTCGGCGGGAAGGCCGTCGAGGAGCGCGCGCGCCTCCTCGAGCAGGGCCAGACCCTCCGCTGCCCGGCCGCGGGTGCGCAGGAGTTCGCCGGTGCGCACCAGCGTCCAGACCAGCAGGGGGCGGTGAGCGGGAGCGTCGCCGGAGAGCGCGGCCCGCGCCGCGCCCAGCGCCGCTTCGGCGCGTTCGTACTCGCCGCGCAGGAGGAGCGCGTGCCCGAGCGGCGAGAAGAGCTCCGCGCGGCGCAACTCGGGCGCGTCGGGCGGCAGCAGCGCGAGCGCGCGCTCGAAGAGCTCGACCGACGGCCCGTACTCGCCGACGTCGAGGTAGGTCTGCGCCAGCAGCGCAAGCAGCTCGCCCAGCAGCGCGGGCTCGTCGACCAGCGTGCGCTCGGCCTGGAAGCGCGCGTCGTCGAGCAGCTCGCGCACGGTCACGGGGCGTCCGAGAGCCGTCCCCGGCCGGGCCGACTGGAACAGCGAGCGCTGCAGCGCGATCAGGTGCTCAGCCTGCACGCGCGCGGCGTGCTCCTCCTCGGCCGCGCGCACGGCGCGCACGGCGAAACGCAGCGAGACGGCGGTCGCGACGGCGAGCGTCGCGGCGACGAGCGCGCCCGCGCCGACCGCCAGGCGGTGGCGGCGTGCGGCGAGGCGCAGCCGACGCGCAGGCCCGGGCGGCGCCGCGCGGATCGGTTCGTCGGCGCGGAAGCGGCGCACGTCCTCGGCCAGGGCGTGGGCGCCGGGGTAGCGGCGCGCAGGCTCCTTCGCGAGGGCCGTGCGCACGATCGCGTCGAGCTCGGGCGCGAGCCCGGGCACGCGCGCGGAGGGCGGCGCGGGCACATCTTCCTGGATGCGCCGCAGGGCCGCGTCGAGCGCGAGACCGCCGAGCTCGAGCGGCGGAGCGTCGGTCAGGAGCTCGTGCAAGAGCGCCCCGAGCGCGTACACGTCGCTCGCCACGCCCGGCGGCTCTCCGCGCGCCTGCTCGGGGCTCATCGCGCCGAGCGACCCCGAGATCTCGCCGCGCCGCGCGCCTTCCTCCTCGCCCACCAGGCGCGCGATGCCGAAGTCGATCACCTTGAGCGCGCCCTCGCCGTCGATGAGCACGTTCGCGGACTTGATATCGCAGTGCACGACGCCGTGCTGGTGGCCGTGTTGCACGGCCGCGCACAGGCGCTCGAACAAGGCCAGGCGCGCGTCGAGCGCGAGCTCGCGCGCGTATTCGCGCAGCGGCCGCGCGCCGCCGACGTGCTCCATCGCCACCCAGGCGAGGGTTCCGAAGCGCTCGACGTGCGTCCCGGCCGCGAAGACGCGCGCGATGTCTGGATGCGAGAGGCGCGCCATGGCCTCGGCCTCGTGCGCGAGCCGGCGCGCATCGTGCCCGCGCCCGGCGCGCACGACCTTGAGCGCGACCGTGCGCGCAGGGCTCTCCTGGCGCGCGCGGAAGACCGTGCCCATCCCGCCGCGCCCGAGCTCCTCGATCAGCGTGAAGTCGCCCAGCACGAGCCCCGGCCGCGCGCGCGGCCCGGGTGCGACGAGGAAGTCGTCGTCGCTGCGCGCCGCGGCCGCGAGCAAGCGCTCGAGCTCGCGCGCCAGCGCGGCGTCCGCGCGCGCGAGCTCGGCCAGGGCCGCGCGGCGCTCCGCGGGAGGCCGGGCGAGGAGCCCGTCGAGGTGCTCGCGCGCCGCGCGGAAGCGCTCGGCGTCCGTCACGGGCGCGCGCCCTCCGGCTCCTCGTCGAGGCGCGCACGCAGCCAGGCGCGCGCGTGGGTCCAGTCTCGCTCGGCCTGACGCAGCGACACGCCGAGCAGGTCGGCCGTGGCCTGCATCTCGAGTCCGGCGAAGAAGCGCAGCTCGACGAGTCGCGCCTGACGCGCGTCGAGCGCGGCGAGCTCGCCCAGGGCCTCCTCCAGCGCGACGAGATCGCCGGCGCGCTCCTCGAAGGCGAGCAGCAGGCCGCCGAGGGCGGCCTCCTCCGCTGGGCGCTCGCCGCCGCCGCGCTTGACGCGTGCCCGTGCGCGCGCATGGTCCACCAGGATGCGCCGCATGCTCGCCGCTGCCGCCGCGAAGAACTGCGCGCGCTGCGCGAAGCCGACGCTCTCCTGGGCCGCGAGCCGCAGCCACGCCTCGTGCACGAGCGCGGTCGGATCGAGTGTGTGTCCGGCGCGCTCCTGGCGCATCAAGGCCGACGCCAGCCCGCGCAGCTCGCCGTAGACGAGCGGCAGGAGTTCCTCGAGCGCCCCCGGCTCGCCCGCCCGGGCGGCCGTGAGCAGCCGCGTGACCGCACCCGCATCGCTGACCATGTGACCCGGACGCAATTCTACGCGCTTTCCGCGCGCGGGGAGGGCTCCGGCGCCGACCCGGACGCGTGCGTGTCGTCAGGGGCTGGCCGAGAGGCGTGCCGTGCCGGTGGGGGGCTCGGGCGGGGTGGCGAGGCGGGCGTGGGTCAGGCCGAGGGCCTCGTGCAGGACCTCGTCGATGGTCGAGACCCACACGAAGCGCAGGGCCTTGCGCGTGTCGGCGGGGATGTCCTCGTGGTCCTTCTCGTTGCGCGCGGGCAGGCACACGGTCTTGATTCCGGCGCGGCGCGCGGCGAGGACCTTCTCCTTGATTCCGCCGACCGGCAGCACGAGGCCGCGCAGGCTGATCTCGCCGGTCATGGCGAGGTCGGACTGGACGGGTCGGCCGGTCAGGAGCGAGACGAGGGCCGTCGTCATGGCGACGCCGGCGCTCGGGCCGTCCTTCGGGATGGCACCGGCGGGGATGTGCACGTGGATGTCGGACTTCTCGAACACCGCGGGCTCGAGGCCGAGCGCCGGGGCGTGGGTCTTCACGAGCGAGATCGCGGCGCGCGCGCTCTCTTTCATGACGTCGCCGAGCTGGCCGGTCAGGATCAACTCGCCGCGCCCGGGCATCTTCGTGGCCTCGATGAAGAGGATCTCGCCGCCGACGGGCGTCCAGGCGAGGCCGGTGGCGACGCCGGGCTGGCCGGTGCGCAGCGCGAGCTCGTTCTCGTAGCGCACGGGCCCGAGGACGGCGCCGAGGTCGGCGGCGTCGAGCATGACGGATTTCGCCTCGTCGGAGGCGATGCGCGTCGCGGCGTGGCGCGCGAGCGAGCCGATCTCGCGCTCGAGGTTGCGGCAGCCGGCTTCGCGCGTGTACGAGCGGATCAGCTCGACCAGTGCGGCGTCGGTCAGCGTGAGCTCTTTCTCGGTGAGCCCGTTCGCCTCGCGCTGACGCGCCACGAGGTAGCGCTTGGCGATCTCGAGCTTCTCCTCCTGCGTGTAGCCGGCGAGCTCGATCACCTCGCAGCGGTCGCGCAGCGGGCCCGGGATCTGGTCGAGCACGTTCGCGGTGGCCACGAAGAGCACGCGCGACAGATCGAAGGGGACGTTCAGGTAGTGGTCGGTGAAGCTCTTGTTCTGCTCGGGGTCGAGCACCTCGAGCAGGGCCGAGCTGGGATCGCCGTGCAGCGAGCGCCCGAGCTTGTCCATCTCGTCCAGCATGAAGACCGGGTTCGCGCTGCCGCACTTGCGCAGGTGCTGCATCACGCTGCCCGGCATCGCGCCCACGTAAGTGCGGCGGTGGCCGCGGATCTCCGACTCGTCGTGCACGCCGCCCAGCGACATGCGCACGAACTTGCGGCCCATCGCGCGCGCGATCGAGCGCCCGAGCGAGGTCTTGCCGACGCCAGGCGGGCCGACGAAGCACAGGATCGGCGATTTTCCCGTCGGCGCGAGCTTCTTGACCGCCAGGAACTCGAGGATGCGCTTCTTGATCTTGTCGAGGCCGAAGTGGTCCTCGTCGAGGATCTTCTTGGCTTCCGCGATGTCGATCTTGTCCTTGGTGGTCTTCGCCCAGGGCAGCTCGACCAGGGTCTCGAGGTAGCCGCGCAGCATCGCGTACTCGGCCGCGGCCTCGGGCATGCGCTGCAGGCGCGTGAGTTCGCGGCGCGCCTCTTTCTTGGTCTCGGGCGGCATCTTCGACTTCTCGATCGCCGCCGCGAGATCCTGCACCTCGACCGTCTGGCCCTCGCCGAGCTCCTTCTCGATCTGGCGCAGCTGCTCGCGCAGGAAGTACTCGCGCTGGGCCTTCTCCATCTTGCCCTGCGTCTTCTGGCGCAGCTCGTGCGAGAGCGTCAGCACCTCGACGAGGTGCGCGAGCTTCTGCATGACCTTGTCCATGCGCGGAACGAGCTCGATCGTCTCGAGCAGCTCCTGCTTCTCCTTCACGGGGATGTCCATGAAGGTCGCCACTAGGTCGGTCAGGCCCGAGGGCGAGGTCGCGTTCTCGATCGCCTGGTCGAGGTCCTCGGGCTTCTGCGGCAGGAGCGCGAGCGCCTGGTGCGCCTGGGCCTTCAGGTTGACCGTGCGCGCCTCGATCGCGGGGTCGTGCTCGGCGGCGGGCTCCTCGATGCGCTCGATCTTCGCCACGAGGTGCGGCTCGACCTGCAGGTACTCGCGCACGCGGAAGCGCGTCTCGCCCTGGGCGATCACGTGGTGCGAGCCGTCGGGCGCCGTGATGTAGCGCACGATGTTGGCGATCGTGCCGACGGAATAGAGCTCGTCCGGGCCCGGCGTCGGATCGTCCTCGTTCTTCTGCAGCAGGATCCCGATCGGCTTCTCGGCCGCCACGGCGGCCTGCACCGCGCGCACCGAGCGGTCGCGGCCCACGACGATCGGCAGCACGACGCGCGGGAAGAGCAGCATCCCGCGCGCGGCCAGCAGGATCAGCGTGTCGTCCGGCTTCGCCTCGGGCGAGGGCGGTACCTCGGACCCGGCGGGCGTCTCCTCCTGCTCCTCGGCGCTCATCCTTGTCCCTTCGTCAGGCCCACGAACAGGCAACCGAGTTCGAGCGCCTGTTGGGCGAGCGTGTAGTGTCCGGGCGGCAGCGTCACGCGCCGCACGAAGCGTCCATGGGGGATCTCGAGGCGGTGCACGACCGCCGCGCGGAAGGCCGGCGGCAGGGCGCGGTCACCGGAGATGGTCACGTCGTTCTGCAGGACCTCGACCTGGATCGTCTCGGGCGCGACGCCCGGCAGCACGACCAGCACCCAGACCTCGCTGTCGGTCTCGAAGATGTCGGCCGGCGGCTCCCAGCTTGCGCGCTTCGCGCCCGGACGCGCCGGGGCGCAGAACTGCTTCTGGATGCGGTCGGCCTGCTCGAGGAGCGAGCGCGCCCGCTCCCACATCCAGGTCTCGGTGGGGTCCTTCTCGGTCACCCGTGCAGGATACAACGCCGCGCGGCGATCAGTTCTTCCACTTGGCGAGGAAGAGGTTCGTCTCGCCCGGCTTCAGCTGCCCGCGGTTGGAGGAGAACACGAGGTACTGCCCGTCCGGCGAGAACATCGGGAAGCTCTCGAAGCCGGGGTGGGTCGTGATCTGCTCCTTGGCGCCCGTGGTGAGGTCGATGGCGAACAGGTCGAACTCGCGCTTGGCCGGGTTCGGGTCGTGGTGGTTGGTCGAGAAGATGACCTTCGAGTCGTCCGGGTAGAAGAAGGGCGCGAAGCTGGCGCCGCCGAGCGGGCCGAGGGTGCGCCGATTCGAGCCGTCGACGTCGCACACGACGAGCTCCATGCGCGTCGGGTTGACCTTGCCCTCCATCAGGAGCCCGTGGTGGAAGGCCTGCTCCTCGCCCTCCTTGCCGGGCGTGAAGGCCTGGGCGCGGAAGACGAGCTTCTGCCCGTCGTGGCTGAAGAAGGCGCCGCCGTCGTAGCCCGGCGTGTCCGTGACCTGCACCAGGTTCCCGCCATCGAGGTCGCAGGTCCAGAGCTCGAGGTCGCCCGTGCGCACCGAGGTGAACACGATGCGGTCGCCCTGCGGCGAGACGGTCGCCTCGGCGTCGTAGCCGACGGTGTCGGTGATGCGGCGCGGCTCGCCACCGGCGAGGTCCTGGATCCACAGGTCGTACTCGGGGAACACGCGCCAGAAGTAGCCGAGCTTCTTGAACTCGGTCGGATCGAGCGGCGGCGGACAGGCGTCCATCGCGCCGTGGGTCGAGGCGTAGATCACGCTCTTGCCGTCCGGCATGAAGTAAGCGCAGGTCGTGACGCCGCGTCCGTTCGAGACCTGCACGCTCGGCGCACCGGGGGTCGTCACGTAGATGCGGTCGCACTCGACGCCGTGCTCGGGCGCGCGGCGCTGGAAGGAGAGCTGGCTGCCGTCGGGGCTCCAGTAGGCTTCCGCGTTCTCGCCGTCGGTGGTGAGCATCCACAGGTGCTCGAAGTGCTTCTCGCCCGCGTGGATCAGGTGGTCGGCGGGGACTCCGCCGAAGAGCGGCGAGGGCGGGCCCGCGCTCGCGCGCCGCTCGCCGTGGGTGCCGCTCGAGCCGCAGGCGCTGGCGAGGGCGGCGAGGCCCAGCGAGAGGAGGACGGGGCGGGCGGAGGAGTTCGGGCGCAGTTGCAGCATCCCTCGAAGATGTCGGCCCCGCGCGGCGATTGCAAGTCGAACCGGGGGCCCCGGGTCGGAGCCTCCGCCTACTCCGTCCGAGCCCGCCGCCAGCGGCCCTTCTCGGGCACCGGATCGAGTCCGCCTTCGCAGAACGGCTGACAGCGCAGGATGCGCCAGGTTCCGAGCAGGATGCCCTTCACGAGCCCGTGCGCGAGGATCGCCTGGGCCCCGTACTCGCTGCAGGACGGCTCGAAGCGGCAGGAGGGCGGTGTCAGCGGCGAGAGCACGCGCTGGTAGAAGCGGATCGGCAGCACGGCGAGGTGCCGCAGGAACTTCACCGGCTCTCCCTGGGCTTCTTCTTCAGGGCGCGCTCCACCAGCGCGACGAGCTCGCTGCGGGCCGCGGCGAGCTCGACGCGCGGGCCGCCGGGGTGGGGGATCAGGATCACGTCCACGCCGAGCGGCAGCTCCTCGCGCGCGAGGCGGAAGGCCTCGCGCAGGATGCGGCGCGCGCGGTTGCGGTCGACCGCGTCCCGCGCGTGGCGCTTGCCGACCGAGAGCCCCATGCGACGCTTCGCGAGCGCGTTCTCGAGCACGACGACGGCGAGCAGCGTCCCGCGCGCGCGCCGCCCGTGCTTGTAGATGCGCGTGAAGTCGCCGCCCATCAGGCGCTGCGCGACGAGCGGAGCACGGCCCGAGGCGGCGCTCATCCGTCCGTCCGACCCTGGCCGCGGCGCAGCTCGTGCAGGCCGCCCGCGGAGAAGGGGCCGAAGCGCTCCTCGCTGCCGTCGACCCAGCGCACGCGGATCTCGCTCACCTCGCGCTCGGAGCCGAGGCCGACGTGCACGCCGGGCGAGTGCCCCGCGAGGTAGCCGAAGGCGCTCTGCACGTCGCGACGCACGGTGCGCGCGCCGAGGCGCAGGGTCAGGCGTGCGCCGAGCGCGTCGGCGCCGCTGCGCTCGCGCACGCGCAGGCTCACGGCCGCGCCGCGGCCCTCGACGCGGTTCAAGAGGAGGCGCGCGGGTCCGTCGCGGTTGACCACGAGCAGATCGAGCGCACCGTCGCCGTCCAGGTCGCCCTGGGCCACGGCGCGCGAGGTCTCGACCTCGACTCCGGCCGTGCCACCGCGCGGGAAGACCTCCGCGAAGCGCGCCGGCGCCTCGGCGCGCAGCAGCAGGTTGGGCTCGGCGTAGGGATCCACGGCCAGCGCCTCGGCCTGGCGCTCGACGCGTCCGTTGGCCATGTAGAGGTCGCGCAGTCCGTCCTGGTCGAAGTCGCCGAAGGCCACGCCGAAGCGCGTGAAGGGCTTCGAGACTGCGGCCAGCGCCGCGGCAGCCGTGCGGTCGGTGAAGTAGCCGCCGTCGTTGCGGTAGAACGAGTCGCTCTCGCCCTTCAGGTTGCAGACCAGCACGTCCAGGTCGAGGTCGTCGTCGAGGTCGACCACCAGGATGCCCATGCCGGCCTTGGTCTGGCCGTTCGCATCGACGCCGCAGCCGGCGAGCATGGCCACGTTCTCGAAGCGGAAGTCGCCGCGGTTCTTCCACAGGTGGTTCGCCATGCCGTCGTTGGCGACGAACACGTCGATCCAGCCGTCGTCGTCGACGTCACCGCAGGCGAGGCCGAGCCCGGTCGCGGCCTCGGCCCACACGCCCGAGCTCCGGCTGACGTCCTCGAAGCGTCCGCCGCCGACGTTGCGGTACACGAGGTCGCGCGCGGGCGTCTTGTAGTTCTGCGGGCTGCAGTAATCGCGCCGGCCGAGCGCGTCGAGGCACACGAGCTCGCCGCTCGGCGTCCACTCGAGATAGCGGGCGACGAAGAGGTCGAGCGCACCGTCGTGGTCGAGGTCGACGAAGGCTGCGCTCGTGCTCCAGCCCGCGTGCAGGAGCCCGGCCGCGGTGCTCGTGTCGCGGAACGTGCCGCCACCCTGGTTCAGGAGCAGCGTGTCCGTGCCCACGTTGCTGACGAACAGATCGGCGTCACCGTCGCCGTCGGCGTCGCCGCTCGTGGCGCCCATGCCGTACTTCGGATCCTGGGCACCGCTCTCGGCGCTGACGTCGGTGAAGTGTCCGCGCCCGTCGTTCGTGAAGAGCGCGTTGGCGCGCGCCGCGGGCGCCGTGTCGGGCGCGAGTCCGCCGGACTGCACGAGGTACACGTCGAGGTCGCCGTCGTCCTCGAGGTCGAAGAGCGCCGCGCCGCCAGCCATGATCTCGGGCATCCAGAACTCGCTCGCGTGGCCCGAGCGGTGCGTGAACGCGAGCCCGCGCGCGCCGGCTTCCTCGACGAACCAGGGCGTGCCCTGCGCCTCGGGCGGCAGCCGTTCTGCACCGTCGCAGGCCGTTCCGAGGGCCAGCACGGACAGGGGCGCGACGAGCGGGCCGGACTTCACCGCGGCGCCTCGGAGGAGGAGAGCAGGGCGCGCACGGCGGCGAGGCGCTCGTGCGCGGGATTCAGGCGTTCGGCCTCGGCCAGGGCCGCGCGCGCCGGTTCGGCGCGACCCGCGCGCGCTTCGGCCTCGGCCAGCAGCGTCCAGGCCGGCGCCGCGCGCGGGAACTCGCGCGTGGCGTGGCGGCCGGTCTCGCTCGCGCGCTCGAGGGCGTTCTGCTCGAGCTGCACCTGCCCCAGCAGGACCAGCGTGCGCAGATCCTCCTCGCCGCCCTCGCGCGCCAGCACGAGGGCCTCCTCGGCCTCGGCGAAGCGCCCGAGCTTGGTGAGCGTCTCACCGCGCGCGGACTGCGCCGGCCCGTAACCGGGCGAGAGTACGCAGGCCCGCTCGAGGTGCGGCAGGGCGCGCTTCGCCTGCTTCTTGCCGTCGATCGCGAGGCCCAGGAAGAGCTCGAGCTTGAACTGGTCCGGGTGCCGCTGGCGCGCCTCCTCGAGCAGCGCGATGGCCTCGTCGAACTGGCCGGCCGCGACGTGCGCCTTGCCCATCATCTGCAGCAGCGCGAGGTCCTCGGGCAGACGCGCGAGCAGCGGCGCGAGCACGTCGATGGCCTCCTGGTTGCGCCCCGCAGTCAGGGCCTCGTTCGCACGCCGCACGCCGGCCAGGACGCCGACCGCGCGCTGGCGCACCTCGCTGGCGCGCGGATCGCCCATCGAGATGCGCTCGCTCTTCGCGTCGCGCCGGAGCTCGAGCGCGGCGCGCTCGGTGTCGCCCAGTGCGCGGTAGGCGCGCGCCAGGAGACCGTGCACGTAGCGCTCGTCGGGCACGCGCTCGGCCAGCGGTTCGAGCTCGGCCAGCGCCGCGCGCGGATCGTCCTCGGCCAGCAGCAGGCGCGCCAGACCGAGGTGGGCCTGGGTGCTGCGCGGTTCGAGCGCGAGGGCGCGCCCGTAGGCCGCGCGCGCCTCGTCCATGCGCCCGAAGTCGAGCAGGAGGTCGCCGCGCCGCCAGTGCGTGGGGGCGTGGTCCTCCTCCAGGGCCAGGGCCTCGCCGTAGGCCGCCAGGGCCTCTTCCGCGCGTCCGAGGCCGTCCAGGTTCATCGCCAGCAGGTAGAAGAGCTTCGCGCGCGCGCCCGGCTCGGTCTCACGCTCGAGACACTGGCGATAGGTCGCGTCGGCCAGCTCGCCGAGCCCGTTGGCGTCGTAGGTCTTGGCGAGCTCGAGCAGCGCCTCGGGCCCGGAGCGCTCGGCCGCGGCGAAGGCCGCATCGATGGCCTCCAGCTTGAAGGGATCGACGCCGTCGCGCACGAGCAGTCGCGGCGGGCCGGCGGGGGTGACCTCTCCCTCGCAGGCTGCGAGGGCCAGCGCGAGCACGAGCGCACGGGCCGCGCACGGGAGGGACAGGGAGGCCATCCGTCTACTGTAGCGGATGCCCCGCGCGCGCACAGGGCGCCCTTTCGCGCGTCGTGCCGGGACGGCATGTTGGTCGCGTGCAGTGCGCGAACTACGTCGACGGAGCCTTCTGCGAGGCGGCCCGCGGGGCCACCTTCCGCGCCGCCGACGGGGGCGACTGGCCGCAGTCGTCGAGCGAGGACGTGGGCCGCGCAGCGGTCGTGGCCGCGGCCGCCGCCGAGCGCTGGGTGACGCTCGAGCTGCGCGCCCGCGCCGAGCACGTGCTCGCGCTGGCGCGAGCGCTCGAGCGCGAGAGCGAGCTGGTCGAGAGCTGGATGCGGACGTTCGAGCTCGAGCGGCCGGAGGCCGAGCTGCACGTGCGCGGAATCGAGGCGGCCGTGGCGGGCGCGCTCGGCGCGGCGCGTCCCGGCGAGCGGGCGCGTGTCACCTGGTTCGCGCCCGACTGGCGCAACGCGCTGGTCGGCACCCTGCCGGCCCTGGCGCGCGAGCTCCTGCTCGGGCACGCGCCGGTGGTGGTCTCCGATGGACGCATGCCGGAGGTGGCCCAGGCCCTGGCGCGCGCGGCCGAGGCCGTCGGACTGCCGCGCGGGGTGCTGCAGGTCTTGCACGGGCCGACGCGTGAGCTCGTCGCGCTCGGCCTCGAGGGGGCGCGCGGTGCGGGCGCCCTGTGCGCCTCGGGTTCGCTCGAGCGCATGGCCGAGCTGCGGCGCCTGTGCGAGCAGCGCGGGCTCGATCCGCGCCTCGCGGCGCTGCGCGCGGGCGCGGCCGAGATCCTGCCCGACGAGGACCTGACTCTGGCCGCGCAGGTCGTGGTCGAGCGCGCCTTCGGACGCGCGGCCACGCTCGGGGGACAGCTCTCGGGCACCCTGGCGCGCGTGCACTGTCCGGCGCGCTGCTTCGCGCGCTTCAGCGAGCTCCTGCTCGAGACCCTGGCGGCGAGTCCCGCCGCGCGCCGCCCGGTCCCGCAGCTCGACGCCGCGGCGCTGGCGCGCGCCCAGGCGGCCTGCGAGCTCGGCCTGGACGAGGGCGCGACCCTGATCGCGGGGGGCGAGAGCGATGCCGAGCGGCGCACCTTCGCTCCGGCCGTCCTGACCAACGTCGAGGCCTACATGGAGAGCGCGCGGCGCCAGGAGCCGGTGCCCGTCCTGTGCCTGCTGCGGGCCTGATCGGCACTGTATGCGCACACCGGGGGCGCCGGTGAAGGGCGCCGGCTGCCGAAGTAAGATCGCTGGCTCCCGATCCCTAGCCGCTTTCCGCCCATGATCCACGCCGACCAGGTCCACGCCACCCTCGCCCGCTTCCAGATGGCGGACGGCTATCCGATGGTCTTCGACCTCGAGCGCTCGCACGGCTCGTACCTCGTCGATGCGGTCACCGGCAAGGAGTACCTCGACGCCTTCACCTGCTTCGCCTCCTGGCCGATCGGCTACAACCATCCGAAGATGGCCGACGCGGCCTTCCGCGGCGAGCTCCTGCGCGCGGCCTCGGTCCATCCGTCGAACTCGGACCTCTACACGCGCGAGATGGCGGCCTTCGTCGAGGCCTTCGCCACGCGCGTCACGCCGCCGGGCTTCCCGCACCACTTCTGGATCACCGGCGGGGCGCTGGCGGTCGAGAACACGCTCAAGGTGGCCTTCGACTGGAAGGCGCGCCGCCTCGGGCGCACCGACCTCACGGCCGACGTGAACGACCTCGTGATCCTGCACTTCAAGCAGGCCTTCCACGGGCGTTCGGGCTACACGATGAGCCTGACGAACACGGTGCCCGACAAGATCGGGCTGTTCCCGAAGTTCCCCTGGCCGCGCGTGCACAGCCCGGCGATCGTGTTCGATCTCGAGGGCGGCATCGCCAACGACGTCGCGGCCGAGGAGGCGAAGTGCTACGCCGAGCTCGAGGCCGCCTTCAAGGCCCACAAGGGCAAGGTCGCGGCGATCCTGCTGGAGCCGCTGCAGGGCGAGGGCGGCGACAACCACTTCCGCACCGAGTTCCTGGCGCGCCTGCGGCGCTACGCCGACGAGGAAGACGCGCTGCTCGTGTTCGACGAGGTCCAGACGGGCTTCTTCGGCTCCGGCAAGGCCTGGTACTGGCAGCACCACGGGGTCGTGCCCGACGTGGTCGCCTTCGGCAAGAAGACCCAGCAGTGCGGGCTGTACGCCGGCCCGCGCATCGACAACGTCGAGAACAACGTGTTCCACATGCAGAGTCGCATCAACTCGACCTGGGGCGGAAACCTGGCCGACATGGTGCGCGCGCGGCGCATCATCGAGATCGTGCACGAGGAAGCGCTGCCGGCCAGCATCGCCCAGCAGGGCGCACGCCTCGTGCGCGGCCTGCGCGAGCTCGCGCGGCGCCGCGGCGGCATCTCGAACGTGCGCGGCATCGGCTCCCTGTGCGCCTTCACGCTGCCCGGCACGGCCGAGCGCGACGCCATGATCAAGAGCCTGTTCGAGAACCAGCTCATGGCCCTGAAGTCGGGCTCGAACTCGATCCGCTTCCGCCTGCCGCTTACGGTGAGTGCGCGCGAGATCGACCTGATGGTCGAGCGCGTCGGCGCGGCGCTGCCGCGGGCCGTGGCGGTGTGACCGGCCGCCGCGCCCGGGCCTACTGCTCGCGCGCGCGCAGCTGGCCGCAGGCGGCGTCGGCCTCGAGGCCGCGCGACCAGCGCACCGTGGCGACGATCCCGGCCGCGGCGAGCGTTTCCTGGAAGCGCGCCGCGGCGCGCGCGTCCGGGCGCCCGTAGGGCCCGCCGTCGATCGGGTTGTAGGGGATCAGGTTGACCGTCGCGCGGCGGCCGGAGAGGCGCGCGGCCAGGCGCTCGGCGTGGGCGGGAGAGTCGTTCGTGCCGCCGAGCAGCACGTACTCGTAGGTGATCTCGCGGCCCGTGCGCGTGAACCAGCGGTCCCCGGCGGCGAGCACCTCGGCGATCGGCACGCCCTTCATGGCCGGCACGAGCTCGTCGCGCTGGGCGTCGTCGGGCGTGTGCAGCGAGATAGCCAGCTGGAAGGGCGGGTCGCTGGCGCCCACGCGGTCGAGGCGCTCGGGAAAACCGACGGTCGAGACGGTGATCTTGCGTGCGCCGAGGCCGAGCTCGTCGTGCACGAAGCGCAGGGCCCGCTCCAGGTTCGTGTAGTTGAGCAGCGGCTCTCCGATGCCCATCACGACCGAGCGTGCGAGCGGCCCCTCGCGCCGGCCCGCGAGGTACTGCTCGACGATCTCGTGCGCCTCGAGGTTGCGCACGAGGCCGTCCTTGCCGCTGGCGCAGAACGGGCAGCGCACCGGGCAGCCGACCTGCGACGAGACGCACAGCGTCGCGCCCTTGCCGGGCGCGCGGCTCGGGATCCACACGGTCTCGACCGTCTTGCCGTCCGGGAACTCGAGCAGGAGCTTCACGGTCCCGTCGGCCGCCACGCGGCGCGTGCGCTCGCGCGCCGAGACGAGCGGCAGCTCGGCCGCGAGCCGCGCGCGCAGCCCGGCCGGCAGCGCGGTCATGCCCGCGTAGTCGAGCACGCCGCGCTCGACCACCTCGCGCCGCACGATGCGCGCGTGGAAGGGCTTTCCGCCGGCCGCGACCACGGCCGCCTCGGCCTCGCCCGGCTCGAGGGCGAAGAAGAAGCGTGCGCCGGTCGTCACGGGCGCGTGGACTCGCGCTCGGCGAGGTGCTGGCGCAGGCGCCGCGCGATCTCGCGCGCCACGCGGCGCGCGTCCTCGAGCGAGGGCGCATTGGCGCCACCGACCGCGCGGTGTCCGCCGCCGCCGTACTCCTCCATGACCTCGCCGATGTGCGGCACGTCCTCCTGGGTGATCCAGGGGTTGCGCCCGGCTGTGACGTGGAAGCCGCTGCGGGTCGGGATCACGCCCACGGCGAAGAGCGCGTCCTTGTGGTGGAAGAAGGAGGCGAAGCGCTCGCGGCGGATCTTGTTGGAGGAGGCGTCGTAGAGCACGACGCGGCGCTCGACCGACTCGACCGTGGGCGGGAACTGGTGCAGGGCGAGGTCGCGGTTCCTTGCGGCGCGCTGCCAGGCGCGCTCGACGTCCGGGCGGCGCGCGACCTCGGCCAGCGAGCCGTCGATCATGTCGCGCACCAGGGTATCGGACCAGAACGGATCCGGGGCGGCGGCCAGGGCGCGCGAGATGCGCAGGGCCGGATCGTCGCCGAACAGGGCCTGCTCGACGTCCTTGAAGCGCGCCGCATCGACCACGTCGGACCAGCGCGACATCTCCAGGAAGCGCGGGGAGGGCGCCATGCCCCAGTGCTCCTCGGCGTGGCGCAGGATGATGGGCGGGCAGGAGGGCGAGGTCTCGTCCCAGCACCAGCGCTCGCCCGGCACGTAGCGTGCGCGCAGCTCGGGGCTGAGGAAGGTGGTCGGGTGGTGGTCGAACCAGTACTCCGCCCGCGGATGGAAGTGGAAGTCGACGATCGCGAAGCGCTGACCGGCCTGGAAGTTCTCCCAGTCGTGGCGCTGGTCGTAATTCAGGCCGGCCCAGCGCACGTCCTCGCCGCGCGCGCGCAGGTAGTAGGCCAGCACGGCGCCCGAGACCATGCCGTCGAAGTCGCGGTGGTAGTGGATGGTGAGGGCGGAAGCCATCGAGCCGCGCCACGGTAGCCGTGGAAGCGGCGGGGCGGAAGCAGGAACGGCGATCGGTCCGGGAACGCACGGAGGGCGCCGGTCCCCGTGGACCTGGCGCCCTCCGCGTGGGCCGAGGCGGCCGTCAGGCGATCTCGCGCTGCTCGGTGGAGCTGCCTTCGTCGCCACCCTCGCTCGGCTGGATCTCGACCGGGCGCGAGGAGGTCTTGAGGCCGATGGCGAGCGTGCGCTTGCCATTGACCACGTCGGCGTCGAGCACGAAGCGGCGCGTGTCGCGTCGATCGGGCAACTCGTACAGGAGGTCGAGCAGGAGCCCCTCGAGGATCGAGCGCAGGGCGCGCACGCCGGTCTCGCGCTTGATCGCCACGTCGGAGATCGCCTCGAGGCCGTCCGGCGTGACCACGAGCTCGGCGCCCTCCATCGCGAACAGCACCTGGAACTGGCGCAGGATCGCGTTCTTGGGCTGGGTCAGGATGCGCACCAGGTCCTCGCGCCGCAGGTGGTTCAGCGTGACCGTGACCGGCAGGCGCCCGACGAACTCGGGGATCATGCCGAACTCGATCAGGTCGCGCGGCGAGAGCTGGCGCAGGAGCTCGTCCTTCGAGCGACCGGAGAGGCCCGCGGCGGCCTCGACCTTGGCCTCGCTGGAGGCCTCCTGGCGGTGGAAGCCGAGCACGTTGCGGCCGACGCGCTTCGAGATGATCTGATCGATGTCCGAGAACGTCCCGCCGCAGATGAACAGGATGTTCGAGGTGTCGATCTGGATGTAGGCCTGCTCGGGGTGCTTGCGCCCGCCCTGCGGCGGCACGTTCGCGACCGTGCCCTCGAGGATCTTGAGCAGGGCCTGCTGGACGCCTTCGCCCGACACGTCGCGCGTGATCGAGACGTTGGCCGTGGTGCGGTTGATCTTGTCGATCTCGTCGATGTAGACGATGCCCTGCTGGGCGCGGTCCTTGTCGAAGTCGCAGCTCTGCAGGAGCTTCAGGAGGATGTTCTCGACGTCCTCGCCGACGTAGCCGGCCTCGGTCAGGGTCGTCGCATCGGCGATCGCGAAGGGCACGTCGAGCATGCGCGCCAGGGTGCGCGCGAGCAGCGTCTTGCCGGAGCCCGTCGGGCCCACGAGGAGCACGTTGGACTTCTCGATCTCGACGTCCTCGACCGGAGTGTCGGACTGCCGCAGGCGCTTGTAGTGGTTGTAGACCGCCACCGAGAGCACCTTCTTGGCTTGCTCCTGGCCGATCACGAACTCGTCGAGGTAGCGCACGATCTCGATCGGCGTCGGCAGCTTGGTGCGCGGATCGGCCGAGAAGCCGGGCCGCGCACCGCTGCGACGACGCTCGGCCGGCGCCTTGGCCGCGGCGTCACCACCACCCCTGCGCTGCTCCTCCTGGAGGATGCTGTTGCAGATCTCGATGCACTCGTTGCAGATGTAGACGCCGGGGGGACCCGCGATGAGCGAATCCACGTGGTGACGCATCTTCTCGCAGAACGTGCACCGCTCGACGTGGCGACCGCGGCCGGAGGACCTTGTCATGGGGGGGGAACTCGGGGAAAGCGCAGGGGTGTGGGACGGGGAGATCGAACCTGCAGTCTTATTCTAGACCCTTCTCCGCGGCCGGGACGCCCTTCCCGCCTCTTGTATCCACGATGTGGTCGATGAGGCCGAAGTCTTTTGCCTCCTGGGGCGAGAGGAAGTTGTCGCGATCGGTGGCCTTGGCGACGTCCTTCGCGGGCTTGCCCGAGTGGAAGGAAAGGATTTCCTCCAGGCGCTTCTTCATCTTGAGGATCTCCTCGACCTGGATCTCCATGTCGCGCGCGGTGCCCTGCGCACCGCCCCACGGCTGGTGGATCATCACGCGCGCGTTCGGCAGCGCGAAGCGCTTGCCCTTCGTGCCGCCGGCGAGCAGCACCGCGCCCATCGACGCGGCCTGGCCGAGGCAGTAGGTCGCGATCTCGGGTTGCACGAACTGCATCGTGTCGTAGATCGCGAGGCCGGCCGTGACCGAGCCGCCGGGACTGTTGATGTAGACCGCGATGTCCTGCGAGCGGTTCGCCTTGTCGAGGAACAGGAGCTGCGCCATGATCGCGTTCGCGACCTGGTCGTCGATCGGCGTGCCGATGAACACGATCCGCTCCTCGAGCAGGCGCGAATAGATGTCCATCGAGCGCTCGCCACGACCGGTGCGCTCGATCACATAGGGGATGTAGTAGTTGTGGAGGTCGTGCATGCTCGGGGGCCCGCGGAGGGCGCTTGGGATGGCGGTTCTGACCCGGGCACGGAGGCCCGGGCGGTAGCCGGCTGTCTCTAAACGATCAGAGAGGCCGGATCAACTACCGGACGGGGGGCAGGCGACACGCCTGGAGCCTACCCGTCCCGCACGCCCGTGGAGAGCCGCGCCACGGCGCAGAACGGCGCAGAACCTCGGGAAGATGCTTCGCCCCACCGCGCGCCCGCCGGGGCGTCGCGGCGAGGCGCGGAATCGGGGCCGTCGCGCGCGGTCGCGTGCGGTTGCGCGCGCGCCCGTGGCCGGCTCAGGCCGGCGTCTGGATGCGGGCCGAGGTGCGCAGGTAGCGGCGCACCTTGCGCTCGAGCAGCTCGAGGCCGAGCTGCCGCAGGAGACCCTGGTCGCGGTAGTACTTGGCGACTTCGGCCGGCTCGGTGCCGTTGCGCTGGGCGATCGACTGCAGCTCGCCGGACACGTCTTCCTGCGTGACCTTGAGCTCCTTCTTCTGCGCGATCGCCTCGACCAGGTAGATCGCCTTGAGGGCCTTCTCGGCCTGGGCGCGCGCGTTCGCCTTCTCGCCCTCGGCCTGCTGCTTGGCGTCTTCCTCGCTGGCGCCCTGCTCCATGAGCTGCTTCACGAGCTGCTCCTGGTGGCCCTGGATCTGGTCCTGCACGAGCTGCTCGGGCAGCGGGATCGGGTGGTTCTGGATGACGCGCTCGAGCAGCTCGGTCTCGATGCGCTGCTCCTCGGCTTCCTGCTTGGCGGTCAGCATGCGCGCGCTGACGTTGGCGCGCAGGCTGGCCTCGTCGGTGGCCTCGAAGGCCTTCAGCAGGTCCTCCTCGGGCGGCGGCACGATCTTCAGGATCTGCTGGAAGGTGAAGCGCACCGAGCCTTTCTCGCCGCGCGCCTCCTCGACCGGGAAGTTCTGCGGGAGGATCATCTCGAGCGTGCGCTGGTCGCCGACCTTGGCGCCCACGAGCGTGCTCTCGAACAGGTCCTTGTCGACGTCCTGGGGCGGCGTCTTCGGCGAGAGGCGGATGCCCTCGCGCGTCAGGCACGACTCGTCCGAACCGGAGCGGAAGAAGTCGAGTGTCGCCATGGCCATACCCTCGGCCGCCAGGGCGCCGTCCTCGTCGGGCTCGGCGCGCGAGTTCGCGCGGCGGATCTCCTGCAGCGCGCGGTCGATCTCGCCGTCGACGATCTCGAGCTTCTGGCCCTCGACCGGCATGCCGTCGATCTCGCCGAGCTCGATCGTCGGGCGCAGCAGGATCTCGAACGAGGCGCTCCAGTCCTGGCCGATCTTCGGCACGTTGTCGCCGAGGTCGATGCGCGGGAAGGCGGCCGGGCGCAGCTTCTCCTGCTCGACCGCGCGCTGGTAGGCGTGCTGCAGGAGGTGCTCGACGAGGCGCGGCTCGACCTCGCGCTCGAAGTGCTTCTGCAGCATCGCGCGCGGCGTCTTGCCCGGGCGGAAGCCCTTGAGCGACACGCGCTGGGAGAGCGTGCGGTACTCTTGATTGCGCACGTGCTCGTGCTCGGCGGCCGTCACCGTGAAGTGCACGGTGGCCTTCTCCTGCGTGGTCTCGACGCGGATCGAGAGGCCCAGGTGGGCGTGGTCGTCGTGACCGGCGTGGGGGGCGTGGGCGTGGCCTTGGCTCTTGGCGCGCGACATCGGAGGAGGGAAGGGAGGGAGATCCGGGAGGCGAAGGCCGGCCAGGCCGGCGGCTCGAAAGAGCGCAACAGGGTAGCCCCGTGCTCCCGGCCCCGCCAGAGCGCGCCCCGGGTGCGGGGGCGGCTGGCCCGCGGCGGGCCCCGGCCCTACAGTCGGGCCATGAACCTGCGCCTGCGAACGATCGACACGCGCGCCGAGGCGCGCGGCACCCTGGCCCTGCTCGAGCAGGCCGTCCGCGCCCAGCTCGGCGAGCCGGCCGGCGTGGCCGCGGTGGCCGAGCGCGTGCTGGCCGGGCTCGGCACGCGCGAGGGGCTGCTGGTGGTGGCCGAGCCGAAGGAGGTCGAGCGCCCGCTCGCGCTGGCGGCCAGCCTGTCCGAGAGCGACCCGCTGACCGGCGCGACCCGCGCGCGCCTCGTCTTGCTCTACACGGATCCCTCGATCCGCCTGCGCGGGGTCGCGCGCGCGCTGGTGGGGGAGCTGCGC
>Ga0172376_10003069_pt1 | contig 20031 bp, 19 predicted proteins | sample Lak35m_FD_121114 | JGI IMG/M metagenome (GOLD analysis project Ga0172376, IMG submission 121114) | Freshwater microbial communities from Kabuno Bay, South-Kivu, Congo - kab_092012_35m | ecosystem: Environmental > Aquatic > Freshwater > Lake | place: Democratic Republic of the Congo: South-Kivu... | reverse complement strand
CTACGCTGCCGGCGGAGAGCCGGGTACCGGGGTCGAAGAACACGGTCTCGAGCTTCGCCTCCGGCGCTGCGGGGTCGAGGCGCTGGATCCACGACGGCGCGGCGTGCGCCGCATCACCGAAGTGCCGCACCAGATCGAGGGTGCGGCCGTGCACCGCGAGCCACACGACGCCGTCAGCGCCGATGTTGATGTTGTCGGGCGCGCCGTCGACGGGGATGTCGGCGAGACGGGTGAGCTCCGCCGTGCCCGCATTGCGCTCGAACACCGCGAGGCGCTTGCCGAGCGTCTCCGAGGCGTAGAGCCGCGTGCCATCGGGGCTGATGCCGAGGCCGACGGCGCTCGCGAGGCCCTGCGCCGCGACAGTCATCTCCTTGCCGTCGAAGTACACGAGCTGCGACAGGCCGCGCCGCAGAAGAAGCTCGGAGAATCGGTCGATGGGGCCTGCGGCACCGGAGTCGTTCGCGACATAGAACTGCTCGTGGCCGACCGCGACGATGGCGTTGGGCGAGCGCAGCAGCGGGTCGCGCACGCTGCGTACCGGCATGAAGAGGCGGTCCGTCGCGCGTTGCTCGAAGATCTCGACGGCGTGCCCGCCGTCCGGCAGGTGGCTGATGACGAACAGGCGCAGCGCACCATCGCCCAAGCGGTAGAGCGACATGCCGTGCGGGCGGAAACCCGCGGGTTTGGCGACCAGCGCTGTGGTCGGCGCGGCGAGCGCAGCATCGATGGTGGTCGGCAGCTCCAGCTGCAGCACATCGCCCTCGGAGGCGCGACCCTCGATGAGCGCGCGGCGGTCGAAGGAGGACAGGAAAGCCACGCCGCGGGCGCGGTCGAACTGGATGTCCTCGGCGCTCGCCGCAAGCGTCAGCGCATCGCAGCTGAGCGGCGTAGCGGCGGGGAGGTCGCGGAACTGGCCGCCGTGGCGCAGGAAGTCGAGCGTGAAGACGCCGAGCAGCACGAGCAGCGCTCCGGCGAGCCAACCGACGCGCTTGAGCATGGTCTTGGTGCGCGGCTGCATGACGCTCAGCTCCGCTGCAGTCGGGCCCGCGCGAGTGCCGCGCCCGCGCCCAGCGCCTGCAGTTTGCCGCGCGCCAATGCGGCGGACAGCGGCGCCATGCCGCAGTTGGTGCAGGGCAGCAACCGCGCCGTGTCCGCGTGCCGCGAGGCGGCGAGGATGTTGTGCGCCACCTCTTCGGGCGTCTCGAGCTTGCCGGGCAGCACTTCGATCGCGCCGACCAGCAATTCTTTGTCAGGCAGCAGGCGCAGCACCTCGTGCGGCACGCGCGAGCCGGCGAACTCCAGCGACACCTGCCGCACGCTGCTGGCGTTGATCCAGGGGAAGATGGTCTCGTACTGGCGCCAACTGTCGCCCAGCGTGTCCTTCCACTGGATGTTGGCTTCGATGCCGTAGCCGTAGCAGATGTGCACCACGGTGGTGGCCTTGAGGCCCTGCATCGCGCGCTCGAGCGCAGGCAGGCCCCAGTCGCGCACCTCCTCGAGGAACACGTTGAACGCCGGTTCGTCGAACTGGATGACATCGGCGCCTGCGGCCTCGAGGTCGCGCGCCTCGGCGTTCAGCAGCTCCGCGAAGCGCATCGCCATGTCGGCGCGTCGGCGGTAGTAGCCGTCGGCGAGCGTGTCGCAGATGGTCATCGGGCCGGGTAGGGTGACCTTGAGGCGACGCGTCGTGCTGCGACGCATGAACGCGGCATCCGCGGCATGCACCGGCGCGGGTCGCGCCAGGGGACCGGTGACCGTGGGCACGTCCGCTTCGTAGCGGTTGTTGCGGATGCCCATCCGGGTCTTGCGGGTCCAGTCGATGCCGTCGAGGCGCTCGAGGAAGCCGTGCACGAAGTGGATGCGGAACTGCTCGCCGTCGCCGACGATATCGATGCCGGCCTCTTCCTGCACGCGCAGCCACTCGAGCGCGGCGCGCTCCTTGGCGGACTGCAATGCGGCGCCGTCGAGACGCCAGGCGGCCCAGAGTTTTTCAGGCTCGGCGAGCCAATCGGGTTTGGGGAGACTGCCGACCGTGGTGGCGGCGAGCGGAGGCGAGGAGGCCATCCGCACATCGTAGCTAAGGTGTCGGACCTGGGGAGACCGACCCGCGGTCGTGGGTCCTGACGGGGCGGGCCCTTTCGGACCCGCCCCGCCGGCTCATCCTTGGACATCAAGCATCCTTGCTTCCGGACGATCCTTGTCCGGAGCGGCAGACCTGACGGCCTGCCGTGTCCTCACTGGAAACAGGTCAGTTCGGCAGCAGCACGCTGTCGACCGACACGACCACGCCGTTGGCGGCGTTGTGGTCGCCGGTCACGCGGGCGCCGTCGACGCGGACGCGGCCGCGCACGAGCTCGACCTTGACCTCGTCACCGCCGGCCGTCTTGGCCGTGCGAGTACGCTTGAGGTCGTCCGTCTCGAGGGCCTGGCCCGGCACGACGTGGCGGGTCAGCACCTTGACGAGCTGGTCCTTGTTCTCGGGGCGGAGGAGGGCCTCGAGCTGCTCAGGGGGCAGCTTGGCGAAGGCCTCGTCCGTCGGCGCGAAGATGGTGACCGGACCGCCGTTGGCGAGGCTGTCCTGCAGACCAGCGGCCTCGACGGCCTTGGCGAAGGTGGTCAGGTTGCCCTGCTGCTTGGCAACGGCGAGGATGTCGCCCTTGCCGGTGTCGGCTCCGGCGGTCATGGAAGCGATCCCGAGGATCGCGGCGGTGACGGCGGTCTGGATGGTGCGTCGGAAGGACATGGCGATACTCCGTTGGGGTCGTTGATGACTGGCCGCGTCCTGCGGCCGGGGTTTCAGTACGCTAGAATGGTGACATCGCGCCCCGGACCTGTCAAGATGTTGTACAACCAATGGGTGGACAGAACCTGAACAAACCATGAACAGACTGGCTACATCCCCCCAAGGCGGGCAGTTCACGATCAAGGCGGTCGCCCAGGCGACCGGGGTAACCGTCGAGACCCTCCGGGCTTGGGAGCGTCGCTACGAGGTCGTCCAGCCCTCGCGGGACGGCTCCGGGCGCCGCACCTACTCGGCGGCCGATGTCGCCCGCCTGCGCCTGCTGCGCACCGCCACCGAGCTCGGCCACACCATCAGCCGGCTTGCCAAGCTGTCCGAGGATGAGTTGGCGAAGTTGGTCGCCGATTCGGGCGGTCAAGCCCGTCCCGGACCGGCGCGTGGGCAGTCCTATGTGGAGCGCGCGCTCGACGCCACGCTGCACTCCGATCCGAGCGGTGTCGAAGAGGTGCTGACCTCGGCGCTCGCGCTGCTGCCGCCCAACGAGGTGGTGAACACCGTGCTGGTGCCGCTCGTCCGCGAGGTCGGTGAGCGCTGGCACCGCGGCGAGGTGTCGATCGCGCAGGAGCACATGGTCACCGACATCGTGCGGCGCCTCATCATCTCGGTGTCGCGCGGCTATCTGCGCAACGACAACGGCCCCTGCCTCGTGCTCGCCACGATGTCCGGCGAGCGCCATGAACTCGGCATCCTGATGTGCAGCTGGCTCGCCGCCACGCGCCGCTTCCGCACCCATTATCTCGGCGCGGATTGCCCGGCCGAGGAGATCGCCCGCTTCGCGCTCGAGGTCGATGCGCGTGCGGTGCTGGTGTCGCTCGTCATGCCCGAGAACCAGGTCCCTGCGTTGACGCAGCTCACGTCGCTCTGCGACGCGTTACGCGGCCGCTGTGAGGTGTGGGTGGGCGGCTTCGCGGCCCGCACCTTGACCGCTGCGGAGCTTCCGGCCGGCTGTCAGATGCTGGCGGCGGGTCAGGACTTCGAGCAGCGGCTGGATCTGCTGGCGGCGCAGCACTACACCTGATCCCGGGCGATACTCGGGTCGGCTCGGCCATCACGCCTAGCCGTCGATAACGACGCTTGACACATCTTTTCCGCGGCAAGGCGGTCCGCGTGGTCGCGAGGTGAGGCCGAGATGCGCTAGTGTCGCCGCATGGACGTCATAAGGTCGCTGCACACCAAAGTGATGGCCGGGCTGCTGGCGGGCCTGATGGCCGCCTGCGGCGGCGGCGGCGGCGGTAGTCCCTCCACGCCACCTCAGGCGGTGACGCCGCCTGCGCCGGTCGGCAAAGCCGAGGCCTTCCGCTTCCTCAACCAGTCGACCTTCGGCGCCACCGAGGCCGAAGCCAGCCGGCTCATGGGTCTCGGTGATTCCTCCAACGCCTATTCGCGGTGGATCGACGCGGAGATCGCCAAACCGACTCAGCTGCTGCGGCCTGCCCTCGTCGCCGCCTACCCGAACCCCGTGCCGACCGGGTTCGCCCCCGCGACCCTGAACGCCGTCCGCCAGGAGCAGTGGTTCGCCAATGTGCTGCGTGGCGAGGACCAACTGCGCCAGCGGGTGGCGTTCGCGCTGTCGCAGATCATGGTGGTGTCGCAGGTCGGCGCGCTCAACAACCTGCCGTTCGCCACCGCCGATTTCCACGACATGCTGGCGCGCAACGCCTTCGGCAACTTCCGCACGCTGATCGAGGAGGTGACGCTGCACCCGGCTATGGGCATCTACCTCTCGATGCTCGGTAACCGCCGCGCCGCGACCGGCACCAACCTGCGGCCCGACGAGAACTACGCCCGCGAGATGATGCAGCTGTTCAGCATCGGCCTCGTACAGCTGAACATCGACGGCAGCGTGCGCACCGATGCCGCGGGGCAACCGATCCCGACCTACGACCAGGCGGTCATCGAAGGCTTCGCCCGCGTGTTCACCGGTTGGAACTGGACCTGTCCCAGCACCAACCTCGCATGCACCTTCACCAATACCCGCGCGGAGTTCGTGTATTCGCCGAACTTCAACCAGGTGAAACCGATGCAGCTCTACGCTGACCAGCATGAGACCGGTACCAAGCAGCTGCTCAACTACACCGGCGCAGCCCTGCCGAGCGGGCTGGTACCCGCCAACCAGACCGGCGCCAAGGACCTCGCCGACGCACTCGACAACGTCTTCAACCATCCGAATGTCGCACCGTTCATCGCCAAGCAGCTCATCCAGAAGCTGGTGACGAGCAACCCGTCGCGTGCGTATGTGCAGCGCGTCGCGGAGAAGTTCAACAACGACGGGGCGGGGCGCCGCGGCAACCTCGAAGCGGTGGTGCGCGCGGTGCTCCTCGACACGGAGGCGCGCAACCCGGCGACCGGCAGCGGTGCTGCCGTCGCCGGCAAGCTCAAGGAGCCGCTGCTGCGTCTGACGCAGTTCTGGCGCGCCTACGCCGTGACCTCGGCCAGCGACAAACTCGGCGTCGCGCGCAACTTCTCCGGTGGTACGCCGTCGGCGCAGTTCGGACAAGGCCAGGGCCTGTCGCCCTCGGTGTTCAACTTCTTCAGCCCGTCCTATGCGCCGCCCGGTGAGATCGCCGACGGCGGTTTCGTGTCGCCCGAGATGCAGCTCGCGACCGAGATCCTCGCTGCATCCTCGACCAACTATTTCTACACGCAGGCCTTCACCCGCACCCAGGCGCAAGCGGCGAACCTCAACGCCGACGACATGTACATCACCACCACGGACGAACTCGCGATCGCGGGCGACTCCGAGGCGCTGATCAACCGCGTCGCCGAGAAGCTGTTGGGCGGCGCCGGTCAGATGTCGGCGGCGCTGAAGACCGAGGCGAAAGCGCAGATCGAGCGCACCACGGTGCCGGCCACCAACCCCGCGACCGCGCTGGCGACCCGTACCGCTGACGCGATCTATTTCGTGGTCACCTCGCCCGAATACGCTTTGCAGAGATGAACCCATGAACCGCCAACGCCGCAAGTTCCTCAAGGCCGCCGCCGCAGGCGGCGTCGCGTACGCGTTCGGCCGCACGCCCGGTACGGTCTGGGCGCAGTCGGCCGGTGTCGGCGGCTTCGGTGATTACAAGGCGCTCGTGTGCCTCTTCATGTTCGGTGGCAACGACTCCCACAACATGGTCGTGCCGACCAGCACGGCCGAGTACAACGCCTACGCGCGCTCGCGCGGCGGCGGTACCACCTCGAGCCTCGCCATCGACCGTGCGGCGCTGCTGCCGGTGACGCGCGTCGGCGAGGTCGCGGGCGACCCGACCTTCGGTTTCCACCCGAGCATGACCGGTGCACGCGACCTGTTCGCCGCGGGTCGTCTCGCCGTGCTGCCGAACGTCGGTCCGCTGGTCACGCCCACCACCAAGGCGCAGTACCAGACCGCCGCCACCACGGGACATCTGCTGCCGCCGCAGCTCTTCTCGCACAACGACCAGCAGGACCAGTGGCATAGCCTGCGCGGGCGCACCGTGATGCGTTCCGGTTGGGCGGGGCGCGTGGCGGATGTGCTCGCCTCGCGCACCGCCGACCAGCAGCTCTCGCTCAATGTCTCGCTCGCGGGGCAGACCTTCTTCCAGGCCGGCGAGGTCGCGCGGCCCTATGTGTCCGGTTCCACCGGCGCGGCGACCTTCACGGGCTTCGGCACCACCGGGGTGAGCGGCGGTCGCAAGACCTCGTTCGAGGCGCTGCTCGCCGCCAATGCCACCGCCACCACCAACACCATGTACGAGCGCGGTTTCGCGTCCGTGCAGCAGCGTGCGATCCGCTACGCCGAGCGCGTCAACGCCGCCATCGCCGCCGGCCCCAATTTCGCGGCGCTGCCCAACAGCGGCGTCACGCTCACCGCGCTGCAGACGCAGCTGCGCACCGTCGCCAAGATGATCGCCTCGCGCGCGCAGCTGTCGATGTCGCGGCAGATCTTCTTCGTTTCGGTGGGCGGCTTCGACCAGCACGACACGCTGCTCGACGACCAGCCCGGGCTGCTCACCAACGTCGGCAACTCCATCAAGATGTTCCACGACGCCATGGTCGAGATCGGCATGCAGAACAGCGTCACGCTGTTCACGCATTCCGACTTCGGACGCACGCTCACCTCGAACGGCGACGGCTCCGACCATGCGTGGGGTGGCGTGCAGTTGGTGGCCGGCGGCGCGGTGCGCGGCGGTCGCTTCGTCGGTCAGTACCCGCTGCTCGAGATCGGCAGCGCCCTGGAGATCGGCGGTGGACGCATCATCCCGACGGTGTCCGCCGATCAGTACGCGGCGACGCTGGCGAGCTGGTTCGGCGTCCCCGACGCCGACCTCTCGAAGGTCGCGCCCAGCATCAACAATTTCGCGCAGCGCGACCTCGGGTTCATGGTCTAGGCGGCGCGGGCTGCAGCGCCCGCGCCACGAACCTCGCGACGCCGTCGCCGCCGGGCCAAGTGCTGCGGTCGGCGCGCACGGCATGAGGGCCGCTCACGATGCCGCAGTGGTAGCGCGCGCGTCCTGCCGTCACCCACAGCTCATCACCCTCGGCGAGCACGCTGCCCCACTCCCGCTGCAGCAAGCGGAAGCGCTCCATCTCGACCGTGAACCAGCGGCTGCGATGATGGGTGACGCGCCGTACCTCGAGCGCAAGCGGCGCCGTCGCCGCAGCAGGTGAGGTGGGGTCGGTGATGAGCTGCGCGCCGAAGGCGCGCGTCCACGGCGGCGGCGTGCGAGGCAGGGAGGCGGTCGACGCGTTGCCGTCGTGCGCGACATCCAACAGGACGGCGCCCGGCGGCATGGGACGCACGGCGCGGTACTCGGGCGTCGCATAGGCCTGGCAGAGCGGCTCGAGGTGGGCGGCGCCCGCCCATCCCCATGCGGCGACGCCGAACCATGCGAGCGCCGGCAACGAGAGCACGGCGAGCGCGATGCGCGCTCCGCGGCGCACGCGGCCCGCGCGTTCGAGGCCCAAGCCGTCGGCGAGGAACAGGATCAGCAGCGCGATGGGCGCCGCGGCGATCACCAGCACCACGAAGCCCAGCGCGAGGTCGTTCACGGCGCGGCCCGCCGGCTCACGAGCGTCTCACAGGATGAACCGGCTCGAGTCCTCGTCCTTGGAGAGTTCGCCCAAACACTCGTCCACCATCGCGGCGTCGACCACGATGGCGCTGCCGCGCCGTTCGGTCGCCTCGTAGGAGACGCTCTCGAGCAGCCGCTCCATCACGGTGTGCAGCCGGCGCGCGCCGATGTTCTCGGTGTGCGAGTTCACATGTGCGGCGACCTCGGCGATACGCCGGATGCCCTCCGGCGTGAACTCGACGCCGACGCCTTCCGTGGCGAGCAGCGCCGCGTACTGACGGGTGAGCGCCGCGTCCGGCTCGGTGAGGATGCGCACGAAGTCCTCGACCTGCAGCGAGCCGAGCTCGACGCGGATCGGGAAGCGGCCTTGCAGCTCGGGGATGAGGTCCGAGGGCTTGGAGAGGTGGAACGCGCCCGACGCGATGAAGAGCACATGGTCGGTCTTGAGCGCGCCGTACTTGGTGGTGACGGTGCAGCCCTCGACGAGCGGCAGCAGGTCGCGCTGCACGCCCTCGCGCGAGACATCGGCGCCGTAGGTGTCCTGGCGCCGGCAGACCTTGTCGATCTCGTCGATGAACACGATGCCGTTCTGCTCGGCGTTGCGCACGGCCTCGGCCCGCAGCTCCTCCTCGTTGACGAGCTTGGCGGCCTCCTCGTCGAGCAGCGCCTTCTTGGCTTCGCCGATCTTCAGTTTGCGCGGTTTGCTGCGGCCGGCGCCGAGGTTCTGGAACACGGAACGCAGCTGCTGCTGCATCTCCTCCATGCCGGGCGGCACCATGATGTCGACGCCCGCGCCGAGACCGGCGACCTCGATCTCGATCTCGCGGTCGTCGAGCTTGCCTTCACGCAGCATCTTGCGGAACTTCTGGCGGGTGTCGGCATCGCGCGGCGCGGCGGGTTCGTCGGTCGAGAAGCCCATCAGCCGCGGCTTCGGCAGCAGCGCATCGAGCAGCCGGTCCTCGACCGCGTCGGCGGCGCGCTCGCGCACCGTCGCGAGCCGCTCCTCGCGCAGCATCTTCATCGAGGCCTCGACGAGGTCCTTGACGATGGAATCGACATCGCGGCCCACATAGCCGACCTCGGTGAACTTGGTGGCCTCGACCTTCACGAACGGCGCGCGCGCGAGCCGCGCGAGCCGCCGTGCGATCTCGGTCTTGCCGACGCCGGTCGGGCCGATCATGAGGATGTTCTTGGGCGTGATCTCGGCGCGCAGCGCGTCGTCGACCTGCATGCGCCGCCAACGGTTGCGCAGCGCGATGGCGACCGCGCGCTTGGCGTCCTGCTGGCCGACGATGTGCTTGTCGAGCTCGGCGACGATCTGCCGCGGCGTCAGGTCGCTCATGAGCGCAGCTCCTCGATGACGAGGTTGCGGTTGGTGTAGATGCAGATATCGGCGGCGATGCCGAGCGAGCGCTCGACGATGTCGCGGGCGCCGAGGTCGGTGTTCTCGATCAGCGCCCGCGCCGCGGCCTGCGCGAACGGGCCGCCGGAGCCGATGGCGACGATGTCGTGCTCGGGTTCGATGACATCGCCGTTGCCCGAGATCACGAACAGCTTTTGCGGGTCGCCGACCAGCAGCAACGCCTCGAGGCGGCGCAGGTAGCGGTCGCCGCGCCAGTCCTTGGCGAGCTCGATGGCGGCACGGGTGAGGTTGCCGAACTTGTCGAGCTTGGCCTCGAAGCGCTCGAAGAGCGTGAAGGCGTCGGCGGTGCCGCCGGCGAAGCCGCCGAGCACCTTGCCCTGGCCGAGCGGACGCACCTTGCGTGCGTTGCCCTTCATCACGGTGTTGCCGAGGGTCACCTGGCCGTCGCCACCGATGGCGACGACGCCGTTGCGGCGCACGCCCACGATGGTGGTGCCGTGCGGGTTGAAGCTGTCGGTCATGGGTCCGTCCTCGGGGCCTGTCCCCGACTATTTGCGTCTGGCGCGAGGGTGCGCTTGGTCGTAGATGCGGGCGAGATGCTGGAAATCAAGGTGGGTGTAGACCTGGGTGGTGGCGATGTCGGCATGCCCGAGCAGTTCCTGCACCCCTCGCAGGTCCTGGCTGGACTCCAGGATGTGGGAGGCGAAGGAGTGGCGGAACAGGTGGGGGTGCAGGTGCACCGGCAGACCCTGCCGCCGCGCCCAGTACGCCACCCGCAACTGCACCGCCCGCGGCCCGATCCGCCGGCCGCCGCGCCCGGTGAAGACCGCCATCTCACCCGAGGCCGCGGCTGAAGTCCGTGCACGCAGCCATGCCTCGAGCGCGGCGATCGCCTTGCTGCCGACCGGCACGATCCGCGCCTTACGCCCCTTGCCCGTGACCCTCACGGTACGGTCGGCGAGGTCGAGGTCGGGCAGGTCGAGGCCGACGAGCTCCGCGAGCCGCAACCCGGAGGAGTACAGCAGCTCCATCAGCGCGCGGTCGCGCAGCGCGAGCGGTGTGGTGTCACGGATATCGAGCAGCCGCGCCATCTGGTCGGCGTCCACCGTCACCGGCAGCGCGCGGCGCGACTTCGGTGCGCGCACATCGACCGCGGGGTTGCCGCTGAGGGCCTTCTCGCGCTGCAGCCAACGGAAGAAGCTGCGCACCGCCGATAACCGGCGCTGCACGCTGCGCGGCGCGAGTCCACCGGCGTGGGAGCGCGCCGCGAACAGCCGCAGATGTTGGCTGTCGAGCGACTGCCACGCATCGATGCCCTGGGCGTCGCACCACGCGGCGAGCGCCTGCACCTCGCGCAGGTAGTTGGAGACGGTGTGCGGCGACATCCGTCGCTCGCGGGCGAGATGCGCTCCGAAGCGCTCGATGTCGGCGAGCGCCGCGGGTGTCATGCGCGTCCGAGAGCGGCGGCGACCAGCTCGCCGATGCGCTCGAGGAACGCCGTGCCCATCCCCGGATGGAACCGGGCCGCGTCCGTGCTGCCGAGCGCGAGCAGTCCGTAGCGGCAATCCGCGCCGATCGGTACCAACGCCATCGAGGCGATACCGGCAGCCGCGTCGCCGAGCAGCAGGGTACGGTCCTCTTCGCGCAGCTGGCCGCAGCGCGGCTTGCCCGAGGTCACCAGCGCGCGCACCGCGGGCGGGATGTCGGCGGGCGACAGCAGGCGCGCAGGACGCACATCGAAGTCCTCATGCATCGAGGCCTCGGTCTGCGCGATGACGCCCGCGGCATCGCGCGCATGCAGCAGCCGCAGCGCGAGCGCGTGCACCCGACCGACCAGCGCCTCGTTGTCGCGCGCGTTGCGCACGAGCTCCGCGAGCCGCTGTCGGCTTTCGACCTGCCGGTCCCGCAGCACCTGCACCTGCCGCTCCACCAGCGATACCGCGGGACCGTCGAGGCCATGCGGCACCTGCAGCGTCTCGAGCAGGTCCGGATGTTCGACGAGGAAGTCCGGGTGCTGTTCGAGGAAGGTCTTGATGTCCTGTGGTGAAGGCATGCGCAACGGCTCCGAAGATCAGGCGGTGAAGATCAAGGGATGAAGAGAGCGGGGTCGATCTCGCCGCGGAACGCGACGGCAGCGGGGCCGGTCATCCAGAGCGGTGCATCGCCGCCCGGCCAGTCGATGACGAGATCGCCGCCGCGCAGCGTCAACGTCACCGACGCGTCGAAGAGACCTGCCCGTCGGCCGGCAGCCGCCGCCGCGCAGGCGCCCGTGCCGCAGGCAAGGGTCTCGCCGACACCGCGTTCGAAGACGCGCAGCCGGCCGTGGCTGCGGTCGACCACCTCAAGGAAGCCGACATTGGTGCGCTGCGGGAACAGCGGATGACGCTCGAGCGACGGGCCGAGCGTGGCGACGGGCGCGGTGTCCACCGACGGCACCTGCAGCACGATGTGCGGGTTGCCGATCGAGACCTGGGTGAAGCGCACGGTCGCGCCGTCGACGGTGAGTTCATGTTCGCCGGCGGTAGCGCCCGCAGCGGTGCCCGTCGTGAACCGCGGCACGCCCATGTCGACGGCGACCTGACCTGGCGCCGGGAAGCGCGCGGCGATGATGCCGCCCGCGCTCTCGAGCCGTAGCGCGGCAGCGTTGTCGGCGCCTGCAGCCGCGCCGCTTCCACCCGCGCGGCCCGCGAGCCGCAGCCACTCGGCGACGCAGCGCGCGCCGTTGCCGCACTGCTCGACCTCGCCGCCGTCGGCGTTGAAGATGCGCCAGCACGCATCGGTGCCGGCGCTGCGCGGCGGCAGCACCACGAAAGCCTGGTCGAAGCCGATGCCGGTGTGGCGGTCTGCGAGGCGGCGCCAGAACGCGGCATCCGGAAGCGGCGCATCCGCCGCCGCCTCGAACACGATGAAATCGTTGCCGAGACCGTGCATCTTGGTGAAGTTGCGCGGGAAGGCGTTCATGGAGCGGGCCGTCTCAGGCGCCGAGCGCAGCGCGGTCGCGGTACACGCAGCGGTCCATCACGGTGAAGATGCCGGCCGCGCGCGCGCGGCGCGCAGCGGCCTCGTCCACCACGCCGTCCTGCAGCCACAGCGCCGGCAGCCCGAGCCGGATGCAGTCGTCGACCACGGCGGCGACATGTTCCGGACGACGGAAGACATCGACGAGGTCGACCTGCTCGCCGGGCTTGAGCGCGTCGTCGATCTTGTCGAGCGACGGCACGCAGCGCTCGCCCAGGATCTCCTCGGCGGTGGGCGTGATGGGGATGATGCGGTAGCCGAAGCGCTGCAGCTGGCGTGCGACGCCGTAGCTCGGGCGCGAGGGGTCGCTGCTGAGGCCGACCACGGCGATGGTGCGGATGCGGCGCAGCAGCGCCGCGATCGCCTCGGGCGCGGGGTTCGTGAACGGCGCTTGCTCGAAGAGCTCCCGCTTGAGGCGGTAGATCGACGAGATGTCCTCATCGCCGTGGCCGCGGCGGATGAGCTCGGCGTACTCGCGCAGCACATCGTCGACCACCGGCAGGGCCACGCCGCTCGCGGCGGCCATGTCGCGACAGATGCGCAGGTCCTTCTCATGCAGCCGCACGCGGAAGCCCGCCGGGAAGCTGCCGCGCACCATGAAGGGGGCGCGGTTGACGAAGTACCAGGACGAGCCGGCGCCCTGGCCCAAGGTCTCGACCACCCGCTCAAGCGGCAGATGCTGCGCGCGTGCGAAGGCCATCGCCTCGCCGACCGCGCGGATGATGCCGGCGCACATGATCTGGTTGGTGGCCTTGGTGGCCTGACCCGCACCCTGCGGACCGAACCAGCGCACCGTGCGGCCCATCGCCTCGAGCATCGGCTTGGCGCGCTCGAAGGCCGTCTCTTCGCCGCCGCACATGACGGCGAGCGTGCCCTTCTGGGCGCCCTCGACGCCGCCGCTCACCGGGCAATCAAGGAAGGCCGCGCCGCGCGCGGCGACCAGCGCACCGGCGGCCCGCGCGGTGTCGGCGGACACGGTGGAGCAGTCGATGACGAGCGTCCCCGGCTTCAGGCCGGGCGCGAGCGCGCGGACCGCATCGAGGACATCGGTGTCGGCGGAGACGCAGAGCACCAGTGCGTCGCACTGCGCGGCGAGCGCATCCGGCGTCGCGGCGGCGGTGCAGCCGAGTTCCTGCGCGAGCGCGGCGGCGCGCTCGGCGCTGCGGTTCCAGACGCCTTGCAGCAGGCCGGCCTTGTGCAGGTTGCGCGCCATTGGGGCGCCCATGGCGCCGAGACCGAGGAAGCCGGTTCGCATGCCGTCATCATATCAGCCGGGATGCAGGCGAAAAAAAAGGGCGGCGACCGGAGGTCGCCGCCCGACAGACATCGGGGGATGGTGATGTCTCAGGGGATGATCAGCCGGTGTAGGCGCGCTCGTTGTGTTCGGTGGTGTCGAGGCCTTCGCGTTCGGATTCCTCCGGAACACGCAGTCCGACCACGAGGTCGGCGATCTTGAAGGCGATGAAGGCGGCGACCGCCGACCAGACGATCGTCAGCACGATGCTGCCGGCCTGGATCAGCACCTGACCGCCGACCGTGGCGTCGGCGCCGCCCGGACCGCCCATCGACGCCGGATAGAACACGCCGGTCAGCAGCGCGCCGACGATGCCGCCGACGCCGTGCACGCCGAACACATCGAGCGAATCGTCGGCTTTGAGCAAGCGTTTCAGACCGGTGACGCCCCACAGGCACACGACGCCGGCGACGAGGCCGATGATGAGCGCACCCATCGGACCGACGTTGCCCGCGGCAGGCGTGATGGCGACGAGACCCGCGATCGCGCCCGAGGCCGCGCCCAGCATCGAAGCGTGCTTCTTGAGGATCCACTCGGCGGCGGACCAGGCGACCACGGCGCCGGCCGTCGCCAGCAGCGTGTTGAGGAAGGCCAGCACCGCGGAGTCGTTGGCCTCGAGCGCGGAGCCGGCGTTGAAGCCGAACCATCCCACCCACAGCAGCGATGCGCCGACCATGGTGAGCACGAGGCTGTGCGGCGTCATGGCCTCGCGGCCGAAGCCGACGCGCTGGCCGACCATGTACGCGCCGACCAGACCGGCGACGCCCGCGTTGATGTGCACCACCGTGCCGCCGGCGAAATCGAGCGCGCCCTCTTCGAGCAGCAGGCCGCCAGGGCCCCAGACCATGTGGGCGATCGGGATGTAGCAGATGGTGAACCAGATGACCATGAAGATGAGCACCGCCGAGAAGCGCATGCGCTCGGCGAAGGCGCCCACGATCAGGCAGCAGGTGATGCCGGCGAAGGTGGCCTGGAACGCCACGAACAGCAGTTCGGAGAGCACCACACCATCGGTGAAGGTCGCCGCGGTCGCGAACGACCCTGTGGCGGGGTCGAAGGTGCCGTTCATGAACAGCCGGTCGAGACCGCCGATGAACGCGTTGCCCTCGGTGAGCGCGAGCGAGTAGCCGTAGATGCACCACAGGACGACGATCAGCGAGAAGCCGACCATCACCTGCATCAGCACCGACAGCACATTCTTGGCGCGGACGAGACCGCCGTAGAAGAGCGCGAGGCCCGGGACCGTCATGAGCACCACGAGCAGCGTGGCGACGAGCATCCAAGCCGTGTCGCCCTTGTCGGGGACCGGCGCGGTCTGTGCGAGGGCGAGCGACGGTGTGAGCGCCGCCAGCAGTGCCGCTGCGCGGCCGGTAAGTCGGGTCCTGGTCATCGTTGCTCTCCCTGTCCTGTGCTGGATGTCGTCTTCAAGCCGCCGCCGTGCCGGTCTCGCCGGTACGGATGCGGATCGCCTGTCCGAGCGGCGCGACGAATATCCTGCCGTCGCCGATCTTGCCGGTACGCGTCACGTTCGCGATCGCCTCGACCACCGGCTCGACGAGCGTCTCGTCGACCGCGATCTGCACCTGCGTGCGCGCGAGGAAGTCGACGCGGTACTCCGCGCCGCGGTACACCTCGAGGTGGCCGTGCTGCCGGCCGTAACCATGCACCTCGATCACCGTCATGCCCTGCACGCCGAGCTGCGCGACCGCGAGCTCGAGGTCGTCGAGCTTGTGGGGCCGGATGACCGCGGTGATCATCTTCATCGCCATCGCGGGTCCTGCCTCGGGCCGTGCATTTCGGGGCGAACGCAGCAGTAATGCCGCTCTCGCGCCAGACCGACATCGCGCTATGCTTCGCGTTGCCGGTCCGGCGTGTCTGGTTTTGCAGAATCCGTGCCACGGTTCCGGCGGCCTGAAACAGGGCTTTTCCGGTCCGAAAGGCGCTGTAGGCCGGTTTCGCTGCACCGTTTTGGACGCGCCGCTTCGGGGTGCTGCGTCATATCGGGGCAGGTCCGGTCGGCAGGCGCGCCCAGCAGATCCATCAAGCAGATCCATCCTAAGGAGACCCGCATCATGGAATCCCGCATCGAAGACCTCGTCCGTCGCCTGATGGAGTCCATCCCGCCGGGCGTGCGTGGCCTGCAGCAGGACCTCGAGTCCAATTTCCGCGCCGTGCTGCGCGCGAACCTCGCGCGTCTCGACCTCGTCGCCCGCGACGAATTCACCGCGCAGACGCGCGTGCTCGAACGCACCCGCGCGCGGCTCGAGGAGCTCGAGCGGCGCATCGCCGAGCTCGAGGCCCGGACGCCGCCTTGACCCTCGCCCGCATCGCCTGCCGCGCACAGGTCGGCCTCTCGGCGCCGCCGGTGCAGGTCGAGGCGCATCTCGGCGCAGGCCTGCCCAGCTTCTCCATCGTCGGGCTCGCCGCCACCGAGGTGAAGGAGAGCAAGGAACGGGTGCGCGCCGCGCTCGTCAACGCCGGCTTCGAGTTCCCGGCAGGCCGCATCACCGTCAACCTCGCGCCGGCCGACCTGCCCAAGGACGGCGGACGTTTCGATCTCGCTGTGGCGGTCGCCATCCTCGTCGCCTCGGGCCAGATCCGGCCCCGAGACGACCTCAGCGTCCAAGAGTTCCTCGGCGAGCTCGCGCTCGACGGCGCGCTGCGCGGGGTGCGCGGCGCGCTACCTGCGGCCGCAGCGGCGGCGCAGGTCGGGCATGACATCGTGCTGCCGCGCAGTGATGCACAAGGCTTTATGTGGCTCCCCGGCGTGCGCGCCCACGCGGTCGGCAGCCTGCTCGAGGTCTGCGCCCTGCTCGAGGGACGCGAGTGGCAGGAGCCCACGGACCATGGTGAGCTGGCGCATCGCGCGGGCGACGTCGACGCGCGCGATGTCGACAGCAGCGCGCCGTCCGCGCCGCCGCCGCGTCTCGACGATGTCTGTGGTCAGGCGCTCGGCAAGCGTGCGCTCGAGGTCGCCGCGGCAGGCGGGCATAGCCTGCTGTTCGTCGGGCCGCCCGGCTGCGGCAAGAGCATGCTCGCGCAGCGTCTGCCGGTGCTGCTGCCGCCGCTCGCGCCGCAGGAAGCGCTCGAGGTCGCGATGATCGCGTCGATCGCACCGACCGCGTCGACCGTATCGTCGATGGCGAGGTCGGAGGCGGCGTCGGTCACTGCAGATGCATCGTGCGGCCGCGGACTGCCGCGTCCCTTCCGCGCGCCGCACCATACGGCCTCCGCCGGCGCGATCATCGGCGGTGGCAGCGATGCGCGACCGGGGGAGATCACGCTCGCACACCGTGGCGTGCTGTTCCTCGACGAGTTGCCTGAATTCGATCGGCGCGTGCTCGAGGCTTTACGCGAGCCTTTGGAGTCGGGCCGCGTCGCGGTGTCCCGCGCGGGGCAGCAGGCCGAGTATCCGGCGGCGTTCCAGTTGGTCGCCGCCATGAACCCCTGTCCCTGCGGCCGCGCGGGCGGCCCCGGCTGCCGCTGCAAGCCGGCGCAGGTCGAGCGCTACCGCGCACGGCTCTCCGGGCCGCTGCTCGACCGGCTCGACATCCGGGTGACATTGGCGGCGGTGGGGGAGGCCGACCTCGCCGAGCATCGTCGCCGCGTGCCCTGCGACGACTCACCGCTGCGCGCGCGCGTCGCCGCGGCGCGCGAGCGGCAATGGCAGCGGCAGGGCTGCTTGAACGCCGCGTTGCCGGCGGCGGGGCTCGAGGAAAGATTGGGCGTCTCGCCGGGTGCCGAGCGGTTACTGGCCTCGGCCCGCGGCCCGCTCGCGCTCAGTCTGCGCGCGCGCCACCGATGTCTGCGCGTGGCGCGCAGTCTCGCGGATCTGGCCGGTTCAGCGGCGCTCGACGAGACGCATCTCGCCGAAGCGCTCGCGCTGCGGAGGGGGCTGGGGGCGGCGGAGTGAGGAAGGCGCTTACTGCGCCTTCGCCACCATGTGGTCGACGGCCAGCTTCACGAGGTCGTCGGTGAGGTCGACGCGGCCGCCCTTCGGGGGCATGTAGCCGTTCTTGCCCTGGAAGCCCTCGATGGCGTGCTTGTAGAGTGTGGCGTTGCCCTGCGCGAGGCGCGGGGCCCAAGCGGCCTTGTCGTCCGACTTCGGCGCACCGGCGATGCCGTTCAGGTGGCAGGCGCCGCAGACCGTGTCGTACACGCCCGCGCCGTCGGTGGGCAGCGCGGCGGCGACCGCCGCGGCGACACCGGCCAGCGGCTGGATGGCGAGCGCGGCGTTGTCCTGCCCGGCGACCGCGACCTGCGCGGTGGTGACGTTCTTCTCGACCGCGGCGACGTACTTCGGCTTGGTGAGCAGGTGCGCGCGCTGGGTGTTGTCGCCCACCGAATGCGCCAGCGCGAACAGCACCAGCGTGATCACGACGAGGATGCCCAGCACGAGGCTGAAGACGTTGAAGAACTTGCTGTCCTGCTTGCTCACGATGTCGCCCGGTTCGGCCCTTGGGATATCCCGGGATTATACCGTCCCTAGGTGACCGCTGCGCAGTCCCCGGGGTCCGAGGTCCCCCGGGAACCGGCGGCAGGGGGTGACGGTCAGGGCGTGGTCTTCTGCAGCGCCGCCAATTCCGCCAGCACCATCTTGGAGTGGCCGTCGGCCTCCACGTTCTCGAAGCGGCGCGCCACCCGACCCTGCGGGTCGATGATGTAGGTGTCGCGGCGCGCGATGTCGAAGAGCTTGTACGTCGGGTAGCTGGTCAGCGCCCCGTAGGCTTTGGTGACCTGCTTCTCGGCGTCGGAGAGCACCGGGAACGGCAGGTTGTTCTCCGCGGCGAAACCCTTCTTGGAGTCGATGCTGTCGACGCTGACCCCGAGCACCGCGGCGTTGGCGCGGCGGAAGGCGAAGATGTCGTCGCGGATCTCGCAGGCCTGCGTGGTGCAGCCCGGCGTGCCGTCCTTCGGGTAGAAGTAGAGCACCACCCACTTGCCGCGGTAGTCGGCGAGCGAGCGCCACTCGCCGGTCTGGTCCTGCAGCTTGAAGGCGGGCGCGGCCTCGCCGACGGCGGGCGTGGCACGGGCGGCCGGCGAAGCGATGGCGAGCACCAGTGCGGCGCAGAGGCCGGCGATGGCGGCGAGGAGTCTGGGGGCGGTGCGGGTCATGGCGGCAAGTCCTTTTGAGGCGAGGCGGGGAGGGTGCGATGATGGGGCAGCCGCCGACCGCCGGCAAGGGAACTGCCGTATCGGACCGCGGACTAAGGATAGCCATGACCGTCACCGCACCTCGTACCGCCGTCGCCTCTCTGGCGCTCGCCCTCGCTGCGGCCTGGGTGGGTGCGAGCGTGCCGCGTTCGCCCGACCCGGCGCTGACCCTGACCTATGGGCAGGACCCGCGGCAGGTGGTGGTGGTCTACACGGCGACGCGCCCGGTCACCGCCCGCCCGCCGCTCGCCGTCTATGTGCACGGCGGCGCTTGGCGCGCGGGCAGTCCGCTGCGGGTGCGCGCCAAGCCGCAGTGGTTCGGCGAGGCGGGCTGGGTGTTCGCGTCGGTGGGCTACCGGCTGCTGCCCGATGCGCCGGTCGAGGAGCAGGCGCGAGATGTCGCAGCGGGGTTGCGCGCGCTGCGCGCCGATGCGGAGCGGCTCGGCTTCGACCCCGATCGGATATTGTTGATGGGCCACAGCGCCGGTGCGCATCTGGCGGCGCTGGTGGCGAGCGACCAGCGCTATCTCGGGGCCGACGCCGCCGCGGTGCGCGGTGTGATCCTGCTCGACGGCGCCGGCTACGATGTGGCCAATGAATACACCCTGCGCGGTGCGCTCGCCCGCAAGCTCTACGGCGACGCCTTCGGCGACGACCCGGTGCGGCAACGCGAGCTCTCGCCGATCAACCATGTGGACGCGCGCGATCCTCCCGACTGGCTGATCGTGTTCGCCGAGTCGCGCCGCGATGCGCGCGAACAGGCGCGGGACTTCGGCGATGCGCTGCAGCGCGCGGGGCTGCGCGTCGAGCGCGTGCCCGACCCCGGTGACCATCTCGAGATCAACCGCGAGTTCGGCACGCCGGACTACCGCGCCAATGCATCGATCCGCGCGCTCATGGCGCGGGTGGCGGGTGCGGATGCCGCGCGGCCGGATGCCGCGCCGTCGGTAGGTCGCTAGCCGTGTCCGGCTAGCGCGCGTTCTCGGCGTCCTCCAAAGTGGCGGTCGAGGCCAGATTGGGCATGGCGAGCGTCACGATCCCGGCCAGCACCAGCGACGGGATCACGGCGATCGTGAACGCCGCGTTCCAGCCGTGGCTGTCGACTAGCGCCGCCACCAGCACGGGGAACGTCGCGAAGCCGAGGTTGATGCCGGAGCCCGCGACGACCGCGACCGCGGTGGCGCGGATCCGGGTCGGGAAGATCTCGGCGACATAGGTGGTCAGCACCGCCGCCGTCCCGTAGAAGAACATCGCGGTGACGGAGAACCACACGACGTTCGCCCAGAAGCCCTGCTGGTTCCAGATCACGCCGGTGACGCCGATGGCGCCGATCCACAGCCAGATGACGATGGTGTTGCGGCGTGTCGTG
>Ga0172376_10003068_pt1 | contig 20035 bp, 19 predicted proteins | sample Lak35m_FD_121114 | JGI IMG/M metagenome (GOLD analysis project Ga0172376, IMG submission 121114) | Freshwater microbial communities from Kabuno Bay, South-Kivu, Congo - kab_092012_35m | ecosystem: Environmental > Aquatic > Freshwater > Lake | place: Democratic Republic of the Congo: South-Kivu... | reverse complement strand
TCCCCCCACAGGCAGCCCATTCGCCACGGCAACTCGGACGGTGATGCGTTCCACATCGTCCCAGGTCAGCGGGTCGGGGACGGCATCGCGCAGGGCCCCTGCGATGTCTGATTGCAAGGTGTCGCGCAAGACGAAGCCGGCCGCATAGCCGTTGAAGGGGAATTCAAGCGTCGCAGTACCGCGCACGCGACCGGCTCGGAGCAGGGCCTCAGGCACGCCGGGAGCATCGACCCATCCGATGTTTCCCGCATAATTCACTGTTCCTGTGGAGGCGTTCCACACTGCGCTGAGCGTGGGCGAGGTGTTCGCATTCGTCAGGCTGTGGGTCCAAACCAACACCGTACCCCAGGGCAACGCCGGCCCCAAAGGTGGAATCGCGTCCACCCCTGCTCCTCCGATTTCGAGCGTTCCGGCTTCGGTGCTGACAGCCAGCGATTCGAGGGTCAATTGAGCGCCGATTCCTTGCTCATTTTCGATGGTCAGGTAGATGCGTGGATCGGCCACGTGCAGGGTTTGGCCCGGGCGATTTGCATACAAATCCACGGTGTAGCTGCCATCAAAATCCTGGGAAGTCAATCCCGGGCAAGCCCCCGTGAGGGTCGCCCAACCGCTGGGGTCGAGGCTGAACTGAATGGAAATCGCATCCCCGGGTTGAGAATTGCCAGGCCCTGGAACGGCACTGAACGTGAATGCTGCAGAGGCAGAATTTCCGCCATTCCACACGCATCCATCGAGTGGTACCTGAACCGTGTCGCCGAGGGGACAGGTGATCTCCAAGGGGCTGCCGTTCACCAGGAATGCCGGAAGGACGACCGCGACGGAACCTCCGATCGGGCCTGCAGCGTTGCTCGTCATCTCGATACTCCCGCCTGCGAACACGGCCGTCTCCAGGGCACAACTTCCTGGTCCCTGCAGGCTGAAGGGGGCCTCAAATGAAACGGCGACAGGGAATCCGTCTGGGGCAGCGTTCAATGCCGCAGCTTCTTGCGCGGTCAAGCTGTGCTGGATGTTCGCTGTTTCTGGATTCCAAGCGACGAGGTCATCGGCGCCCAAATCGAACAGCGGAATGGAGCGCACGTAGACAAACTCGGTGCCGGTCGCACCCAGGATGAAGTCATCGCTGTCCAGCCATGCTTCCAAATCCCCCAACCCCACGGTGGCCGACCCCAAGGGGATTGCAAATTCGGGGGTCCATTCTCCTTGGACGCCGAGGTTTTCGTCGAGGTCAAACGAATCCGTGGTGCAGCCTAAAGCGCAACCCACTGCGAGACCGGAAGCAAGCAGTCCTCTCATGGTCCAAGTGTACGACAAGCACGGGCGGCGTGTTACCTTCGACCGTGCGCACATGGTACACCCTCGGACTGCTGCTGCTTTCCAACGTCTTCATGACGTTGGCGTGGTACGGCCATTTGAAGTGGTTCCCGGCCTCACGCAGCCTGCAACTGAAAGTGCTGTGGCCCGTGGTCCTGGTCAGTTGGGGGATCGCGTTTTTTGAGTATTGGATGCAGGTTCCCGCGAACCGGATGGGCTACGCGGGAAATGGGGGGCCGTTTTCGCTATTCCAACTCAAGGTCCTCCAAGAAGTGCTGTCCTTGACCGTCTTTGCAGTGTTCGCCATCTACATCGACCCGCAACACACCTTCCGGTGGAACCACGCCGCGGCTTGTTGTTGCTTGCTCGGCGCGGTGTACTTCATCTTTCAGAATCAGTAAGTGTCCTCCGTAGAAATCTTGCGTTCTACCTGGTCGGCAGCCACCGCAGCCAAGCCGATCATCGAACGCAGTTCTTCCGCGTTCAGATCCAGCGGCACCTTCACGACATACTGAACCATGCGTTTCCCGTCGGGCGCTTCGATGATCTCCCAACTGCCGATTTTGTTTTCTCCGTTCTCTACAAGCAGCTGGTACAACAAATCCGCATCGAGTTCTTCGCGCGTTTCGGCCACTTTCACCGGTGACATGATGGTTCGCACAGACACGTCATCGTAGGTCAGCACATTGCTGTAAACAAAGGCCAATTGGGTGCGCCCTTCTCCCAATCCGATGACCAGCTTAAAATCGCCGTCGTCGTCGATTTCATACTTCAAATCGGCTTTGTCCAAGGCCTTCTTTACGGAGGCATCGTACTCGGCTTGTTGGGCAACTGAAAAGAATGGTGCCGCAGCGCAGACGGCAACAAGGGAAACGCTCCGCAGAAGGTTGTGCATGTTGCGAAGGTGCGATAAAATCAGCAACATTCAGCGTCGGTCGGTCCGTGGGAGGACCTTTCGCTCGCCATAAGGTTGTGTCGCTGCAAGCAGCCACGGGCTCTCAGGTCGCCCAAACACTCGGGCATTGTTGTACGCCATTTCGGGGGTCAACACTGACTTTGCCGAGACACCCGAAGCAGGCGAACCTTCGAGGGCGAGCACAACGTCGGGGGTCTCTACATCCCGGGAGGCCAGTGGCAGGCCCCACCCGATGCAGCCGTCCTTTCCCATCCAAAGTGGAATGGCCGTGCGGTAATCCGCACGGTGACGACGCATGCTTACCGCGTACATTTCCTGTGCATCGGAAATGAGCGTTCGAAGCAGCGCGTGCTCCGCGCGAATCGCATCACGCAATTCACTGAAGTAGGCCGAAGCGTCTTCACGCTCCCATCCACGGATGTCTTGCATGACGATGCGTCCGCCGAAGGTCCTGTCCAACCAATCCTTCGGCCACCGGTGAACGAAGTCCAGCACCAAATGCTCCCAATCCACCCCCCGCTCCACTTCGTCAGAGCGCAAAATGAGCTCCTTCGGGTGCGTGTAAAATTGAACCGGGGAGGGCAGTTCTTCCCACAAGTCAGCCAACACTTCTCCTAGTCCACGGCTTCCCTCGATGGCAAACCCGCGAAAGAACCACGGCTGGGCATCCGGGCGCTCATTCTTGGTAAAGACCGCGTAAATCGGCCTGAACTGAGAGGAATACAGGCCTGTGTGGAAGCACTGGTGTGTGCCATCCTTGGACGCGGCCATGTGCGACGTACCGAAGGCACGATCAAACACCTGATTGAAGTAGCTTTTTAAATACCTCAGGCCTTTCCCCCAAGGCTCCGGGCGCGCCAGACCTGCAAGTCGTTCAAGCGGTTCAGGATAATTTGGTAAAAATGCAAAATCGAACAGCCTCATGCGAGTTAAATAAAATGAAGTACAAAAATAGAATCGATTGTTTCGACTCCCTCGGCTTTAACGGCTTTTCACATCCGCAGTCGGCGGAGGGCCGACACACAGCCTAGGACGCACCAGGTCGTAGCCCATGCAAGGCCTAACGAAAATTCAAACATCAACACCTCCTTCATCGATTTACGTTGTTCCGTACTTGGGTGAACTGAAAACAAGAAGTGGAAGTTACATGAATTTCATGTTAAAACGACCCGCCGGCGCCGCCACCGCCGAATCGCCCTCCCCCGAAGCCACTGAATCCCCCGCCTGAAAACGGCCCCGTACCCCCGGAAAAATGGGAAAACCGGGCATTTGAGTGGCGCTGGGCCGCCCAGTAAATCGCCCAAGCGGCCCCGTAGGGCATGCGGTAGGTCCGCGCTGTTTTGCGCACCCCGGCCAAAACAAGCCAGACGGGAACCACGAGAAAAACGAAGGCCAGCAGAACCCCAGCGGGCCACGGAAAGGGCCGAGCACCGTCGTTGACTTCAGGCAGGTCGCCGGTCGCGAGCACCGCGAAAATTTGGGCAGTGCCGCGTTCCAGTCCTCCAGCGAAGTCACCTTCTGCGAGCTGTGGGCGGATCTGCTGCACGATGCGGCCGGCCAAAGCGTCCGTCAAGTCCCCCTCGGCGCCCCGACCGGTGGCGATGAACACTTGGCCTGAGTTTCCATGAGCGCGTGGCTTGAGCACCAGGACCACGCCCCGGTCAGCGCCGGAACGGTCCACCCCCCATGCTTCGCCGACCCCCGTGGCAAATTCGAACGGCTCCAACCCGCAAAAATCCGGATGTGTGACGACCACTACGGTGCTTGCGGTCGTGTCGCTCCCTTGCTGCAACGCGGCGTTCAACTGCTGCTCCTCCGCGGACGTCAGGAGATCTGCGAAATCATATACGCGAATGTGTGGCTGCGCGGTCCCCAAGCATCCCGGGGGAAGTGCGGCCTGAGCGGATAGCCAGCCGAGGGCGAACCCTGCGGCGATCAAGCAAATCCGCATCATTCTACCGAGACGTGATCCGGTAACTCATTCACATCTTCGCTCTGCCGCGGGAAATGGACCGCCAAGGCGGCAGCACACTCCGCAATCAGCCCTTCAACTGCGAGGGTCCACCCATCCACTTTTTGGACAGCCTGCGCCTCGGTGAACAGGCGGGCGAAAAAATCATCAGGCACCCGTTGGGCAATTCCCACATCCCCCAGGAGGGCACCTTTCCGAACCGCAGGAGCGATGAAGATGAGCATTCCGTTTCTCAGGCCGGTCGTGTGCATGCCCAGCGCGGCGAATACACGGGTGGCCGCATCCAGGGGGTCGCCGGGGCACGTGCGCGCGATGTGGACGCGCAGTTCTGCGGAGGTGAGCCGTTCAGCGGACTTCACCGCTTGTTCAAGCCGGACGAGGTCAACACCGTGCTCAGCCGCGTTCATCGACTTACTCAAAGGACACTTCAGGTGCGGTTTCCGCGGCTTCACTTGCCTCGAAGTACGTTGAAGGTTCGAAGCCAAACCAAGCGCCCCACAAGTTGCCGGGGAACCGCTTGAGCACTTTGTTGTACGCCTGGACGGCTTCGTTGAACCGCGTGCGTGCGACCGCGATGCGGTTTTCCGTGCCCTCGAGTTGGCTTTGCAAATCCATGAAGTTCGCGTTTGCCTTGAGCTCCGGATAGGTCTCCGCATAGCCCAAAAGACCGCGGACGGCTCCCGTTAGCACCGTTCCGGTGCGGTCGAGTTCGGACAAATCTCCCCCCGGTCGAGCGGTCGACAACGCGCCGAGCGCCGCCGCGCGGGCCTCCGTCACCGCCACCAGCGTCGACTGTTCAAAATCCGCATAGCCTTTGACCGTGGACACCAAATTTGGAATCAAATCCAACCTGCGCTGGTACTGCGACTGCACATCGGCCCATGCGGCCGCCACCGCTTCCTCCTTCTCGACCAAACCGTTGTACCCCGACCACGCCCCTGCTGCGAGCAGGATCACTGCCAACACAGGAAGCAACCACCGAAGCATTTTTGCATTCATGCCCCGAAGGTACTTCCGAGTTGAAGCCGCCGGGAGATAAAAAAAGCAAAGCCCCGGTTTCCCGAGGCTTGTGTTGGCGGTCTGGACGAGACTCGAACTCGCGACCCCCTGCGTGACAGGCAGGTATTCTAACCAACTGAACTACCAGACCAATTCCCCTCCTGCGAGCGGAGCGCAAAGATACGCCCTGCGGCGACCATCCTGCAAGCACGTGAAACGAGTTTTTCCGAAAAAAGTTGCAACCGCATGGAATTCAAGGTGTGCGGCTCATCGGGCCATCGTCGTCCGGCGAACGAGGTAGGCACTCAATACGGGATAGACTCCTGCGGCCCGGTCCACTTCCACCCAGTCGACCCGGTACTGTGCGCATTTGGACGCCAATTCTGCGCGCAACCGTTCCATGTGTTCCACATAACGCTCCCGGGCTTCCGCAGGAAACATCCGGATTTCCTCACCGGTTTCGAGGTCCATGAACCGGGTGGGACGGTTCTCAAAGCCGAAGTTCACCTCGGTCTCGGAATCTAGGACATGAAACAGCACCACGTCGTGCGCATTGTGTCGCAAATGCTGAAGCGCGCCGAGCAGCCCATCCACTCCCGCAGGATCGCCGAGGAAATCACTGAAAACACAGACCAACGACCTTCGTGGCGCGAGCTCGGCCACGCGGTGCAGCGCAGCCGCAGTTTCAGTCACAGCGCCCGGAATCGGTGGAAGCGGTGCTTCATCCAACACCTCATCCAAGCGGTGATACAGCGCCCGCAGATGCGCAGCACTGGACCGCGCGGGCAGATGCAGGTCCTCGGCCCGCCCATAGACCGACACTCCGACCGCATCCCGTTGCCGCTTGAGCATCTCGATCAAGGCAGCGGCGGCATGCACCGAGAAGCCAAGCTTTGTGTGGAGTGCTTCCGTCCGGTTCGAGGGCACCGGATACAGCATGGACGGACTGCGGTCAAGGACCAGCGTGCACCGCAGGTTGGTCTCTTCTTCGTAGCGCTTGACGTACAGCCGGTCGGTGCGCGCATACAGCTTCCAGTCCAAATGCCGCGTCGACTCTCCCGGATTGTACATCCGGTGTTCCGCGAATTCGACGCTGAAGCCGTGAAACGGGCTCTTGTGCAGGCCCGTGATGAAGCCCTCGACCGCCTCCCGCGCCAGCAGTTCGAGGTGCCCGAGCCGTTGGTTCAGGGAGGCGTCCCGCTGGAGCGGCATGTTACATCAACGCGTCGAGCTTCTCGACGAGCACTTGCTTCGGAACTGCACCGACGACTTTGTCCACCACCTGGCCGTTTTTCAGGAACAAGATGGTGGGGATGTTGCGGATGCCAAACTGTGCGCTGGTGCCTGAATTGTGGTCCACGTTGACCTTCCCGATCACGGCCTTTTCACCGTATTCCTGGGCGAGTTCCTCCACCACCGGTCCGACCATGCGGCAAGGTCCGCACCATTCTGCCCAAAAGTCCACCAACACCGGTTTCTCGCTCGCCAAAGCCAGGTCCGCGAAATTCGTATCCGTCAATTCAACTGCCATCTTTTCGTGGAATGTGCGCCGGTGGGCGCGGTTTTCATGCCCTCAAATTTACATCGAGCAACCCGTATCTCATCCTGCCGTTCGATTCCATTCAAAGCGGCAGTCCACGCCGGAAGGTTCTGCCCACGCGGTGAGTTCGCGCAACGCGTCATCCGTGAGCCCCACCCGACGGGAACGGCTGACGAACTGCAGGGTGCCGTCGGAAGCGGCGACGTCTACGCTCAAGCCGACGGGCCCGGGATGGGCGGAGGTCCAGCGTTCGATTTGGTCTACAAAGCCCGCATCGATGCGCTCGAAAGGCACGACCAACCGCACCCGTGCGAGGAGCTTTTCGCGGATGTCCGCCAGCAATTCCATGCCTTTGATGCGGAACTCGACGTCGTTCGGGTCATCGCGGAAGCGGCGCGGCTCCACCTGCCCTCGGACCCAAACGAACCAACCCTCCACCAGAAAGTCTTTGAATTTCAAGTAGTCATCGCCGAAGAGGGAGAATTTCTCTGTCCCGTGTAAATCCTCCAAGGCAAAGGTCCCAAACGGCTTGCCCTGCTTGCTGATCCGGTGGGACACCTCCGCCACCCGGCCGGCAAAACGCAGCTCCCTTCCCCGCAAGCTCAGCGGTTCTGCAAGCGCCGCGAGGCCTTCAGGGGGCGAGCACAAGTGTTTGATTTCGAACGAAAAAGAATCCAGCGGATGCCCCGAGATGAACATTCCGATGACTTCCTTTTCCTTCATCAACCCGACCATCGGGTCCCACGGTTCGCAGTCGGGCAGCACCGGCTCCGGGGCCCGTTCCACCTCCCCGTCCCCGAACAACGAGGCTTGAGAAGAGGCCGCTGCTTCCGCCGCTCCCGCTCCGAAGCGCGCGGCGAGTTCGATGCCCGTGCGCCCTTTGTCGTCGCTGGCAAAGTACCGCGCACGGTTGCCGTCGCCGAACCCGTCAAACGCCCCGGCGTAGGCCAAAGCTTCCAAAACCCGCTTGCCCACGTCGCGCCCACCCGCCCGCCGGGCCACGTCGAACACGTTGCGGTACGGCCCCTCGCCGTCCTCCCGCCCCGCCACCATGGCCAGCACCGCCCCCTCCCCCACCCCGCGCACCGCCCCCAACCCAAACCGAATGGCTCCGTGTGTGTTGACGGTAAACTTCAGCCCGGACTCGTTCACGTCGGGCCCCAACACGGGAATGCCCATCCGCCGCGCTTCCTCCATGAAAAACGTCACCTGCTTGATGTCGGACATGTTGTTCGACAGCACCGCCGCCATGTACTCGGCGGGGTAATTCGCTTTCAGGTAGGCGGTTTGGTACGCCACAAGCGCATAGCAGGTGGAATGGGACTTGTTGAACGCGTAGGCGGCAAACGCCTCCCAGTCTTTCCAAATCTTCTCCAACTTCGCCGGGTCGTGGCCCCGTTCCGCGCCTTGGGCCACGAATTGGGGCTTCATCTTCGCAATCAGGTCGGCCTTTTTCTTCCCCATGGCCTTCCGCAGCGTGTCGGCCTCGCCCTTCGTGAACCCCGCCAGTTGCTGGGACAGCAGCATCACCTGCTCCTGGTACACCGTGATGCCGTAGGTCTCAGCAAGCAAGCCCTCGCACGCGGGCAAGTCGTAGACGATGGGCTCATGCCCGTGCTTCCGCCGGATGAAGCTCGGAATGTACTCGAGCGGTCCCGGGCGGTACAGGGCGTTCATGGCAATCAAGTCGGCAAACACCGTGGGCTTGAGTTCGCGCAGGTACTTCTGCATGCCCGCCGATTCGTATTGGAAGATGCCCACCGTTTCGCCCCGCTGGAACAGGGCGTAGGTCCGGGGATCGTCCAGCGGGAAGGCATCCGGGTCGAGCGCGATGCCGCGTGTTTGGGAGACATTGCGGACCGCGTCCTTGATGATGGTCAAGGTCTTCAGCCCGAGGAAGTCCATCTTCAACAAGCCGGCATCTTCCGCCACCGCGTTGTCGAACTGCGTGCAGGCCATCTCGCTGTCTTTCGCAGTCGCAATGGGCACGTAATCCGTCAAGTCCGACGGCGTGATGATGATGCCGCAGGCGTGGATGCCCGTGTTGCGCAGGCTGCCTTCGAGGACCCGCGCGGTGGTCAGCGTGCGGCCTTCGAGGCTGGGCGTGTCGGCGAGTTTGCGCAGGGCTTTCACGCTTTCAAGCTCTTCCGACGAGCGCAGTTCTTCTTTGAGTTGCTGGTCGTTGAGGCGGAAGAGCTTGGCCAAACTGACGTCGGGCAACATCTTCGCCAGCCGGTCCGCATCGGACAACGGAAGCTCGAGGACGCGGGCGGTATCGCGCACCGAGCTTTTTGCGGCCATGGTGCCGTAGGTGATGATTTGGGCCACCTGGTTCGACCCGTACTTCTGGATCACGTAGTCGATGACCCGGCCGCGCCCCTCGTCGTCAAAGTCGATGTCGATGTCGGGCAGGCTCACCCGATCCGGATTCAAAAACCGTTCGAACAGCAGGTCGTACGCAATCGGATCCACGTTCGTGATGCCCACGCAGTAGGCCACTGCTGAGCCGGCCGCAGAGCCCCGGCCCGGCCCGACGCTCACGCCCATCTCGCGTGCGGCGGTGGTGAAGTCTTGGACGATCAGGAAATAGCCGGGATATCCTGTGTTTGCGATGGTTTCAAGCTCAAAGTCGAGCCGTTCGCTGACCGCTTCAGGAAGGGGCGTGCCGTAGCGACGCTCGGCTCCGAGGTAGGTCAAGTGGCGCAGGTAGGCATTCTCGCCGCGTTTGCCACCGTCTGTGGCGTCTTGCGGGTCCACAAACGAGGCGGGGATGTCGAAGGCCGGGAGCAACACGTCGCGCTCCAACGCATAGGGCTCGCACCGCGCAATGACTTCCGAAACGCTTGCCAATGCTTCCGGAACATCCGCAAACCGCGCGCGCATTTCGTCCGGCGAACAGAGGTAGAACCGGTCGTTTGGCATGCCAAACCGGAACTCCCGGCCCCGCTTGCCGAGGTAGCGCTTCGGCTTGCTGGCATTCGCAGCGTCCTTGACGCACAGGAGGATGTCGTGGGCTTCGGCTTGGTCCTGCCGCGTGTAGTAGGTGGAATTCGCGGCCACACAGCGCACTTCGTGCTTCGCGCACCACGCCAGCAGGGCGCGGTTCACCACTTCTTCTTCCTCGAGGTCGTGGCGGTTGAGTTCCGCATAAAAGCGGTCGCCAAACACCGATTTGTACCACAAAAACGCCTCCTCCGCCTGCCGTTCGCCTACGTTCAGAATCAAGGACGGCACTTCGCTGAACAAGCCGCCTGTCAAGCAAATGACATCTTCGGCATGCGCTGCGAGCCGCGCGCGATCGATGCGCGGGACGTAGTAAAACCCCTCGGTGTAGGCGGCCGAGCTGAGCTTCGCGAGGCGGTGGTACCCGGCTTTGTTTTGGGCCAAAAGCACGACGGGATACCCATCGTCTTTCACCGACTTGTCCGTCATGTCGCGGCAGACGTTCAATTCAATGCCCACAATGGGCAAAATGCCCGCCTTGCGCGCGGCCCGCACGAATTGGAACGCCCCCATCATGTTGCCGTGGTCGGTCAAGGCCAACGCCGGCATGCCCAAGGCCGCCGCCGCATCCACCAATTCCTGCACCGAACTCACGGCCTGCAGCACGCTGAACTGGGAATGCACGTGCAAATGCGCGAACGGCCCCTCCGGAGCAGGGGGTACCGGCGGAGCAAGTACCGGGGTCGGCACCGCCTCGACGTGCGCGGCGACCTCAAAGGTGGAGGCCTCCAGTTCCGGTGCTTCGTACGAAATCGGGACCCCCGAAAGGAGGCCCTCCCCGGAAAACAGCCCCCGTTCGCACAGGGCGAAAAAGACGCGCCCTGTGGCCCGCACATCGTAGGCTGCGTCGTGCGCCTCTTCGACCGGTTCCTGGAACAACGCGTGGTGCAACTCTCCCAGCGTCGGCCATTTGTACGCCCCTCCACGCCCACCCGGGAGCTTGCAAAAATCCGTTCCCGGTTCTTTCGAATCCAGCACGGCTTTTGCGGTCAATCCGGCTGGATCGAGCCCGAGCCTGCACAATTCAGCCCCCACCACCGAAACGTCAAAGCCGACGTTGTGGCCCATGAGGAAGGTGGCGGATTGCAACGCTTTTGCGAACTCAGAGAGGACCTGGTCCAGTGGATGGCCTTCTCGCGCGGCCCGCTCGTCGGTGATGCCGTGGACCTTTACGGCGTTGTACGGAATGGTGAACCCGTCGGGCCGAACAATCCGGTTCCCGCGTGCGACGAGTCCGCCGTCCGGCCGGTGCAGCTGCCAGGCGAGTTGGACCACCCGGGGCCAATTCTCGGAATCGGTCAGCGGCGCATTCCACGAACGCGGCAAGCCCGTCGTTTCGGTGTCAAAAATGAGGATCATGGCGTGGTTCTGCGAAGGTACACGCCTTTACAGCGCGGCGTCCAGGTCCCCCTCCATCGGACGAATCACGAACTCCTCGACCACCGCGTTCGCCGGCAACTTCCAGGCCGCTAACACGATGGCCGCCACGTCTTCGGGCTGCAAGAGGCGGTCGGCGGGCAAATCGACGCCTTCCCACGAAGCCGACCAGGTCGGGCCGGGCAGCACCGCGGTCACGCGGATGCCGCGCGGGCGCAGCTCGGCGCGGAGGCCTTCGGCATAGGCGAGCTGCGCGGATTTGGTCACGGAATACGCCATCTTGTCGGGGAACATCTTTCTGCTCGCCACGGAAGCGACGACGAAGATGTGGCCCCCGCGGGGGATTCGGTCCACCAGCACGTGGAGCAGCCGGTGGCCCGAGGCGACGTTCAGGTCCCACAGTTGCTCGAGTTGTTCCGGGGCAGAGCCCAGCAGCGGCCCGGGCGCATACGTTCCGGCATTCAGGACCACGGCGTCGAGGCGTGCAGGAAGGGCCACGGCCAACCGGTCTGCGGCACCGCCCGCACACAGGTCCTCAGGCAACAAGGTGATGCCCGCTGCAACCGAAGTCTCTCGGCGCGCCACCCCGAACACGCGCGCCCCGGATTCCAGAAACGCCTCTGCAATCGCGCGGCCGATGCCTGCCGTTGCGCCCGTCACCAACACCTGTTTCATGGGGCCCCAAAGTACCGCATCGCGTGCTCGGATGCGTCGGGAAGGTCTGCCGGTTCAGGAACCACCAGCAGCTCGTCCTTCGGGTCGAATCGGGGGCGGTTGATGCACAGGATGGTCGCCTCTGCGGCTCCGGGGTTTTTGTATGCGTGCACGACGTTTGCGGGCCAAACATGTGCCACCCCCGCCGCAACCGGGCGGCGATTGAGCAACAGCCCCTCGTCCAGCACCAGCTCGGCTTCGAACAACCGGGCATGCACGTGGGCAGGGATGCCCCCCCCCGGCGGAATGTGCAACACGTACACCCCGCAGGCTGGACCTTCGTGCAAGACGTCGACCGTGCCAAAGTGGTTGTGCTCCAGCTCCGGCGCGAAATCCTCGGCCCACCGTTCGATGGACACCCCCGGGATGCAGCGTCCGCCGAGCGCTAGGGGCTTCGTCAACCGCACGCTGCACTGCACAGGCCGCGCGGCCCGCGGCGCGAGCACGGTGGCGCACAGGGCCTCCACGGCGTCTTCAAGCAGCCAAAAATGCCCGTGCTCCAGCACGAACCGCACCGTGCCTTCCAGCCGGGCGTAATCGATGCTGTCCTCGAGGCGCGTTCCAAACCGGCCCGGACGGCGCTCAAACCCCACCTCCAAATCGCACACCAGCGGTTGCGCAGCGGTGCGCTCGAATGCGTGGATTCCCACAATGCACTGGACCTCGATTCCGGTGAGGTGCACCCGATCAAGTTGCTTCATGGGGTCCTTGCATCAGGGTAAACAAGCTCTCGGCTGTGCGGTTCGTTGGGTCAAATCCGCAGGCATGCCCCAGGGACTGGAGGGCCGCGATTGCCTCATCGGGCGTGCCGCTTGCGGTGGCTTCAAATTCCACGCAGCGGAGGGTGAATCCGTCTGCGCGTTGGGCCACATAATGGACGATTTCAAAACCGGGCAGTTCCCACACGGTGACGGATTTGTGCAGGTGCAGTTCCTCGCACCGCCCCCATCCGACGGCGAGAAACGCCGCAACGGCGCTGCGGGCATCGGGGCCGGCGAGGTCGAGGTTCACTTCCCGCCGCACTTGCGCATCCGCAGGGCGGCTTTTGACCGTGAGTTGGTGCAATTCCGCGTCGATGCGGTGGCGAAACACCACGTCGAGGAGGTCCCGGCGGTAGTAATACGTGTCTTGTACTTCGACGCGGTGGGGAGGCGTGGCGCCCAGTGCCTGCAGTTGGCCTGCGAGCCGGCTCAGGTCGAAGTCCTCGGGAACAAGGTACTTGTGCTCGATTTCGAGGGAGTCCGTTCGCATCAGTGCAAGACCGTGTAGTGCAGAAAGGCAAAATTGCCGGAAGTGCGCGCGCGGTCCAAACGAAACTTCACCGGCCGCGTCAACTCCGGCGCCACCACCGGGACAGCCGCGGCCGTGCCCAACAGCACCGGGCACACCGTAAAGATTGCCGCGTCCACGACGCCCGCCGCGTAGCACAACCGGTTGATGGCACCGCCCCCGAACAGGACGACGCGGTCGAACCGGGCCGCCGCCGCGAGCCAATCCGCGAGCTCGCCCGCCACGCAGCGTTCTGCGGGTGCCGTGCGTTCGGGGGCGAGGTCGCGGGGGGACAGCACCCATTTGGTCGTGCGCGGCGCACGCCAAACAGGGGAATCCTCCGCAAAACCCGTGCGCGTGACCAGCATCCACGTCGGGTGCACCCCGCGGTCATTGACCACCTCCATCACCCCGCCGCTCGCCTCCACCGACGCGCCGCCCACGAGCACGGCGTCGGCTTCACGCAACACCTCCCGCACGTGCGCGGCGTCTTCCGCCCCGTGGAATCCATAGCCGGCGCGGTCGCTGTCCGATTCCCCGGGGTAGGCGGCAATGGCGCCATCGAGCGATACCCCCATCACATTTGTGATCCGCATGGCGCTGAATTTTGGGTTTGAACAAAGTTCGTGCAGTGCAAGTTCTTCCGGCATGACTTCTTCCCCGTTTGACCCGGCAGGTGCGGAACTGCTCGGAGAGCTGCATGCAGCCACTTCGGTCGCGACGCCGTTGCGCTCCGACGCGTTTGACCGTTCTGACGCCGAGAAGATTGCGGCGATTGCGCCGCTGTTTGGCCAAATCATGGACATCATCGGCCTCGACCGCACGGACGAAAGCCTCTCTGGAACGCCTCACCGGGTCGCGAAGATGTACGTGCAAGAGATTTTCCGCGGACTGCACCCGGACCGAATGCCCGAAGCCCGGAGTTTTCCCAACGACTACGGCTACCAAGAAATGCTGGTCGAGCGGGACATTGCGGTGCATTCGACCTGCGAGCACCACTTCCTGCCCATTGTCGGCCGGGCCCACGTCGCCTACAAAAGCTCAGGCCGCGTCATCGGGTTGAGCAAACTGAACCGCATCGTGGACCATTTCGCGCGCCGCCCGCAGGTGCAGGAGCGCCTGACGCGCCAAATCGCCGAAGCGCTCCGCGACGCCCTTGCGACCGACGACGTGGCGGTGGTGATTGACGCCCGGCATTTTTGTGTGTCCTCGCGCGGCATCGGAGATCCGCACAGCTCCACAGTAACGGCGGAGTATTTGGGGAGCTTCCGGGAGGCCGAGGTGCGCAAGGAGTTTTTTGCCCTCGCGGGGTTGCGGATGTAAAGGGAAGTTCCTAATTTCGCGCCTCCGAACGAAAACCGAGGTTTCGGACCTCACAACCTTCCTTCTATGGCTACTCGCCTTCGCCTTCAGCGCCACGGTAAAAAGGGCAAACCCGTTTACCACATTGTTGCCGCCGATTCCCGCGCACCCCGCGACGGTCGCTTCATCGAAAAAGTGGGCACCTACAACCCGAACACGAACCCTGCGACCATCGATTTGGTGCACGACCGTGCGCTCTACTGGTTGCAAGTAGGTGCCGAGATGTCCGACACCACGAAGGCCATCCTGAAGTACAAAGGGGTCGTCTACCACAACCACCTCCTCAACGGCGTAAAGAAAGGCGCATTCTCTGCGGAGCAAGCCCAAGCGAAGTTCGAGCAGTGGTTGCGTGAAAAAGAATCGAAGGTTGCAGCGAAAGTGCAACGCCTCGCAGGGGAATCCGAGAAGGCGTTTGCGGACCGGTTGAAGGCTGAAAAGGAAGTGAATGCGAAGCGCTTAGCAGAATTGCGCGCTGCAGATGACGCGTTGCGTGCGCAAGCTGCGGCCGAGGCGGCAGCGGCTGTAGCCGAGGAAGAGGTCGCAGAGGCTGAGGTGGCTGTGGAAGCAGAGGCAGCAGCCGAAGTTGAGGCAGTGGCAGAGGTTGCTGCCGAGGAAGCAGCAGCGCCCGTCGAGGAAGCCGCTCCGGCCGTTGAGGAAGCCGCTCCGGCCGCTGAGGAAGCAGCAGCGCCCGCCACCGATGAGTCTGAAGCTCCTGCGGCAGAAGCCTGAAGAAGCCGTAAAGCATACAAAAAGGCCGCCCCGTGCGGCCTTTTTTTATTCCACCTTTGCGCCATGGACGTTGCGTCGTGTTTTCTGTTGGGCGTTTTGACCCGGCCGCACGGGTACAAGGGAGATCTCGTGTTGTTCGTGGATGCCGATGAACCGGAGCGGTATGCGCGCCTTCGCGTCCTGTATGTGGAAACGGCGGCGGGCCTACTCCCCCATTTTGTCCAGTCGCAACGGCCGCAAGGAGACCGCTTCGTGGTGCATCTCGAGGGGGTGGATGACGAGGCGGCTGCGTTGCAGTGGGCGGGCTCGAAGGTTTGGCTCCCACTGGAGCAGCTCCCTCCGCTGGGTCCTGAGGCGTTCTACCTGCACGAGGCACCCGGACTGGACGTGCTGGATTTGGCCGGAGAAACCCGGTTCGGGCGCGTCACACGGGTGCTGGAACATGGCCCCTATCCCTTGCTCGAGTGCGATTTGGACGGGACGGAAGTGCTGCTGCCTTTGCCTCCCGGCATGAAGATTCAGGTGGACCGGGCGGCGAAGACGCTGCGAGTCGATGCCCCGGAGGGCCTGCTGGAGGTGTTTCTCAATCCCGGCGAGGAAGAGGATTCCTAAATCCCCTGTGCAAAACTTCTTCGCGGCATGCCGAGATGCCCGCCCTTTCGCAGGTAGGTTCACCTCAACCAACCCCCCCGCGAAAATGACGCTCTCTGCTCCTGAAACGACCTCCATCGACCTTGGCCGGGTCGCGGGCCCGAAGATTTTTGTTCTGGACACCAGCGTGTTGCTGCATGATCATCGGGCCATTTCGCGGTTTGAGGAGCATGCGGTGGTGGTGCCCATGACGGTGTTGGAAGAGCTCGACCGGTTCAAAGTGGGAAGTGACACAAAGAACTTTGAAGCGCGCGAGTGCATCCGGATGATCGACCGACTCTCTGGTGAAGCGCCCATCGACAGGTGGGTGAAAATGGGAGACGGGACGTTCCGCGTGGTGTTGCGAAAGGACGGGGGCGTTCCCGCGGGGTTGGTCGAAGATTCCAACGACCACCGCATTTTGGCATGTGCGTTGGAGTGCGCTCGAGAACAGCCCCAAGGAAGGGTGGTTTTGGTGTCAAAGGACATCAATTTGAGGTTGAAAGCCCGCGCTTTGGGGTTGGAAGCGGAAGATTACAAATCGGACCGGGTGCGCGAACAGAAGTTGCGCTACACGGGCAGAACGGTGTTGGAGGAGGTAGATCCCGAAGTGATTCGCAAGTTGCACGTGCACGGAAGTTCTCGGAAGATTACCGCCCTCGATCCATTCCGCGAGCCGAATCATTACTACATCCTGAAAAGCGGTTCGTCCACGGCCTTGGGGCATTACCGTGAAGCCGCGCGGTGCATTGAACGGGTCGACAAGGCGCATGCCTGCGGCATCAAGCCGCGCAATGCGGAGCAAGCGTTCGGGTTGCATGCAGTGATGAATCCCGAAGTGTCGCTGGTGACGCTGTGTGGGGTCGCCGGAACCGGGAAGACCTTGCTCGCGTTGGCGGGTGCTTTAGAGCAGCGCGGTCGGTTTGAACAAATCATCTTGGCCCGACCCATCGTGGCGTTGAGCAACCGGGATTTGGGCTACCTCCCCGGCGATGCCGAGGACAAGGTGGGTCCTTACATGCAGCCGCTCTGGGACAATTTGCGTTTCATTGAGCAGCAGTTTGGCGAGCACGAGCGCAAACGCAAGGCCATCGACGAAATGAAAGCGGAAGGACGCATCGTCATTTGTCCGTTGGCCTACATCCGTGGAAGGTCAATTTCGAACGCCATCTTCATTATCGACGAGGCCCAAAACCTCACGCCCCACGAAGTCAAGACCATCATCACCCGCGCTGGGGAGAATTGCAAAATCATCCTCACCGGAGACGTGCGCCAAATCGACACGCCTTACCTCGATGAGCAGTCAAACGGACTCTCGTATGTCATGGACCGCATGCGGGGTCAAGCCGTGTATGCGCATGTCACTTTAGAACGCGGGGAACGCTCTGAACTCGCGAACGTGGCAAACCGCCTGCTTTGAATGCGTTAGGTCCGCACGATGCGGCGGACGATGGGACGGCCCGCAGCGGACCGGGGTTGCACCTTGAGGAGGTAGGCGCCCGGGATTTGGGGCAAGGTCAGGGTCCACCGGCCTTGGGCAGGCACCGCCCCGGCGCGCACCCGCGTACCTGCCGCGTCGTAGACCTCCCACACGGCGTAGTCCGCAATTCCGGGACCCTCCAGCCGCACTTCCACGCGGCCATCGGACGTGGGGTTGGGATAAACGGTGGCCGTGGCGGTAGGTGCCAGCCGTGAAATGCCGGTTGAAACCAAGGTGAATTCCTCCTCGGCAATGACCACGGGGAAGGCCCCATCTTCCCAGAACATCGGCTCGAATGCCGCGATTTCCGGCGTGGCCGTCGCGAACATCGGCGCCACCCACCTCGGGGGCATGCTTTGGTACCACACCCGAACGGCCACATCCAGGCTGGAAACGTCCAACCCGGCCGCCTCCCATATCCGGTACAGGGTCAGGTCGGTCCCCGATCCTTCCGACCCGTCTGCGAACCGGTTGAAATCCGAATCCGTGTACGCAGCGCCGACCACTTCGGTGGTGTCGTAGGCGCTGTGCTCCACGCTGAAGCCCAGCGGAACAAGCCGGTTGTCCTTCAGCGTTTCTGCCGCACGCTCGAGCAAATTCGTGGGCGCCCCGGTCACGTCGGCAATGACGAGTTCGTAAATCTGCGTCGCGCTGCCGTCTTCGATTACGTCGTGGTGGTCTTCCCAAACTGCCAATCCGCCATCGTCCGCGCCTTCGATGGAATGGCCATTCGCCGCCACCTTTCCGCTGTGGAACACCACGGCCCCCGTCGACGGGTTGCGCACTTCCACCTCGATCCACGCCCGCCGGGCGGGATAGCCGGACGGGAATTTGTGGCCCGCCTTGTTTGTGAGCTTCACCCCGATTTCCGCTGGACCGCCCATCCCCCACGTGGCATCGATGTCCAAGTCAACGGTTTCTTCGCGCAGCATCCGCTCGGTCCGCGCGATGGTGGTATCGAATTGGGCCTCGCTTGCCGTGAGCCCGAGGACGTCGATGCGGTTGCGCATCAGCCGCAGCATGGCGCTGTTGCCGCCCACGAGGTAGTGCAATCCGAAGGGCGACCGCGGCTCAAGAAAGCTGTACCCGCTGCTGATGACCACGGGGTCCTCGATGCGCGGCATGTGGCAGCCCTGGCATTCCTTGCGCAGCGCGTTGGGTGCCCCGTTCCAGCTGTCCGGCGCGTAGCGGCTGTTCAACCATTCGTGGTAGGTCGCCTGTTCGATGTACTGCGCCCCTGTGGGATTTCCGGCGAGGTCGACGGTGGAGGTGATGAGCGAGTGGCAGCCGGCGCACGATTCACTCTTTGCGATGTGTGCTCCGTACTGGGGAATGAAGCCCACGTAGGTAATCATGGGCAAGTCATAAAGCGGGGGCTCATTTTTCGAGCCGCCATAAGGCCCGTACAAGACGCCCAAATCGTAGTTCAACTCGCCGCTGAAGGAAGCGCCGATGCCCACGGGAGATTGTTGGTGGCAGGCGTTGCAGGAAACACCGTCCAAGGCCAAGCTGTCGTGGGCCAACGCTGCCATCGTGTAATGCGCGGCCCCGTCGAAATGGGCAGCGAAATGGCCCATGGGCGCGTGGCACGAAGTGCACTTGTCTTCAAGTTCCAACTGGTGGGCGGGGTTGTTCGCCACCTCGTGGCTCACTTTTGCCCGCCAAAAAGGATCCTTGGCCGAGTTCGCCATCAAGGTGCTCCGCCAATCGTCCGTCGGATTCACCTGCCATCCACCGGGCATGGGCACCGCGGGAAACTGTTGGCCTGCAATGTTCGCAAAATGGTTCGGGTCGACGCCGTGGCAACCGGCACATTTGCCCGATCCCGTGAAGAGGCTGTTCGTGGTGTCCGGCAACCCCCCGTAGGCGCTGCGGAAGGCATCGCTGTGAAAATGTTCCGGCAGCGCGGTGCGGTCTTCCGGGCCGGTCATGAACCCGACGCTCGAAAGCACAATCGCGACCACCGCAGCCAAAGGAAACAGGGGAACCCTTCGCATGAGCTTGGACTTTGCAGGTCGCCCGAAGATACGGCAGGAATCCTCAGTGGATGACGAGCGACCGCACCACGCGCCGGCCGAGGTCGGCATTCAGGCGGGTGACGATTTCGGATTTGGCCATCGCGCATTCTTCCTTCAGCGGCCCGCTGTCAATCCGAACGGTCAAGGTGCCGTCCGCGGCCAGCTGAATGGACCGCGTGGCCCGCGCGATGTAGCCCCCAAAACACCGCTCCCACGCCTGCATCAACTCCACCTCATCCAACCGGTGCTGCATGCGATGCAACTGCACAAAGCGCTCGATGACCGCGCGCAGCGGCTGCGGATCGTTCCCGTTTGTGCGCATGCTTCGAAAGTTAGCGCGCGACCGCCCCTTGTGCAACCTGCACCACCTGCACCGTGGACCCGGCTGCCGCGAGCAACTCCGGAACGCGCCCCGTGTGGGTGTCGGTGATAAAGACCTGGCCGAAGGTGCCGTCCGAGATGCGGCGCAACAATGCCGACATCCGTTTGACGTCCATCTTGTCGAAGACGTCATCCAGCAGCAACAGCGGTTTGATGCCGGACTTTTCCGCGAGAAAATGCCACTGGCCCAGGCGGATGGCAATGAGGAAGGTCTTGTGCTGTCCTTGGGATCCAAACTTCCTCAAGTCCCGCCCGTCGAGCAGCAGGTCCACGTCGTCGCGGTGGATGCCCCACGTGGTCCGTCGGACCCGGCGGTCTTCTTCCCTCCGCTCTT
>Ga0172376_10003067_pt1 | contig 20036 bp, 15 predicted proteins | sample Lak35m_FD_121114 | JGI IMG/M metagenome (GOLD analysis project Ga0172376, IMG submission 121114) | Freshwater microbial communities from Kabuno Bay, South-Kivu, Congo - kab_092012_35m | ecosystem: Environmental > Aquatic > Freshwater > Lake | place: Democratic Republic of the Congo: South-Kivu... | reverse complement strand
CGGTCGCTTACCTAAAAGCATTTTTCGTCGTGGCTTTGATTTCCTGCGTCACTTCATCTTTGACCTTCATCTCAATTCCGAGGCTTTCTTCAACTCCATTAAATTTTTGTCCTGTACTTAGATGAATTATCTAAAGATCTTGGCAATGACTCTAGTGGTTCTAGTTCAAGCATGTGGAATATCATCCACCAAAGCGATCGATCAACCCATATCAGCAGGAGGCAATACTCAAATTACAAGTACCTCCACACCAGTCTCCACACCAGTCTCCACGCCAGCCCCCACACTAACCCCAAGCAATAGTAGTTCTATTAGCAATGCAAATATAGAACCGAAGAACCTAGAAGTTGAGAAACTGAGTCAAGCTAATCTTCCAGCATCATGTAGCAAAGAAGAATACAGAAGCTTTTTTGAGCAATTTGTGCGTGGCAAAGATAATCAAGGCAACGAAATACGCTATTCCTTTACTTCCCCCTACATCCAAGTAAGAGATTATCAAGACCCAAGTAAGCTAATTGAAACGATGAGTAGAAAAAATGACGAATTTAGTATTGATCTTCGAGATTATCAATGGGTACAGCTAGCTCCTTCAACAGTTGATAACAGTCCCTATACTCGGCTGAAGATAGACATTCAAAAAATTGATGACAAAACATTTCGAGTGGACTATATCAAAGCTCAGTACAAATATGACGGCAATGGTAATGCTCAAGAAGAAACCCTTGTCAAAACCTATGGAGCGCCTAATGCCTACATCTTTGAACATCGCAACGGATGTTGGTATCTGACCCAAAAGTTACAATCAACTTTGTGATCGCATGGCTAAACTCCAACTGAGTTAGAATCGGTATAGTTATTAACCGATAAATGCAGCATGACCGCGATCGCCCCCATCTCTCATACTTCCTCAGCACAAGCGCAGGCTATTGACTGGCAGGCGATCGCCAAGGACTTCATCGCCATCGTCGGCGATCGCTATGTGGTACGTACAAGCGCGGAACTACTCGCCTATGAGTGCGATGGACTCACCAGCTATAAGCAACAACCGGCGATCGTCGTGCTGCCCCTAACCACCGAGGAAGTATCGGCAGTCGTGAAAGTATGCGATCGCTACAAGGTCGCTTTTGTGGCTCGTGGCTCAGGGACAGGTTTATCGGGCGGCGCTTTGCCATTACCTGATTCAGTGCTGATCGTCACGGCAAGAATGAAAAAGATTCTCGAAGTTGATTTTGAGAATCAGCGCGTTGTCGTCCAACCAGGAGTAATTAATAACTGGGTAACCCAAGCCGTAAGTGGTGCAGGATTTTACTACGCGCCCGACCCTTCAAGTCAAATCATCTGCTCCATTGGTGGGAACGTTGCTGAGAACTCAGGGGGTGTGCATTGCCTCAAATACGGGGTTACAACCAATCATGTCCTCGGAGCTAAGATTGTGCTACCTGATGGCTCAATCAAAGATATTGGCAGCAAAATTCCTGAAAGCCCAGGTTATGATCTCACTGGTATTTTTGTCGGTTCTGAAGGAACACTTGGCATTGCCACTGAAGTAACTCTAAAAATTCTTAAGTCTGCGGAATCGATTCAAGTTCTCTTAGCGGATTTCACGACTGTAGAAGCCGCAGGCTCAACGGTTTCTGATGTCATCAGTGCGGGTATCATCCCTGGCGGCATGGAAATCATGGATAACATGAGCATCAATGCGGTCGAGGATACCGTCGCCACAAATTGCTATCCGCGTGATGCAGCTTCGATTCTGCTGATTGAAATAGATGGGTTAGAGATAGAAGTAGCCGAAAATGCCAAACGAGTTGAAGCAATTTGTCATAAAAATGGGGCGCGAAATGTGACTACAGCAACTGATCCCGATCAACGCCTCAGGCTCTGGAAAGGCAGGAAAGCCGCTTTCGCAGCAATGGGGCGGCTCAGTCCCGACTACTATGTGCAGGATGGCGTGATTCCCCGTACTAAGCTTACCTATGTGTTGCAGGAGATTGAGAAACTGAGTGAGCAGTATGGCTATCATGTCGCCAATGTCTTCCATGCTGGTGATGGGAACTTGCATCCATTGATTTTGTATAACAATGCAGAAACTGGCGCTCTAGAAACGGTGGAGGAATTAGGCGGCGAAATTCTCAAGCTCTGTGTGCGTGTTGGTGGTAGCATTTCGGGTGAGCATGGCATTGGTGCTGATAAGAAATGCTATATGTCTGATATGTTTAGCGAGTCTGATTTGGAAACGATGCGATGGATAAGGGATGTGTTCGATCCGCAAGGTATTGCAAATCCGACCAAGATTTTGCCAACTCCGCGTACCTGTGGTGAAGGGGCTAAGCCTAACCATGATGTGAAATATAAGTTCGTGGAACGTTTTTAGTAATCATTTAAAGTACACGAACTGGGAGCATGGGCAGAGAAGGAGGCAGTCGTCCACGTATAGTGTGGCTCAATATTGGCTATTACCATGAGAGGTAATTGTTGAGGATATGCAAAAAACGAAATTTATGTTTGGCAAACTGGGGATTTGGCTGGGGGCGATCGCCTTGGTTGCTGGGTTGTTGCTCCATCTGGGCTTTTATCCTCATAATATCGCTACCGAAACAATTAATCTAAAACGAGAGCGAGATCGTCCCCTAGTCGGCAGGCTATATATTCCCAATCATACAAAAACTCCCTATCCCACGATCATTCTTTGGCATGGTGTAAGCTCTTCTAAAGAAATGATGGAACCACTTGCACTAGAACTAGCTCGACAAGGTATTGCCGCTATAGCCTTTGATGCTGGCGGGTTTGGCGAATCCTATGCCAGACCGTTTAGCTCAGAAGAAAATCTCAAGGATGCGAGTGTGGTATTTGATTATGTAAACCAACATCCCGAACGCTTTGACCGATTACATTTGGGTATGGGCGGTCATTCCATGGGAGCCGCGACGGCGATCGCCTTTGGTTCAGAAACAGCAAGTTCAGATCAAATCCGCGTTACTATCGCTCTCGGTATGAGTGCGGAGATTAGCCGTACAAGCCCTGCTAACCTCTTGATGGGAATCGGACTGTACGAAGAGTTACATAGTCCCGATGTCATGCGTGAAACTTTACAACAGGGAACTGGTGAAGCAACTCAGGAATTTCAACTCAAGGGAGATTTTCAAAATGGCTCAGCTAGAAAACTGGTCATTTCCAGTACCTCTAACCATTTGATTGAGCCTTTTGACCCCGCATTAATTAAAGAAGCTGTTATTTGGGCTATGAAAGCCTTTGGCTTACCTGAAAGGTCGGTAATTCTGACAAGTCCCTTTGTCATGTGGGGATGGTTCCTAATCTTCATCGGTTCAGTTTTAAGTATTGGTTATGGTCTTCGCGATCTTAATTTTTTAAGGGCAAAATTGCGCTTAGTATCGGTGGGAATGGTGGCGATCGCTATAATTTTTCTCGGTTTGGGGATGATGGGAGCGATCCCTAGCAGAATGGCAACCAGTCTAGTCTTTTTAGTAGCGGCGGTTTTGCCTATCAGTACCTATGTCATCAATCAACCAAAGAAACTGACATCATTTTTGCAACTGTGCGGACTTTATGTTAGCGCTATCCTCATGGCATATGCGATCGTCTCCCTTGTCATGCGTTGGCAAGAGTTATTGCCCCATCCTGCATATCTATTAGGATTACCGCAGTTCCTTATCCAACTTCCTGTGGCGATGATTTATTCGAGAGTTCAAGAATTAAATGCGGCTATATTTCCTGTCTACAGCAATGGACTTGTTCCTAGTTGGCAGCTTTCCCTTCTATTTTTGCCCGAACTGATCTATCCCAGTGTGATTTTAAGCGTTGGGACTAGATCGGCTGCATGGCTAGTCAGATGGCTACGCCAGCCACTAAAACTAGCAAAAGTAGATCGCCCCAGTAAGAAGTCCCTGCAATTGTTAGGCGGACTCAGTTTAGTTTTAGCGATCATTCTCATTCAACAGGCAAGAATGGGAACTGTTTCTATGGAATATGCGATCATTGCCATAAGTCTACTCGCTCGGATGGCTTTATTCCCTGCTCTACTATTTATCTTGATTGTACGATCGCCTCAATTTCAAGCATTAGAAAAACGATGCTTTTAGATGTGTAAGGATTCATTTCCCCCTTGTGGCTGAGATCGATATAGAGTCAATTCAAAAAATGATAAGGCGGCAAAGCCTCACTCCATAGGATCTGCCAATGGGAATGCGTCTCTTCCCACGATCGCAAGGCATCTTGTAAAAACTCAACCTGCGATCGCGGCAGTAATGCATATACACGTACATCCTCTGCACCTTGAGTTTCCACATGCTGAAATTCAGGCTTATAGAGATCAGGATTCAAGTAATCAGTGATTGTCTGGTGATAATCGAGAACCTCCTGTTGTAACTGTGATCGCCATTGTTCCTGTTGTAAATATTGCGATCGCTTCGCTAGGAGATAATCCTTACCTTTGAGGTTTGTCGTTACTTCCGCTTTGGGAGCGATCGCGGAACCAGTAATTAGAAATTCGGCATAACCATCTAGTCTCTGTAAACTAGCTAATAGCCTTTCTGACTCCGTTTGCAAATAAGCTTCCAAAGCAGCAATAGAAACAAACGCCGTTCCAAAGCGTAAGGGTAATAAAGTGCGCTGATTAAATAATTCACAAACTAGGCGATCGTGTTGAATAATTACTTGCATCAAAGATTGCTCTGGCAATAGTTTGAGCGCTTCGATATCTATATCTGACTCGATCGCCGCAATTAGGCGATCGCATTGCAAATATTGAATAGGCTTGCCCATAATTCCCAATGGTCGCTCATCTGGGGCTGGCGCAAGCAAAATCGCAAAAGTATAAAGCATTTTTTCCTTTTTCCTTTTTCCTTGGACAAAGGTTATCTTCGGAGCTTAATGTGTTTGGGAATTTTAATTTCATGGGTCTTATGGAAATCATCTTGCACTTTTGCAGTCAAACTTTTAGAGACACGCTGCACAACGAATCCCAACACGCTATCACCTGTTTTCTGAATCATATCCTTGGCTAGTTGCTGAATAAAAGCAGGAAAATGCAGGGAAACCGTGAGGTTTAAATCCCATTCAACCGAGGTGATGATTGGGTTATTTCCTAGATTTTCACCTGCTCTTGGTGCTATCTGCTCCCCTAAGCGCATCTCCGCTTGGAAATCCACCTCGTATCCCTGTGGTTTCTGCTCAGGAATTGGAATCGTCACAATCCGATAAACGCAATTTTCATCGGGAGGCAACAAGTTTAACCCCACTCTGGCATCAACCTGAAAACCTAAAGCTCCAACCTTACCGATGCCCATCGCATAGCCAGTTTCCCCAATTGGATCAGCTTTAAAGGGATTAGCGCATCGACGAAACCAACCCTGATGGGCATCAAGATATTTCATTACAGTAGCTTTATCAGCCAGCAGATCCATATTGCCAACGTAATGATTACGAAAATGTTGTAAATCCGAGTTTGGGTCGGCTTTCTGTTCTAATTTTTTGTCCTCCTTGGAGTTAGTCTCATCATCAGGATCTTGCAGATCAAACTGTGAATCGTCAGTATTGCCATATTCGGCTAGCATCGCGGCTTCCTGTTCAGGCGTTAACACAAACTCCGAGTCCTCATCCCCTGTTGACTCTAAAATGAAATCTTGATTTGCAGGCGATCGCATTGGTTCTTGCTGCATGGCGGATATCCTAAAAACTGCTGATGCGCTAGTTGTTAACTATTTCCATCATAATAGTCTTAGAAGTTCGATTAGGGAAAGCATATGGCTCCGCGTACAGCAGTGATGGAAGCCGTCGAAAAGCTCAACTATCGGGTCACGATAGGTGATGTGGCGGCACAGTCTGGACTTGATCTCAATACAGCACAACGTGAAGTGCTGGCGCTAGCCTCGGAAACGGGTGGTAATCTCCAAGTTGCCGAGTCTGGCGAGATTGCTTACAAATTTGCTCCCAATTTTCGGCAAATTCTAGTCAGTCGTTCATTTTGGCTACAGGTCAAAGAATGGCTAAAAGGCGTTTGGAAATGGGTGTTTTACGCAATCCGCATTTCCTTTGGCATTTTACTAATTGTCTCGATTATTATCGTCGTGCTAGGTATTATCGCGGCAACGATCGCCTTGAATAGCCAAAGGGGTAATGACAATGACCGTGATGATCGTCGTAGCGATCGCGGTGGTGGCGGATTTATTTGGCTCGGTGGCTGGGGCAACCCGTTCGGTAATCCCTTTATCATGTTTGACCCTTACTACTACGAGCCAGAGCAAGTTCGCCAACGCGATCCCAATGAAATGGGCTTTTTAGAAAGCGTATTTTCATTCTTATTTGGCGATGGCAACCCTAACCCTGACCTCGAAGAACGTCGTTGGCGCGAGATTGCGGCGATGATTCGTAGTAATAACGGTGTGGTCGTCGCTGAGCAAATTGCGCCCTATCTTGATGAAACTAGCCGTCTAGAGGGTGATGAATATTTTGTGATTCCCGTTTTGTCCAAATTTAACGGGTTTCCTGAAGTTAGCGATGCAGGAACCATTGCCTATAAATTTCCTGAATTACAAAAGGTTGCCTCGGAGCGCAAAGCCAAGGTCAACCAGTCCTATTTGCAAGAAAAGCTATGGAAATTTAGCCAAGCCTCTCAAGGCAAAATTGCTTTGGCGATCGGTTTAGGGGTTTTCTATCTAGTCGCCTCGCTCTATCTGGGCAGTTTACTGGGCAACCCTAGATTAGCCACATCCCTTGTGGGATTTTTAGGATTTGTCAAAGCCGCCTATGGGTTCTTGCTAGGTTATGCTGTTTTATTCCTGTCTACGCCTTTAGTACGCTATTTTGTGTTGCAGTACTTAAATGGTGGAATCAGCGATCGCAATCAAAAACGCTCTGCCCATGCCGCACAACTCCAAAATCCATCCTCGACTCTGCGCGAAAAGCTAGATTTTGCACGTACTTTTGCAATGAAGCAAGAGACAATCAATCAAGATAATCTTGCCTATACCACCGAGCAAGATTTGACGGATCAAGAATACGCAAAAATGCTCAAAAAGAGTAAAGATTTATAACAATCCTAGATAGATTGTGGAAGCACACTCTGAAGTGGTGCGCTTCCACAATTCTCAAAAATCCACAAATAGTTTAAGACTGCTTTATATTCAGTCGTTTTAGAGCATAAAAGCCAAGAGGTAAATGACTGCACTTTGCGCCTCCACTCACCTCTTGGCTTTTTCCTTTTGAGGTTTTACATCAAAGCACAAAATGACTATGCCATAAAATTTTTGAAAGCGTCGCTGAGCGACGCTTTCAAAAATTTTTCTGGTTTTTAATTTAGCGCAAAGCGCTGTAAGCGATCGCCATTAATATTCCACAAATACTCTCAGCGTAAAGCTTTGCCCCTCATTTGTCGCTTAATCCCAAATCGCTGTAAAATTCTAGTCAAAGTCTATAAATTAACTCTTAAAAATGTCACAATATCACAAACCTACAGTCATTATTACAGGTGCATCTTCAGGCGTTGGTTTATGGTCAGCCAAATCAATGGCAGATAAAGGCTGGCATATCGTTATGGCTTGCCGCAATATCCCCAAAACCGAAAAAGCCGCCGAATCTGTTGGTATTCCTAAAGATAGCTACACGATCATCCAAGTGGATCTTGGTTCATTGGTCAGTGTGCGCGAATTTGTGGCTAAGTTCCGAGCAACAGGAAAGCCCCTTGATGCATTGTTATGCAATGCTGCGATCTATATGCCTTTACTCAAAGAACCCTTGCGATCGCCTGAAGGCTTTGAGTTGACGATGACTACCAATCACCTCAGCCACTTCCTCCTCTGTAACCTTCTACTAGAGGACATGAAGAAGTCCACCCATCCTGATCGCCGTATGGTCATTTTGGGAACTGTCACCCACAACCCCGATGAATTAGGCGGGAAGATTCCTCCACAACCTGATCTTGGTAATCTTGAAGGTTTTGAGAAGGGCTTCAAGCCGCCAATCTCGATGGCAAATGGCAAAAAGTTTGAACCAGTTCGCGCCTACAAAGAGAGTAAAGTTTGTAATATCTTGACCATGCGCGAATTGCATCGCCGCTACCATGAATCCACAGGGATTACCTTTACTTCCCTTTACCCTGGTTGTGTCGCTGACACACCTCTCTTCCGTAATCACTACCCTCTCTTTCAGAAGCTATTCCCACTATTCCAAAAGAACATCACTAAGGGATATGTCACTCAGGAGCTATCAGGAGAGAGAGTTGCTGCCGTCATCGCTGATCCTGAGTACAAGCAATCGGGAGCCTACTGGAGTTGGGGTAATCGCCAGAAAAAGGATGGTAAGTCCTTTGTGCAAACCGTCTCTCCCCAAGCCCGTGATGATGCTAGGGCTGAACGCCTGTGGGACTTGAGTATGAAGTTGGTCAGACTCGTATAAAAAAAACAAAAGAGTGAAGGCGGCGCGATGCGCCGCCTTCGCTTTAGGCAAAGAAAAGCGGCGCATTGCGCCGCTTTTCTTTTATTTAGTTGCAGCAGCCTTTTTGGTAGTTGTGGCTTTTTTTGTAGTTTTAGAAGCAGTCTTAGTCGTTGCGGCTTTAGTTGCAGTGGACTTGGCAGTAGCCTTTTTTGTAGTAGTTTTCTTGGGTTCGCTAGACGCTGACTTAATTCTCTTGCTAGTGCTTTTGCCAGACTTACTTGCCAACATCGATAGCGCCTCTTCTAAGGTCAGCCCTTCTACGGTCTGTTCCTTAGTTAGGGATACATTGACCTTGCCATGCTTCACGTAAGCACCATACTTACCATCGAGAATCTCGATCGCTTCATCATCACTGGGATGTTTGCCAAGGGATTTCAATACTTTAGCCGCCGCCGCTCCACGCAAAGTCTTGGGTTGCGATAGTAGGTCTAAGGCTCGTTCAAAGGTAATGGTATAGGGATCATCAGTTGATTTTAGCGATCGGTTATCGTCCTTGTCGCCATTCCCTTTAGTATGACAAACATAGGGACCAAAACGCCCTGTATTCACAAATACGCGATTACCAGTATCAGGATGTGCGCCCAAGGTACGTGGCAAAGCTAGCAATTTGACAGCAAGATCGAGGGTGACTTGCTCAGGTTGCATACCCTTCGGCAATGAGGCGCGTTTAGGTTTAGGAACTGCTTCCGTCGCCTGACCTAGCTGTACATAGGGACCATACTGCCCCATCATCATAAAGATTGGCTCATTCAGTTCTGGGTGAATACCAACTTGATCGGGCCCCTCCAGTTTCTGTTTAAGTAGGAGTTCAATCTTTTCCGGCACTAAATCAGAAGGAGTGAGGTTCTGAGGAATGGAAGAATTAACCGTGCGATCACCTTCTCCAACTTGAATATAAGCACCAAATTTACCGATCTTGACTTTGACATCATCATCTAAGCCTTCAAGACGTACTGTCCGCGCTGCTTCACCATCAATGAGACTATCGCGAGACTTTACCTGCCCGCTCAAACCTTTCTCACCTGAATAAAATTTCTTGAGATAGGGTAGCCATTCCACACTACCTGTTGAAATGTCATCAAGGGTTTGTTCCATTTTAGAAGTGAAACTAGGATCGACTAAGTTAGGGAAATGCTCCTCTAATAAACTGGTGACAGCAAAAGCCGTGAAGGTAGGAATTAACGCATTATTGACAAGCTGCACATAGCCGCGATCGCAAATCGTACCGATAATGCTGGCATAGGTACTAGGACGACCGATGCCTTCACTTTCGAGCATTTTTACGAGGGCAGCTTCGGTATAGCGAGCAGGAGGTTGAGTTTCATGCCCGACCGTATTTAACTCACGGCAAACAGGATGATCGCCAATTTTTAGCGGAGGCAACATTACCTCTTTTTCTTCAAGGGCGGCATCAGGATCATCGGAGCCTTCGACGTAGGCGCGGAAAAATCCTGCAAAATCAATACGCTTGCCTGAAGCTCGGAAAATTGCATCTTCAACGGTTAGCTGCACACTGAGCATGGTGAGCTGAGCATCCGCCATTTGCGAGGCAACGGTGCGCTTCCAAATTAGATCATAAAGGGCTAGCTCCCGTCCCGATAGCCCAGTTTCTTGAGGTGTGCGAAAAGTTTCACCTGCGGGACGGATGGCTTCGTGGGCTTCCTGTGCGCCTTTGGATTTAGTCACATACTGGCGTGGCTCTTTACTGAGGAAGTTGCTGCCGTACATCTTGGTCACACAGGTACGCGCTGCGGCGATCGCCTGCTGTGAGAGATGCACCGAGTCAGTACGCATATAGGTGATAAAGCCTTGTTCATACAGTGCTTGGGCTACTCGCATCGAGTCCCTTGCCGATAGACGCAATTTACGATTAGCCTCTTGTTGCAATGTCGAGGTGGTGAAAGGTGGTGAGGGCTTGCGAGTGGTGGGGCGTTCATCAAGATTGCTCACTGACCAGACCTTGCCATTCAAACGCTGTTGCAAAGCGATCGCCGCCGCTTCATCCAACAATAGGACATTGCGACCTCTAGCAATTTTGCCTGTCGATTCATCAAAGTCTTTACCCGTAGCCACATTTGTGCCACCGACCGAGACTAGCTGCACAGGAAATTCCTGTTTCGGCGCATAGAGATTTGCCTTCAAATCCCAATAGCTACCAGATTTAAAAGCACGGCGTTCACGCTCACGATTAACGATTAGGCGCACAGCTACAGACTGCACACGACCAGCCGACAAACCCCATGCGATTTTTTTCCAAAGCAAAGGTGAGAGGGTGTAACCCACAAGGCGATCGAGAATGCGGCGCGTCTCTTGGGCATGGACAAGGCGATCGTCAATCTGGCGGCAGTTTTTTAATGCACTCTTAATTGCCTCAGAGGTGATCTCATGGAAAACCATGCGCTTAATTGGTATTTTGGGTTGCAAGATTTGCAATAAATGCCAAGAAATACTTTCCCCTTCACGATCTTCGTCAGTCGCTAGGATCAATTCCTTAACACCTTTTAACGCTGACTTGAGTTCGCGGACGATCTTTTTCTTATCGTCTGGCACGATGTAGAGTGGGTCAAAGTCAGCATCAACATTCACGCCGAGTTTCGCCCATTCCGTACCCTTGAGGTCGGCAGGAATATCACTAGCTGATTGTGGCAAATCGCGCACATGCCCCATAGATGCCTCTACTCGATATCCAGTAGGCAAAAAGTTGCGAATGGTGCGGGCTTTAGTTGGCGATTCGACAATAACAAGAGTAGACATATTAGCCTGCAAGGTTTGCGGTAATCAAAATAAAGGCAATATCAATAAACTATATAATTATCAAAATTAATTGCTTATCAAATACCTTCTTAACCTATATACAATGTTTGTGCAGAAAATTACTATTTTTTAGTAGGACGATAACTACACAAATAAGTTACCTGCAACTACTAGTTGCAAATTTAGCAATTTAATGCATTGGACTCAATTAATGCATGTAAAGCCATATCTTGCAAGATCGCTGGCAAGATCGCTGGTTACTAATAGCCTATAAATTGCCACGATATTGGGAAAATTTGGCAATGCTTTCTAGGGAGTGATCTCCAGGGTAAAACCTGCCGTTAATTTCCCATGTGGGATAAGCTCGAATTTTTTTATCTCGGCAAAGTTGGGGTTGAGGCATGACACCGCGCTGATCGCATTCGATCACTTCTAAGTGTTTTACAGCTTCCTTCCCAAATCGTTGTTTTTGATTGTGGCAATGGGGACACCAATAGGCGGTATAAAGCTTTGCGCCAATTTTTCGTAAATGTTTGGCTAGGGCGATCTTGTCGGCGCTTGATGGTGCTGTCACAGTGGGAGGGGCTTCTTGAGCGATCGCCGCCTCAGGCTTTTGTGAAGAAAATGTCACAAAGTAAAACCCTACGATACTAGCGATCGCTAGACCAGAAGATGCTAATACTGAAGATAATCTGTGAAACTTCATAAGGTAGACCCTTGCAACGTTGCTATTTTAACCATAATTATTAACACTGAGTAGGCTATACCAAAGGACAAAATGGCTACGCCATTTTGTCCTTTCAAAACCCTTACAGGGTTTGTTTTTAATTCACAGAAGTGTGACAACACTTCTGTGAATTGGGGTAAATAGATATCAAAAACCAAGAATTAACATTACGGCACGAAGCGCCGTAATGTTAGTTCCGCACTGGGAAGGAAATAGCACACCCACAATAAAAATTAATAAGGTGGGCAATGCCCACCCTACTTTAGAAATTGATTATGCCAAACTTAGAAAATCTCAAGATTGCGATCGTCCATGAATGGTTTGTGACCTACGCAGGAGCGGAGCGCGTGGTTGAGCAGATTTTAAATTTATTTCCCCATGCTGATCTGTTTGGAGTTGTAGATTTTCTCGATGCTGCGCAACGGGGATTTATTCAAAATAAGCCTGTTCAGACAACATTCATCCCAAAATTACCCTTTGCCAGATCTAAGTTTCGCCAATATTTGCCACTCATGCCCTTAGCGATCGAGCAGCTTGATCTATCAGCATATGACCTAATTATCTCTAGTTCCCATGCTGTTGCCAAAGGAGTATTAACTGCGCCACATCAATTACATATTTCCTACGTGCATTCCCCCATCCGTTACGCTTGGGACTTGCAACACCAATATCTTAAAGAATCAAATTTAGAACGGGGAATTAAAAGCTGGATCGCGAGATGGATCTTGCATCAAATCAGGATTTGGGATACGCGCACAGCCAATGGAGTCGATCTATTTGTAGCAAATTCTGAATTTATTGCCCGTCGAATTCATAAGGTCTATCGGCGATCGGCGACAGTAATCTATCCACCAGTGGATCTGCAAAATTACACACTTTACGAACAAAAGCAGGAATTCTATCTCACCGCTTCCCGATTAGTTCCCTATAAGCGCATTGATCTGATTGTGGAAGCTTTTTCGCAGATGGGCGATCGCTCCTTAGTCGTCATTGGTGAAGGAGACCAAATGGCAAAAATTCGTGCCAAGGCAAGCAGTAACATCAAATTTCTTGGTCATCTAGAACCAGAATCTTTGCGCGAATATATGCAAAAGGCAAGAGCTTTTGTGTTTGCGGCTGAGGAGGATTTTGGGATTACACCAGTAGAGGCTCAAGCCTGTGGAACACCTGTGATTGCCTATGGGCGTGGTGGTGTATGTGAATCTGTGCGTGGCTTAGACTGCGATCGCCCCACAGGTGTATTTTTTGGAGAGCAGACGGTGGCGAGTATCTGTGCGGCAGTGCTTGAGTTTGAGCAGAATAGCGATCGCATATTACCTAAAATCTGTCACGAAAATGCAATGCGTTTCTCAACAGAGAGATTTCAATCAGAGTTTTTAGAATTTGTAGAACAAGCTTGGCGCGATCTCTAAAATACGCACAAAAAAAGGGCGCTTAGCGCCCTTTTTTTTAGCCCTTGAGTTTATTTGATTCAACTACAAGAGAATCGATCAATGGTTGGAGAATCAATTCCATTGCCATGCCCATCTTACCGCCAGGGACAACTAAAGTTGTATGACGAGACATGAAGGAATCATGGATCATGTCTAGCAAATAACGGAAGTCGATTTGGAACTTCTCGCGGAAGCAGCGATTAGTATGGATAATCACAAAGCTTTCATCAAGGGTAGGAATATCGCGAGCAATGAAAGGATTGGAAGTATCAACGGTAGGAACGCGCTGGAAGTTAATATGCGTATTCGAGAACTGAGGCGCAATGTAATTTACATAGTCTGGCATCCGTCGCAAAATTGTATCAACGATCGCTTCAGCACTATAGCCACGTTCAGCATTATCACGATGGATCTTTTGAATCCATTCCAAGTTCACAATTGGAACTACGCCTACCAATAGATCAACATACTTAGCAAGGTTAATATCTTCGGCAACGACACCACCATGCAAGCCTTCGTAAAAAAGTACATCAGTATTAGGTTCGATGCTCTCCCAAGGAGTAAATTCGCCAGGTTGATTGTTCGTACCTAAGCGTCCATTGTGATACTCGGCTTCTTCGGGGCTGTGCAGATAGTAACGTCTTTGACCACCACCAGTTTCACCATATTCCTGAAACAATGCTTCAAGCTTATCAAGCAAGTTGGCATTCAAGCCAAAATGGCTGAGATCACGACCTTCTGCTGCGGCTTGTTTCGTGGCCTCACGCATTTCTAGGCGGTTGTATTTGTGGTAGCTATCACCTTCAATAACTGCCGCTTGAATATTTTCTAAACGGAAAATATGCTCAAAAGCTCGCTTGACGGTACTAGTACCAGCACCTGATGAACCTGTTACCGCAATAACTGGATGTTTTTTAGACAAATTTTTTCTCCTTGATTTTTATTTAACCAATGTGCTTTTTATTGACGTGAGAGTTATGCAATCTAATAAAGAAACCGATTTTTGTTGACACGGCTTCGCCGCACCATCAAAAATTGTTTTTTACTTTACGGCAAAGCCCTAAGTGCGATCGCTTGCAACCGAAGATTCACAAAAAATATTAAAACTACTATACCTTTGTATATAGCGCCCAAGAAAGCAAAAAATGATCAACTTTAGGGCAAAGTTTGCAGACATGATTTCTGGCTTATCAAAATTACCGCAAAAGTTCACTGAACCTTTAACTATTGGCAATGTCATCCTCAAAAGTCGGGTGTTGCAGTCACCATTGTCGGGGGTGACGGACTTGGTATTTCGGCGGTTAGTGCGGCGCTATGCTCCTGATTCGATGCTTTATACCGAGATGATCAGCGCTACGGACTTGCATCACATGAAAGCTTTGCCTAAGTTGATGGAGATTGATCGCTATGAAACACCGATTAGTATTCAGCTTTTTGATTGTCGTCCCGATTTTTTAGCAGAGGCGGCGCAAAAGGCGGTTGCTGAGGGTGCTGACACTGTAGATATTAATATGGGCTGCCCTGTGAATAAAATTACCAAAAAGGGGGGTGGCTCATCTTTATTACGACAGCCAGAGCTTGCCGCGCAAATTGTGCGATCAGTAGTTGAGGCAGTGGATATTCCTGTGACTGTGAAAACGCGGATCGGTTGGGACGATACTGAAATTACGATTTTGGACTTTGCTAAGCGCATGGAGGATGCGGGTGCAAAGATGATTACCGTCCATGCCAGAACGCGATCGCAGGGCTATACAGGTAACGCTAAGTGGGAATGGATTCGTAAAGTTAAAGAGGTGCTGACGATTCCTGTGATTGCCAATGGGGATATTTTTTCAGTGGAGGCAGCGATCGCTTGTTTAGAGCAAACGGGTGCAGATGGGGTGATGTGTTCACGTGGGACTCTGGGCTATCCGTTTTTGGTGGGCGAGGTCGATCATTTTCTAAAAACAGGTGAATATTTACCCAAACCATCATCGATTCAATGTTTAGAAGTTGCCAAGGAGCATTTACAAGGGCTATGGGATTACAAAGGTATCCGTGGGATTCGTCAATCCCGTAAGCATATGACTTGGTATGCCAAGGGTTTTGTGGGTGCGGCGGCTCTGCGTGATCGCCTCTGTCGGATTGAGTCGGTACAAGATGGCTTTGATTGCTTAGATGAGGCGATCGCCAAATTGGCTCATCATCAGAATGATCCTATGGTGATCGCATCTGAAGATATGGCAGAAATGATCGCCATGAAGCAATAATAAAGCTCAATCCCCATTTTTCATGAGGGTGGCTCCACCACCCTCATAAAAAATTGGTTTTCAAATCACAAAATAAGTAGATGGGCATAATTAATTACAAACCCAAACCCGTAAAGTTGCGTCCCTGCGGGACGCAACTTTACGGGTTTGGGTAATTTCTGCACAAGCACTTAGCTGAGCCATTTTGTGATTTGCTATAATTCGCAGTGCAAAGCACGGTGCAAACCACCCAACTTTATCAAGAAGCATCATGCAACAAATATTTAGTCGTCGTAATTTGCGCCTGTTTATCACGATCTTTGTGATAACGGTGCTGATGTTTGGGCTGGGGTGGTTTATATTTTTGCGCCCCGAAATTTTTAGCCTCAATAAAACTGCCCAAACTGCTGGCTCTAGCCTTCAAAATATTACTCTCACAGAATTTGACGCAAATGGCAAACTGCTTTGGGAAATTCAAGCCAAACGTGCTAACTATCGGGAGGAGCGTAAAATTGCCGATGTGGAAGATGTCGAAGGGAAATTTTATCGCGACGGTGAACTACTCATAGAAACCACTGGTGATAAGGGAACTATCGATCAAGTTAGCAAAGAAATTTCCCTAGATGGCAATATCAAAGCGATCGCTGTCCAAGAAAAGATCAATATGAAAGCCGATCGCATGGTCTGGAAGTCGGAAGAAGATCTGCTCAAAGCCACGGGCAAAATTCAGATTGATAAGCCTGAGGACGAGCTGACCATGACAGGCAAAGAATTAACGGCTAAACCAAGTATTAATATGTACAGCCTAGAAAAACAAGTAATTGTAACTGCGGTAAAGCCCCCTTTGGAAATGAAGAGTGAGAAGGTCACTTGGGATGCAAAGAGCGATCGGGTGTTTACGGATGTTCCGATTTCGGTGATTCAAATCAAGGATAAATTGCAACTGACTGCTAATAAAGGTAATTGGGATATTCAGAAAAAGGAAGTTACTTTTACGGGTGATATTAAAGCTAAAGATCCCAACCTAGATGTGGACATTGAGGCGGCTAAAGCCATTTGGAATCTTGAGAAAAAGTTGGTAACTCTACCAGTAGCCTTTACGGGAACTAGTAAGGGTCGGGGCATTATTGTGAAGGCTCAGAAGGGAGAAGCTCAAATCGAAAAGGAACAGATTAATCTTACGGGTCAAGTATCAGCCAGTTTTAGTTCTACTCAAGGTGTGGTTAATGCTGACAAAGTGGAATGGCTAATTCCTACCAAAACGATTACAGCCGATGGCAATATCGTCTATCAACAACCCGACAAAAATCTCAATGTTAGCGGCGATCGCGCTGTAGCTAATCTCGAAACACAAACTGTCACAGTCACAGGTACAAATGTGCTTTCCACATTAAATCCCTAAGAGTCGTGCTTTTGTATATCTAACAAAACAATAAAGTCGGCGCTTCGCGCCGACTTTATTGTTTTGTTAGATTACACGATCATTTCCGCCATCAATGGGAACTTGAGCCGCAGTCGTGCAAGCAAACAAAGCTCCACACATTTCTGCGGCAAGTTCGGCAACATGGCGACTTGTTACTTCCACTTTGAGCAGATTATTGGTTTTATATTCCTCAATCGTTAAACCGTAATGCTTGGCACGAGAAGTTAATACTTCCTCTGTCCAGATACCCGTATCAAAGACAGCATTGGGATGCAAAGTGTTGATGCGAATGCGATCGCTACTCCATTCTAGAGCCGCAACGCGCATTAGTTGTGTTAACGCCGCCTTGGATGCAGAATAGGCTGCTGCCGCAGGGCCAGGGGCAGGGACATTTTTGGAACCGATCGCCACGACGCGACCACCATTAGGCGCAAGTTTCAGCAATGGATAGGCTTCGCGCATCAGAACTAGATTTGCTTCAAGATTAATCTGCATCACCTTTTGCCATGTGGCAGTATCCAGATTTTCGATGCGACATCCTGATGGAAAAATCCCTGCATTGAGGATAAGAATATCTAGACCACCAAAGGCTTTGACGGCTTGATCGAGGGAATTAGCGATCGCCGCTTCATCACTAACATCGCAAGTAATGCCAACAAAATCGGGGCGATCGTAAAGCTTCTCAATGGCAGGATTAATATCTAAACCCACAACCGCCGCGCCACGCTTTAGTAATGAGTCTACACAAGCTTTACCAATACCTGAAGCTGCACCTGTGACCAAAGCAATTTCACCTGTAAAAGCGGGAGAGGAACCGCCTTTTTTCAGTTTTGCCTGTTCCAATTCCCAATATTCCACCGCAAAGATATCGCTAGCAGGTAATGCTTGATAGCCGCCCAAAAGCTGAGATCGCTGAATGATTTCCATCGTATGCTCGTAGATATCTGCAACGATCTGGGCATCTTTAGCAGATTTACCAACGGTGACTAAACCTAACTGGCGATCAATAACGACGCGAGGCGCAGGATCGAGAATAGTTACTGGTTGCGCTGATTTAGGAGCTTCTGCACCAAAATAAACTTGATAGGATTCCGCGTAAGCTGTTACATCTCTACCAACTAAAGGTAAGCGCTTCGTGCGAATCACATGATCAGGAGTCGCGCAACCCTGTTGGGAAATAATATGGACATCTTCTCTTTGAGTAAAAGCTAAACTTTTCTCGTCATTATGGGAACTAAGAACTACGGGAAATCCTGCAACTTGCGAAACTTCAGCACGTAGCTTAGAAATTTCTAATCTTGCTTCTCTTTCTCTAATCAGAGAAGCTGGTGGTGAGATATCCCAAGCATCATGTTTTCTTAGATAAGCCTCTGCGCGATCGACTAAAGCAATCATCCGCTCATAGGATTCTTGGGCAGTTTCGCCAAAGGAGAAAATACCATGATTCATTAAGACCATACCAATCGTGCGATCGCTTTTTTCAGCAGCAAATTTCTCGGCACAGACTCGCGCTAGGTCAAACCCTGGCATCACATAGGGAATGATCACCACATCATCGCCATAGATCTCTTGAATACGTTCCCAGCCATTGGCGGTATTGGTCACCGAAATGACCGCATCAGCATGGGTATGATCAACAAATTTATAAGGCAAACTCGCATGGAGAATAGTTTCTACCGATGGCGCAGGTGCACTCGCCTTAGTCATTTGCGTCTTCAGTTCATTCACCATTTGTGAGTCGGAGAGAACTTGTAACTTGGCTAATTTCAATAAATGTGCCATCCGCACGGGTGCAAAACCTGCCTCGGCGATCATTTCTAAATCCCAACCACTTCCCTTTACATAAAGAATCTCTTCTTCTTCACCAACGATATTCTTTTCACGGATTTTGACAGAAGTATTGCCTCCACCATGTAGAACAAGCGATGGATCGCGCCCCAATAGCCTTGATGTATATACTCTTAAGCCTAAATCACTGTTATATTCAGCAGCTTCGCGATCGCTCCACAAACTTTTCATCTTTTGAAATTCCTAAATGATTTTTAAATAAATTCAAATAATACCAAAGCACAAAATGGCGTAGCCATTTTGTGCTTTCAAACCCGCTACAGGGTTTGGCTTTTAATTCACAGAAGTTTAGCCACACTTCTGTGAATTGGGATAAAGCAACGCAGGTCAATTTATCGGTGAAAGCAGAGAGGGTAGAGCATTTGCATTTTGAGATGATCGGTGAGGAGTATCAAAATATTGGTGCAAATGCTCTACCCCTACAAGTTTGTTGTTGTAAATTGTTATAGCGCGAATAGATCCTAACAATAATGTACCAAGAGGACTTTGCCTACCCTAATGGTTAGATGGCGACAATGCACTCTATTTCGACAAGGGCATCGAGGGGAAGGCGAGCGACTTGAACTGTAGAACGGGCTGGGAATGGAGCAAGAAAATACTTGCCGTAGATCGCATTTACCTTGGGGAAATCTGCCATATCTGCAAGAAACACTGTGGTTTTAATGACGTTAGTGATATCTGCGCCTACCTCAGCGAGAACGGCTTGAATATTTTTGATCACCTGTTCGGCTTGTTCTTCGACCGTAGTTGCCACGATTTTGCCGACAGCAGGATCGATCGCAATTTGTCCAGCCATAAACATTAACTTACTAGTAGCCGAAACAGCGATCGCTTGGTTATAGGGGCCAACGGGTTCAGGAGCATTGGCGCTTCGGATAACTTCTTTTTGACTCATGCTTGATATTTTCTTCAATAAATCCAAAGCTAAGTATAAAATCTTTTGGCGATCGCCTTATAGCGCTTTTCAAGAAAGCAAGGTACATAGGTTTGTTCCCTCGCCTTCGGCGAGGGAACAAACCTAGCCTGATAAAGGCTATATCAAAAGGTTCCTAGCAATGGTAGTACTTTTTTCTTCAGTAAATCTACCAGTTCTGGTTGCATGTACTCGTACTCATCAGGAATATCTAGACAAATCACTCGTTTTTGTTTGAGCCAATGCTGAAAATTCTTTG
>Ga0172376_10003065_pt1 | contig 20041 bp, 12 predicted proteins | sample Lak35m_FD_121114 | JGI IMG/M metagenome (GOLD analysis project Ga0172376, IMG submission 121114) | Freshwater microbial communities from Kabuno Bay, South-Kivu, Congo - kab_092012_35m | ecosystem: Environmental > Aquatic > Freshwater > Lake | place: Democratic Republic of the Congo: South-Kivu... | reverse complement strand
GACCGGTTTTCGGGTCTTGTCGCCCGTTTTTGCTCGGCTCCCCGGACGTCCGGGTCGGCCTTGCCCTCGCTTACCCTTCCCCGCATGCAAACCCCTCCCTCGCCGCGGCCCGAGGCGTCGAACCGGCGTCTCGTGGCTGTCCTCACGACCGCCTTCCTTGGCTGGATGTTCGATGGCCTTGAAATGGGCATCTTCCCGCTGATCGCGCGTCCGGCGCTGCAGCAGATGCAAGGCCAGCACGGACTCATCGCCTCCGACGCCTTCGTGGGCGCGTGGATGGGCTACGTCACGGCAGCCTTTCTGCTTGGGGCGGCGGCGGGTGGCGTGGTCTTCGGGTGGCTCGGGGATCGCATCGGCCGCGTGCGGGCGATGGCGCTCAGCATCCTGTGCTACTCCCTGTTCACCGGGCTGGTGTACTTCGCGACCGAGCCGTGGCACTTGCTGGTGACGCGCTTCATCGCGGCGTTGGGCATGGGCGGCGAGTGGTCGCTGGGCGTCGCGTTGGTGATGGAGGTGTGGCCGGAAAAGCACCGCCCCCTGCTTGCGGGCGTCATCGGTGCCGCCGCCAACGTCGGCTTCGCGCTGATCGCCGTCATTGGGCTCTTTTTCCAAGTCACCGTCGATTCCTGGCGCTGGGTGGCTCTGGTCGGCGCGGCGCCGGCGTTCCTCACGTTCTTCATCCGGCTGCACGTCCCCGAGTCGGAGCGCTGGCAGGAGACCCAGAAGGGCGACCAGAAGAACCGTCCGCTTCAGGAGGTGCTGCGTCCGCCGATGATCAAGACCACTCTCTTTGCGACGCTGCTGGCGTCGGTGGCGCTGATCGGCACGTGGGGATCGGTCCAATGGCTGCCGCTCTGGGCGGACCAGATGGCGCAGAAGCAGTCGGTGGCGACGGCGCTGGCGGAGAAGAGCGCGGCGGTGACGCCCGGGTCGGCGGCGCCGACGGCGACGTCCCCGGAGGTCGTGCAGCGGGCGAAGGAAATCAAGGATCACCGCGCCAAGGCCTACACGCAGGTGAGTTCCTCCGTGGGCGCGATCTTCGGGTGCGTCCTCGGCGGCTGGCTGGGCGGGTTCTTCCGCCGCCGGACCGCCTACTTCGTGCTCTGCCTCCTTTCGCTCGGGGCGTGCGCCTGGCTCTTCCGCGGGACCATGGTGTATGACTTCCGCTTTGTCGCGGTCACGTTCCTCGTCGGCGGGCTGACGGCGGCGTTCTACGGCTGGTTCCCTCTCTACCTGCCGGAATTGTTCCCGACGCGCGTGCGGGCGACGGGGCAGGGCATCGCGTTCAACGCCGGGCGCGTGCTCGCGGCGGCGGGTGCGCTGCAGATGGGCGCGCTGATGCAGGCGTTCAACGGCGACTACGGCCGCGCGGGCGCGGTCATCACGCTCGTCTACGGGGTGGGTCTCGTGCTCGCCTTTTTCGCCGTCGAGACCAAGGGCAGGCCGCTTCCGGAGTAGTCCCGGCGGGCGGCCTCGGGCGGGGCGGGGAGCGCCGCCGCTCCGGGCCCGCCCCCAAGCCGCGTCCGGCTCGGGGCGACGTCGCGGTGGGTCGTTGGATTCAGGTTGTCGCTCCCCCGGCGCCTCGGTGACTCTCGGCTGTCTTCACGATGAACGTCTACTTCATGGGCATCTGCGGCACCGCGATGGGCAACGCGGCGCTGCTGGCGCGGGCGGCGGGCCATGCGGTCAGCGGCGCCGACACCGGCGTCTATCCGCCGATGAGCACGGTGCTCGCGGAGGCGGGCATCACGATTCACGAAGGGTTCGATGCGGCGCGGCTCGCCCGGCTCGCGCCCGATCTCGTGGTCATTGGCAATGCGATGTCCCGCGGCAACCCGGAGGTGGAATGGTTGCTCGACGAACGCGCGCTGCCCTTCACGTCGCTGCCGGCGCTGCTGCACGACCTGATTCTCCGGCGTCGCCGCAACCTCGTCGTGGCCGGGACGCACGGGAAGACCACCACCACCGCCATGGCGGCCTTCCTGCTCCGGGAGAACGGGCGGGATCCGGGATTCCTGATCGGTGGCGTCCCGCAGGATCCGCCCACCGGCGCGCACCTTGGCGCGGAGTCCGACCCATTCGTGATCGAGGGCGACGAGTACGACAGCGCCTTCTTCGACAAGCGCGGGAAGTTCATCCACTACGCGCCGCGCGTCGCGGTGCTGAGCAACCTCGAGTTCGATCACGCCGACATCTTCCGCGATGTCGTGGACATCCAGCGCAGCTTCCTGCACCTGACCCGCATCGTCCCGCGGGCCGGATGGGTCGTGCTGAATGGCGACGACCCCCACCTCGCCGCCTTGGGTCCACTGGGTTGGACGCAGGTGATCCGTGTGGGCCTCGGCGAGCACAACGATGTTCGGTTGATCGCTCCGACCGAGACGCCGGCGGGCATCCGCTTCTCGCTCACGTGGTCGGGTCAGCCTTGGACCGACTTGCAACTCTCCGTGGCCGGCGTCTTCAACGCCCGCAATGCCGCCATGGCCGCGACGGCGGCGGCGTTGGTCACGACCGCGCCGGGCGCCACGCTGCCTCCGCCGCGGGAGCGGTTTGATCCGGCACCCCTTGCGCGCTTCCGCGGGGTGCGCCGGCGGCAGGAGGTGCTGGCGGAGCGGGATGGGCTGACGGTCGTGGAGGACTTTGGGCACCATCCGACGGCGCTCGCGGAGACGCTGACGTCGCTCCGGGCGCGTCACCCCGGAGCGCGGCTGACGGCGGTCTTCGAACCGCGGAGCAACACGGCGCGCACGCGCGTCCTGCAGGAGCCCTTCGGCCGGGCGCTGGCGCTGGCGGACGAGGTGTTCCTCGGGGCGGTCAACCGCGCCAAGAAGCTCCGTCCGGAGGAGCGTTTCGACGCGGCCGGCCTCGCCCAGCACCTCACCGCACAGGGCCGCCCGGCGCTGGCGGCGGAGACCAACCTGGCCTTGCTGGAGGCTCTCCTGCGGCGCAACGAGGCTCTCGCGCCGCACGGGCCGCGCGTGGTGGTGTTCTTCTCGAACGGCAGCTTCGACGGCATCATCGGGCGCTTCGCCCGGGAGGCCCGCTGACGGGGTCGCGTCGGACGACTAGACGTCGACCGAAGCCGTGTAGGCACCCGTGCGGCGGGTGCGGCGAACCTTGATCGGTGCGTCGAAGAGCGAACTCAGCATCCGGGACGTCACCACCGCATCGAGCGGCCCCGCGGCGTGCCGTCGGCCGCGTTTGAGTCCGAGCGCGTGGGTGAAGGCGGGGGTGATTTCCTCGACGTGGTGGGTGACGAGCACGAGCGTTGGGGAGCGCGGCTGCCGGGCCAGCGTTTCGACGAAGGCGAGGAACTCCGCGCGCGCGACCGGGTCGAGCCCCGCGCAAGGTTCGTCGAGGATGAGGAGCCGCGGCTGCGCCATGAGGGCGCGGGCGATGAGGATGCGCTGGCGCTCGCCCTGCGACAGGTAGAGCCACGGCCGGTCGGCGAGCCCGCCCGCGCCGACGAGGCGCAGGAGGCGCCGGGCATCGGTGTAGTCGACGCGCTGGGTCGGAGCCCACAGGTCGAGTTGGGCGTAGCGGCCCGAGATCACGGTCTCCACCGCGGGTTCGGCGGCGGGGATGGACGCCTGAATCGCACTGGTGACGATGCCAATCATGGGCCGCAACTCCCGCCAGTCGGTCTGCCCGTAGCTGCGACCGAGCAACTCGACCGAACCGGCGCTGGGCGAAAGGTAGCCGAGCAGCGTCTTGAGCAGCGACGTCTTGCCGCATCCGTTGGCGCCGAGGACGACCCAGTGCTCGCCCCGCTCGATCCGCCAGGACACGTCCTCCAACAGGACCGTGGCGCCGCGGCGCACGGTGAGGCCCTCGATGGCGAGCAGGGGAGACGGAGCAGGCATGGCGGATGAGTCTGAGCGGTCGGCTTGGCGCTGGTCAACGGCGCGCGGGGTTGCTTTGCTGAGGCATGTCCTGCCGACGTTCCCGGTCCGGCCTCCTGCTCGCCCTCCTCCTCGCGCCGCTTATTCTGTCGGCGCGCCCGTTCTCGGTCCTCGTGTACAACGTCGAGAACCTCTTCGACGCCGACGGCGAGGCGGCCTACGACGACTACCAGCCCGATCGGTACGGCCAGCGCCAATTCGAGACCAAGCTCCGCAACATCGCGTCCGTGGTCGCCCACCTCGACGATGGTCGCGGGCCCGACGTGATCCTCTTCCAGGAGATCGAGGTCGATCGTACGCCGGACCGCGCGCCTTCCGCCGCGGAGTCGCTGCAGCGGGCCCTCGCGGAGCGCGGGGTGGCGGGCTACACCGTGATCCTCGGTGGGGACGTGGCGACGGAGCGGCATGAAGCCGGCAACCTCCGCGCAATCCAGTGCGTCACCTTCTCCCGCTTCCCGGTCCGCGAGGTGCGCCGGCACCGCACCCGCCTGGCGCGCAACATCCTTGAAGTCACGCTCGAGGTCGACGGTGCCCGGGTGCACATCTTCAACAACCACTGGAAGTCGAGCGCCGGGGACCCGGGAATGGAGAAGGTTCGGCGCGAGAACGCGGCGGTGCTGCGGGCCCGGCTCGACGAGATCCTGAAGGCGGACCCGCACGCCGACATTATCCTCGGAGGCGACTTCAATTCGCAGTACAACCAGAACCGTCGCTATGCGCAGACGATGCCCGAGACCGCTCTCAATGGTGTCCTGCGCTCGCAAGGAAACGAGCTCGTGATCCGCGGCCCGCAGCGCGATCTTTACAACCTGTGGTTCGAACTGCCGGAGGCGGAACGCGGCAGCGATGTCTTCCGGGACGAGTGGGGGACGCTGATGCAGATGATCATTTCCCGCGGGCTGTACGACTTCCGCGGGGTGCAGTACGTCGATAATTCCTTCGCGGTGGTGAAAGTCGCGGGCTTGAACGCCACCCCGGAAGGGCGGCCAGTGCGCTGGACCAACGAGGGGCCGGCGGGCGCGGGGTTCTCGGATCACTTCCCGATCCTCGCCCGCTTCACGACGGTCCCGGACGGTCGCGCGGACCGTTGGATCATGCTCACCCGACCCTCGGAGACGGACGAAGGTCCGGCGCGGGCGGTGCGGGCCCCGCGCGCGGCGGTCGACCTCGCCGCAGCGATCCCCCTTGCCCAGGTCGGCTCGGTGGATCGGCTGCGGGACGGTTCCTTCACCGGCAAGCCCATCGCGGTGGAGGGCCGCCTCGCGGGCGGCGAACGCCTCGCCGTGGAGGCGCTGGGGGAGACTTGGGACGTGTGGGTGCCCGACCCGGCCCTGCTGGCGGAACTCCGGCGCCGCTGGCGGGCCGGGGAGAAGATCGCGTTCGTGGGTCAGCTCGGCCGCTACAAGGGCCGCTGGCAGTTCGTGATCGAGCAGAAGGAGTGGGTGTCGCGCTGACCCGGGTGCCCACGATGTCGGTCACGGTGTACACCTATCGGAACTGCGACGGCTGCCGTCGCGCGGTGCGTTGGCTGCAGGCTGAGGGCATTGCCTTTGCGGAGAAGCCCATTCGGGAGCAACCGCCGACCGAGGCCGAGTTGAAGCGCGCGCTGGCGTGGGCGGGAGGGGACGGACGGAGGGCCTTCAATACCTCGGGCCGCGATTACCGGGAGCAGGGACTGGGAACGCAGCTGGCGGATCTGTCGGAGGCGGAGAAGATTGCCCGTCTCCGGGCCAGCGGAAACCTCGTCCGCCGTCCGTTCCTCGTGACCCCTCGGCACGTGCGAACCGGTTTTGACGAGGCGGCGTGGCGTGAAGCCCTCGGCTGACACGGGGCGTTTTCCTTTTGCGGCGGGCGTGGTCCCGCGCACCATTGCCGCCATGCAGCGGATCCGGCTGGTGACCTTCAACATCGCCCACGGACGCGGGCTGATGCCCCTGCAGGGGATGACCTCGGCCCGGCGCATTCGAATGAATCTCCGACGGATCGCGCGTCTGCTGGAGCGCTTGCAGCCGGACATCGTGGCCCTGCAGGAAATCGATGAGCGTTCGCGCTGGGCGGGCAACTTCGACCACCTCGATTACCTGCGGGACTTCGTCGACCTGCCGCACTCCGTCTACGGGATCAACAATCGACGCACCGGCCTCCTCAACCTGTCGTACGGCAATGCCTTTCTCTCCCGGCATCCGATCACTGCGTCGGAGACGGTGGTCTTCGGCCGGAGTCGGGTGGGGGAAAAGGGCTTCCTCTTCGCCGAGTTCGCGGTCGGGGGCGTGCGCGTGCCGGTCGTGAACCTGCACCTGCACTATGCGTCGCGGCAGCAGCGGTTCCGTCAGATGGACCGCCTCCTCGCCTTCCTGCGCGAGCAGGAGCGCGCGGCCCGCGGACGGCCCGGGATCAGCCCGATCGTGTGCGGGGATTTCAACAACCCGGGTTCGAGCCGCGGGGACGCGACCTCGTCGCTGCTGAGCCACCTTTTTGACTTCGACGACTACATCCTGCACCCGCAGCGCGGGCGGAGCTTTCCCTCGCCCTTGCCGAGCCGACTGCTGGACTTCGTCTTCCTGCCCCCCGGGTGCCGCGACGTGCACTCGGAGGCGGTGCGTTCGCTGCTCTCGGATCACCGCCCGGTGCTGGTTGATTTCTCGCTCTCCCCCGGGGCGGAGCGCCGGCGCTCGAGTTGACGGAAAACGCTAGTCAGGTCGCCGCCGCCGCATCATCCTCCGGCTTCCGGATGGACACCTACCTGCCCGCACCTGAACGCTATGGATCGACCGCCTATGCCCGTTGCGGCCGCTCCGGTCTTCTTCTCCCGAAGCTCTCGCTCGGCCTCTGGCACAACTTCGGAGGCGTCGATCCGTTGGAGAACCAGCGCGTGATGCTGCGCCGGGCGTTCGATCTCGGGATCACGCACTTCGACCTCGCGAACAACTACGGTCCACCCCCGGGATCAGCCGAGGAGAACTTCGGGCGTCTGCTGCGCGAGGACTTCGGCTCCCTCCGTGATGAAATGATCATTTCGACGAAGGCCGGCTACCGGATGTGGCCGGGGCCTTATGGCGAGATTGGATCCCGGAAGTACCTCCTTGCCTCGCTGGACCAAAGCCTGCGGCGCATGGGGCTCGAGTACGTCGACATCTTTTACTCGCACCGGCCGGACACCGAGACGCCCTTGGAGGAGACGGTGGGAGCGTTGGTGCAGGCGGTGCGGAGCGGACGCGCGCTGTATGCAGGCATTTCGAACTACCCGGCGGAACTCACGCGCCGGGCCGCCGCGCTGCTGCGGGCCGAAGGAGTGCCGCTGCTGATTCACCAGCCCGTCTACAATATGTTGAACCGCTGGGTGGAGCCGGAGCTGTTGCCCGCGCTCTCGGAACTCGGGGTGGGCTGCATCCCGTTCTCGCCGCTCGCGCAGGGCCTGCTGACGAATCGCTACCTCTCCGGGATCCCGGCGGATTCGCGGGCGGGGCGCCCCACGGGCTACCTCCGCGGCGATCGAATCACGCCGGAGCTGCGGGACAAGATCCGCGCGCTGGATGAGGTCGCAGTGGCGCGCGGGGCGACGCTGGCCCAACTCGCGCTGGTCTGGCTGCTGCGTCGCCCGGAGATCACCACCGTGCTGGTGGGGGCGAGCCGCGTGGAGCAGATCGAGGATCTCCACCTCGGCCTGGCGCAGCCGCCCCTCTCCTCGGCGGAGTTGCAACGGATCGAGACCATCCTCGCGCGGCCGGGCTGACGGCCACTCAGCGGCGCGCGATGAGTTTGCGGTAGAGTTCGATGTAGGCCGGCACGATGCGATCGGCCGAGAAATGCTCGCGCGCGCGCGCCTGCGCGGCCCGTCCCAGTTTCTGCCGGAGTCGCGGATCGGCGAGGAGGCGTTCCGCCGCGCGGGCCAGACCGTCGGGATCGCCGAAGGGCACCAACAGCCCGGAGCGTCCATCCTCGATCACCTCGGGGATGCCGCCCACCGCCGTGGCGACGGTCGGTCGGGCAAAGGTCATCGCCTCGAGGATGCTGAGGCAGAAGCTTTCCGACTCCGACGTGATCAGGCCGAAGTCGGCCGCGGCGGCGTAGTCCTCAATCCAGCTGATGTTCTCCCGGACGATGACGCGGTCCTCGAGGCCGAGCCGGCGGACCTGTTCGCGGAAGGGCGCGAAGTCGCCCCCGGCCATGATGAGGAGGCGGAAGGCCGTGCGCGGACGGATGCGGGCGACGGCGTCGAGCAGCAGGTCGATCCGCTTCACCGGGCGGAGGTTCGACATGTGCAGGATCAAGGCCTCGCTGGGGGCGACGCCGAGTTCGGCGCGGACGGCGCTGGCGGTGCGCTGCGGGCGGCGCGGCGAGAAGAAGTTCGGGATGACCTGGATCGGGTGGGCGATGTCGGTGAGCCGCGTGGTCTCCGCTCGGAGGAAATCAGAGACGGTCGTGAGCGCATCCACCTTCGCGAGGGCGTGGCGGATCGCCGGGGCATAGCCCGGATCCCGGCCCAGCAGGGTGGTGTCGGTGCCGTGGAGCGTGGCCACCACGGCGGGGCGAAGATCCTCCGGCAGCCAGTCCCGCGCCAGCACGGCCGCCGTGGCATGCGGGACCGCGTAGTGGGCGTGCAGGACCTGCAGGCGGCGTTCGCGGGCGACCTCGGCCAGCTTTACCGCGAGGGGCAGGCTGTAGTCCGGATGCCGGAAGAGTCCGTAGCCTTGGATGTGCACCGGATGATAGGTGACGCCCGGCTGGTCCGCCGGGAGGCGGAAGGGACGTTCGTAGCAGATGAAGTGGACCTCGTGACCACGCCGGGCGAGTTCGACGCCGAGCGAGGTGGCAAGGATGCCGCTGCCGCCCACCGAGGGATAGCACGCGAGACCAATGCGCAGGGGTGCGTCGTTCATCGGCGGCGGATCAGAACCGACGCGCGCCCAGCCCAAGGGCCCCCAGACCGTCCACGAGGATCGGATCAGACGGAAAGAGGGCCTGGGCGTGACCCACCCCCGCCCGCAGGCCCAGCAGCCGGGCGCGGGTCAGCTGGAGTTCCACGTAGCTCCGGGTGCTCGTCTGGGTTCCATGCGCCTCCATGGCGGACTTCCAGGTCGCGATGATCTCCGGATCGGAGAGGTCGAACCAGATGCCGGCGTTTCCGGGCGGCTCTCCTTCGGGGCCGACGGCGTAGTGCAGCAGCATCGTGATTTCGTGGGCGGCCGCATCCTGCAACTCGGCGAGCCCGCCGTAGCGGGCGAGCCGTGCGGCGTCGCGCACGCTGCGACCCAGCGCGGCGTGATCCGGATGCTGATTGGGCTCAACGGTGGGAGCGAGCACCCACGTCGGACGATGGCGGCGGATCGCGCGGGCGAGGCGGATCGCCGTCTCCGGGCTGGACGAAAAGTGAACGTCGCCCCCGAGTTCGAGAAACTCCACGCGGGCGCCGAGGATGCTCGCCGCCCGCCGAGCTTCATCCTCCCGGGCGGCCGGTGTGCCATAAGTCGCGGCCTCCCCGCGCGAGCACACGACGAAGGACAGCGCGGTCCCGGCACGGGCTTCGCGCGCGAGGATGCCCCCGGCACCGAACTCGATGTCGTCCGGATGCGCGCCGAATGCCAGCAGGCGGCGCGCTTCAGGCGGGGAACTCGGTCCAAGCTTCGTCGGCACGGTCGATGACATCGCGGTGGATGAAGGTGATTTCAGGTGTTTCCTCAGTGCGAAGATAGGCCTGTTCCCCCGCGCCTGCAATGTAATGGGTGCAGTGCAGCACGGATTGCATCCAGCGCAGCCGCGAGTCGCGGGACGGGCTGACCTGGGCGGGATCCCAGGCTTGTTCCGTCAGGGTGATGAACTGGTCCCCGCCCGCGTGCAGGCGCAACCGTCCTTCGTGGTGGCGGGCCCGGACGATCTCGCCCTCGTAGGGCACATCGACGAAGAAGCCGGCCACGGCGCACGCCGTCCGACGGACTGCGGGGTCGCTGGAACGGACCACGGAGACGCCTTCGAGCAGGCCCATCGCCCGCATGATCGCGAGGCAGAAGCCGGCGACGGTGGTTTCCGTGCAGTCGCGGACGGCGCGGACCGCGGCGGGTTCCACGAAGGCGGGCAGCTGGCGGACCATCCGGTCGCGCCAGTCCGGCGGGATGCGCTTGAGGTGGAGCGGGGAGTACTTGCGCTGGATGCGGTTCTCGAAGGCGAAGTTCAGCCACTGCAACTCGCCGCTGGTCCGGTGGCGCAGGCCGGTCTGCGTCTCGCGCGGATCATGATCGCTGTCGTGGTAGAAAAAGACGATCGACCCTCCGTGCTCGCGTTGGAGGCGGCGGGCGGTGACGATCTTGGCGTAGAGGAAGCGGCGCGGGAAAATCCCGCAGGGCTGCTGACCGAACGCGATGATGGGGGGCGTGGCGCTCATCAACTCGGGGACGTGGGGGCGGCGGCGCCGGCCGGGCGCGGCAGCACCGTCTGAAGGAGGAGGCTGAGCGCGACGCAGAGCGAACAGCCGATGAGGTTGTACCAAAGGTAACCCACGCGATCGAAGCCGAAGAATGCCGCGAGCACGGTTGCCTGCGCGAGGAGGGCGGCCGGGAAGACCGCGTGGCCGCCGACGCGGCGGAGGAAGAAGGCGACAAGGAACAGGCCGAGGATCACCCCGTAGAAGAGCGAACCGAGGATGTTCACGGCCTCGATCAGGTTCTCCACCACGCGGGCGAAGAGAGCGAAGCCGATCGCGACCGCGCCCCAGAACGCGGTGCAGAGCTTGGACGCGAGCACCGATGGCGGCGCGGAGTCGCGGTCGCGCCTCAGTGAGCCGTACAGGTCGACCACCGTGGTCGAACCCAGCGCGCTCAGTTCCGCCGCCACGGAACTCAGCGCCGCCGCGAAGATCACGGCGATGAGCAGGCCGATCACCCCGCGTGGCAGTTGCTCGAGCACGAAGGTGATGAAGACGTAGTCCGAGTCCTTGGTCTTCACCGACGGATCCAGCACCCGAAGCGTCGCCTTCGCCTCCGCGCGGATGGCCTCGCTCTGGGCATGGGCGGCGCGGGCCGCCTCACGGGCGGCGGCGGTCAGGGCGGGATCACCTTGGTCGGACACGGTGACCCAGTGTTCCACCGCCACCCGCTTGGTTGAGGTCGCCTCAGCATACCGTTCCTCAAGCGCGCGCAGTCGCTCGCCGCCCGGACCCGCGGCGTGCTGCTGCCACGTGGTGCGATCGAAGAACACCGGGGCGGGCGAGAACTGATAGAAGACGAACAGCAGCGCGCCCAGCAGGAGGATGAAGGCCTGCATCGGAATCTTCAGGAGCGCATTGAACATCAGCCCGAGCCGGCTTTCCCGCAGGGAGGTCCCGGAGAGGTAGCGCCCCACCTGCGACTGGTCGGTGCCGAAGTACGAGAGCGACAGGAAGAAGCCTCCGAGAAGCCCCGACCACAGGGTGTAGCGCTCGTTCAGGTCGAGGGACACGTTGACGGCGTTGAGCTTGTCGAACCCACCCGCGACCTCGAGCGCATCGGCGAAGGAGACGTTTGCCGGCAGGCGATGGATGAGGATGACGAAGGCCGCCGCCATTCCCGCGAAGATCACCGCCATCTGGTGCTTCTGCGTCAGGCTGACCGCGGTGTTGCCGCCGGAAACCGTGTAGAGAATCGCCACCGCGCCCGTGGCGAGGATCGTGAGGTCGAGGTTCCACTCGAACACCGTCGAGAGCACGATCGCCGGGGCGTAGATGGTGATGCCGGACGCGAAACCGCGCTGGAGGAGGAAGAGTCCGGCCCCGAGCAGACGGGTCTTCTGATCGAAACGGTGCCCCAGGTATTCGTAGGCCGTCATTACCCGGAGCCGCCGGTAAAGGGGAAGGAAGACCCCGGACACCACGATCAGCGCGAACGGCATCCCGAAGTAGTTTTGGACGAACCCCATGCCGCTTTCGAAGCCCTGGCCGGGGGTCGAAAGGAAGGTGATCGCGCTCGCCTGGGTCGCCATGACCGCGAGACCGATCGTCGTCCAGCTGACCCGCTCGTCGCCGCGCACGTAGTTCTCGAAGGTCTGGCGCCCGCGGGTGCGCCAGATGCCGTAGGCGGCGATGCCGAGCGTGGTCGCGAGCAGGACCAAGTAGTCGATCGTGCTCATGAGGCGAGACGTGGAAGGAGAGACAGAAGGGCGAGTCCCGCGAGAAAGCCGAGGATTACCGCGGCGTAGACCCGGCGCCAGGAGCGAAGCCCCGGGATGCCCGGCGGCTCCTCGGCTCCGGTGGCTGGGTCAGGAGGCACCGCTGCGGACGGTTGGGTCGGTCTCATGGTCGGAGCGAAACGAGGTTGGCGAACAGCCGATACGCTCCGGGCACCCCGGCGGGCAGTTGGCGGAAGAACGAGAGACCGGTGTAGACGACATGACCCCGACCGTGCGGGGCGACCAGGAGAGCGCCGCGCAGGGGGCCTTCCCCGGGATCCGAGCACGCGATCAACGGGGTAAAGCGGGCGTCCCACTCCGAGGGGAAGTACAGCCCGCGTTCCTGCACCCAGCCTTCGAAATCCGCCGTCCCGAGGCGGTTCGGACGGGTCAGCGCCGGGTGGTCCGGAGCGAGGAACGTGACGACCGCCTGTTCGTCCGTGACCCGATCCCGCGACAGCTTCAGGGGGAAGGGCGCGAGTTGGGTGGTCTGGAGGTCGGCGGTCGTATTGTACTGGATGACCAGCGTGCCGCCCGCTTCGGCGTACGCGAACAGCTTCGGCAGAAGTGGCACGAGGTCGGCACGGGTGTTGTACGCGCGCACGCCCAGCACCACCGCGTCGAAGGTGGCCAGACGCTCGGGCGTGAGGTCGACCGCGCTCAGGGTCGTGACCGCGCAGCCCATCCGGGTGAGGGCTTCTGCGACGAGGTCACCGGCGCCGGTGACGTAGCCGATGCGCTTGGCCGTCACGGCCAGATCGAGGCTGACGACCCGGGCCTGGGCACGCGACTGCAGCAGTTGGGCGGGGATGTGCTCGTAGCGTAGGTCGACGCGGCCGGTGCGGTGCACCCGGCCGTCAATGCGAGCGGCGGCGACGACGTCGCCGGTGGCCGGCTGGGTGGGCGCGGTGACGCGGAACGTCACCCGCGCAAGGCCGCCTGCGGACGCGATCTGGAAGGACTGCGAGGCGGGGGTGATGGCGAAGCCGGCGGGGGCTTCGAGCGAGACGGTGCCGGCGCGGGCCCCGCGCTCCGCGGTCACGGTCACCGCGACCTCCCGCGTGCTTCCCGGGGCAAAGAGCTCGAGGTCCTGCGGGAAGCCCAGCGTGACCGGAGCCACGACCCGCAGCGGCCGCCGGATTTCACCGCGGACCGGATCGTCGATCACCTCGACCACCTCATCGTCGAAGACGACAGTTTGGTCACCGATCGCGAGCGTGTGGCGGACGGAGAGGGCGGGCGGCGACTCGGGTCGACCGATCAGGGCGGGATCGTCGACGCGGAACATGCCGGTCGTTCCCTCCTCGCGCAGCCAGTAGGGAGTGGTGAGCGGCGCGTCGGCCGGGAGCACGGTCTCCGCAGTGGCCTCGACGCCGCGGTTGGACTCCAAGACGAGGCCCGTGCTGACGGTCTGACCGGTCCCGGGGAGCGTCGATTCGATCCATCGGACCGGCAGCCCGGCGGGGAGGGCGCGGGCGATGATCCCGAGTTTCAGCGAGAGCGTCTCGCCGGGCGTCGCCTCGGCCGATGGAACGCGGACCTCGGTGTGCAGGCCGAGACAGGCGGCGATCAGACGATCGAGGAGGACCTGTTTCTCCCGCAGCGTGGGGTTCGTCGCGGCGGTGGTGATGGCCTCGCGGAGGAGCGTGCGGAGCTGGAGCAAGGCGGGTACCGACGCAGCGGGTTTGCGCGGGTCGAAGACGGCTGCCACGGCGGAGATTTCCGCCGCGAGTCGCTCGCCGGAAGGCACTTGAGACCAAGAGAGATTCACGCCATCGAAGATGACCCGCGCGGCCGGCTCCCCGGCGAGGACGCGGAAGTACTCCGGATTGGCGCCGCGGGTGCCGAGCGTGCCGAAGCCCTGACTCTTGTGAGCGGTGCGACTGCGGGCGGCGATTTCGCCGAACGACTCGCCCAGGAGCGCCGAGTAGCCGCCGGAGTCGAGTTGGAGGGTAGCGGGTGCCGGATCCCCCGCCTTGCGGGAGCCGCCGCGGAAGGCCGCCGGCCACGCGTTCCAGAGCACCCGCGTGGGCTTCCAGGGCTGGAGGGTGCCGTCCGCGAGTTGTTCCGGAAACGCCGAGGGATCGCCGGCGAGATTGAAGGCTTCGATCGCGAGCAGGGCGGACGCGGTATGGTGCCCGTGGGTCACGCCCGGCTCGGTCGAGAAGCGGGTGACAAGCACATGGGGACGGAACGTGCGGATCACCCGGACCACATCGGCGAGGACGGCGCGACGATCCCAGATCCGGAATGTCTCGTCGGGATGCTTGGAGAACCCGAAGTCATTGGCGCGCGTGAAAAATTGGATGGCTCCGTCGATCCGTCGCGCCGCGATCAGCTCCTGCGTCCGGATCACCCCGAGGCGATCGCGGAGATCGGAACCGATCAGATTCTGTCCCCCGTCGCCGCGGGTCAGGGAGAGGTAGCCCGTACGGTAGCCGTACCCAAGGGCGAACGTGGCGAGGAGCCGGGTGTTCTCGTCGTCCGGGTGAGCGGCGACGTAGAGGACGCGCCCCAGTTGGCCAAGGGCCTGAAGCTCCTGGAGGATGCGGCCCGGCGGCAGTGCCTCGGCGCGGGGTGCTTCTCCGGCGGCGGCGGTGGTGATGAGTGACAGCGCGACGGTGGCGAGACGGGGCAGGAGGGCGCGGGTGAAGGTCACGAAGCGGCGGGGTGGGTTGGGAACACAGGTAGGTGGGTGGTGCGAATCGACAACCCATCACGTGCGTTGGTTGGCCTCAGTCGAAGGATACCGGGCGCGGGATGGCGGCGAGGCGGCGCGGAGCGGCGCTGGCGGCTGACGTGGGTTCGGCGCTCGCAGGGAGAGCGGAGGCGGTGGCACCGTCGACCCAGCGGCTGTCGATGGAGATCGCCTTGGGGCACTCCGGCAGGCCTCGCTCGTGGCGCAGGAGTTGTCCGGCGACCAAGTCGATGGCGGCTGAACCGATGCCCTCGGCGTCCTGATAGATCCCGGCCAGCGAACCATCGGCGGCGGGCACATCCAAGTCAGCGTAGGCGATGTCCTCCGGCACGCGGAATCCAGCGGTGCGCAACCACCCGGCGAGGCGGGCGTCGGTGCCGAGGACGGCATCAATCCGTGTGCGCCGCACCCACTCGATGAACGCGGATTCCTCGAGTTGAGCCGGCCGGTGGATCTGCGGGCCGCCGGTTTGGTCGCTGTCTTGCGCCTCGAGCAGGTAGCCGGCGCTCCAGAGTCCGTTGACCCGCCGATCGGACGCGCCTTCAAGAGCCAGCCCGATCCGGCGCCTGCCGGTCGAGGTCAGGGACGTGAAGGCGAGGCGGGCGGAGCCGACATGGTTGTCGGTGGCGCGGTGCAAACGGGGGGCGGTGAGGGAGTACGCGATGGTGACGGCGGAGAAGTGGCTCCAGTCCAAGGCGAGGCTGGAGGGCTTGGGGAGCGGGGCGATGACGACGCCGACGATCCCCCGGGCGACCAGGATGTCGCTGAGCCGGGCGGCGTGTCCGTCGGCGTCACCCAGCCAGAAGTGATCCAGCCGGTACCCGGCGGCGGCGGCGCGGTGGGAGGCGCCCTCGAAGCTGCGGCGGAAGAACGGCACCCGCCGCCACCCGTCGCGCCGCGAGTGGGCGGTGACCCAGGCGAGCGTGACGCGCTCGGCGACGGGTTGGCCGGAGCGAATGGCGCTCATCGCCTCGGCGAGGAGCGGGTTGGGGCGCCAGCCCAGTTCGATCGCCAGCCGCTGGATCCGCTCGCGGGTGGCGTCCGGGATCCGCGGGTGATTGCGCAGAGCCATCGAAACCGCGGCGACGGACACGTCGGCGCGCTGAGCGATGGCGCGCAGCGAGGGACCGGAGGAGTGGCGACGCATGCGGGCTAACGTTAAGCAGAAGGCCCGGGGCGGCGTCGAGCGCCATCGCGGAAACGGCGGCGGGGAAGCTAGCGCTGGTGGCGATCTTTTCGGCTGGCCGGTGTCCGAAGTGTTTCTCGATGGCGGCGGCGATGTCGGCGACCTTCACCGGCTTGGTGAGGTAGTCGTCCATCCCGGCCTCGATGCATAGCTCGCGGTCGCCCTTGAGGGCGTTGGCGGTGAGCGCGATGATCTTGGGCTGTCGGTTTGCGGGGAACCGTTTGCGGATCTGGCGGCTGGTTTCGAAGCCATCCCTTTCCGGCATCTGGAGATCCATCAGGATCAGGTGGAAGTGGCGCTTCTCGAGGGTGGCGAGGGCGATCACCCCGTTATCGGCGGTGGTGGCGCGGAAGCCCAGTTTATCGAGGTAGCGTAGGGCGACCTTCTGACTCACAGGGTTGTCCTCGACGACGAGGATTTCGAGGCCGGGCCGGTCCGGGAGGGAAACCGGGGCGGTGGCAGGAAGGGCCTTCGGGGCGGTGTCGCAGCGGGGAACGACTTGGGCGATCCGGCGCAGCGCCGTCACGAGGCTGGGCGTCTTGATCGGTTTGGCGAGGGTCTCGACGAGGGATTGGTCCCCGAGGAAGATGGCGGACGTCTGTCCCGACGGGAGCATGAGGACGAGCGGCACCCCGAGAGCGACCAGATGGTCGCGCAGGTAGGGACCCCGCGGCTCATCGATCATGCCGAGGTCGAGCACGATGGCGGCGGGACGCTCCGGGAGGAAGGCGGCCTTCAGGGCATCCTCGACGGAGCTTGCCGCGAGCGGCTTGGCTCCCTGGTCGCGCAGGAATCGCTGCAGGCGCCGCTGGGTGACGGGATGGTCCTCGATGCACAGAACGGTCTCGCCGCGGAGGGCGGCACCGAGGCTGGTTTCCGGCGTGGCATCCGGGGCGGGAGCCTCAGCGGTCCGGAAGGAGGCGATGAACGTCGAACCGCGGCCGACCTCGCTCTCCACGCGGATGCTTCCGCCTATCAGGGTGGCGAGACGCTGGCAGATGGCGAGGCCCAGTCCCGTGCCGCCGCACTTGCGCGTGGTCGAAGAGTCGACCTGGCTGAAAGGCTTGAACAGGCGTTCGAGTCGATCCGGGGGGATGCCGATGCCGGTGTCGCGGACGGCGAACTCCAGCCCCAGCATGGTCGTTGCCTCGGCGGCGGCCGCTCCCGACTTCGGGGCGTGACGTACTTCGATGGAGACGCTGCCCGTGGAGGTGAATTTGACGGCGTTGTTGACGAGGTTGGAGAGGATCTGGCGCAGGCGGGTGACGTCGCCGATGATCCAGTTGGGAACGCCGTCGGCGATGCAGTAAGTGAGTTCGAGCTTCTTGGCTGCGGCGGGGACGGTGAACAGATCGAGGGTTTCCTCGATGCAGGTGGAGAGATCGACCGGCTGCAGTTCGAGGTCCATCTTCCCGGACTCGATCTTGGAGAAGTCGAGGATGTCGTTGATGATGGTGAGGAGGGCCTCGCCGGAGGTGCGGATTGTGGTGAGGTAGTCCTTCTGCTCCGGTTTGAGAGGGGTTTCCAGCAGCAGGCTGGTCATGCCGATGACGCCGTTCATCGGCGTGCGGATCTCGTGAGACATGGAGGCGAGGAACTCGCTCTTGGTGCGGGAGGCGACGAGGGAGAGCTTGCGGGTGGCGGACTGGCTCTCGCGGAGCGCCTGGTCGGCGCGCTTGCGCTCGGAAACATCCTGGATGGTACCGACGATGCGGACAGGGGCGCGGGGGCCGCCGGGGGAGGCGAAGCCGCGGGAACGCACGTAGAGCCAGCGCCACGAGCCATTGGCCGCGCGGACGCGGTATTCTGGATCGACGTAGGCGATCTTGCCGATCAACTGGTCGCGCCAGAGCCGCTGGTAGCGCTCCCGGTCCTCCGGGTGCACCAGTTGGGCCCAGATTTCGAGGGAGAGCGGCTGCGTGGAGGGGTCGTAGCCGAGGAGGGTCCAGACGCCGGGGCTGAAGAACACTTTCTCTCCGTCCTGGGTCCACTCGAAGATGCCGATTTCCGTGGACTCGATGGCGAGGCGCAGTCGCTCGTCGGAGACCTTGAGCATGGCCTCGATGCGGCGGCGTTCCTCGTTCTCCGCAATCAGCCGCCTGTTGAACGTCTGCGCGGCGCGGAGGCCGGAGCTTGAAGTCCGGGCGAGGTGGACGGAGAGACCGAGCAGCAGCGAGATGCCGAGACCGGCGCCGAGGGCGAGTTCGGGAAGATGCCGACGGTTCAGGCGCTGGTACTCGAGGTTGGGGGCCACGGCGATCTGCACGCGGCGCCCGTGGAGGGTGAAGGCTCGCTCGACGACATCCGCTCGACCGATCGCGCCGGAGTCGCCGTCAAAGACCCGTTCGCTCCCGACTTGGATGGTGGAGTGGTGGGTGGTCGACAGCTTGAGGCGGCGCTCGATGGCGCCGAAGAAGCTTCGATAGGAAAAGTCTCCCGCGAGGAAGTGCTTTGGCTGTCCATCGTGGATGACCGGGGCGTAAATGGCGAAGCCGGGGCCGAGTTCGCCGAGGAGGATGGTCAAGGTCAGAGCGGGCTCGAGGGTGCGACTGGAGTCATCGATCGCCTCCGATCGCGCCGGATCGAGGTCATGGTTGGCGACAATCGTGACGCGCTGGCTGCTGCTGTCGGTGGTGGCGCCGATGACGGTCTGGCGGGAGGAGTCGAGCACCGCGAAGGTATGGCGTCCCGGAGTCTCCTCCATCTGCGACAGGAGTTCGCGGACGCGGGCGGCGTCGATTGGCGCGCCGGACTCGCTCCACCGCCGGGCGGCCCGGCCGTACGCGTTGATGATTCGTTCCAGGTCGGCGTTGACGGTGCTGGCGACGAGGTTGAGTTGGTTCTGCGCCGAGGATCGGTAGAACTCCGCTTCCCGGTTCCGGAACCCCATCGCAAGGATCAGGGTGAAGGAGACCGCGACCGCCACGACCGGGAGGGGCACCCAGGCAGGCGCGGAGGGGTTCTCGCGGTGGGACTCCCGCCACGCCAGCAAGCTCATCCCGAACGAAACCGCCAAGATGGCGGCACCCGTGATCACCGCGGCGACGACCGGGGTGGTGAGTGTATCGATGAGCGGAATCTGCGTGGCCGCTCCGAGTAGAACGGCAAAACCGATCGCGAGGAAGGGCGCCCCGATTAGGGCGATCAGCGGGGAGCGAAAACGCTCGGGAAACCGGGCGGAGGGCAGCGTGAGAATGGCCACTGAGGCCGTGCACAGCGCACCGGAGAGGAGCATCGGCATCCGGACATCCGGCGCGGAGGCGTCGTGAGCGAGCCGTTGCAGCAGGTGTCCGATCCCCAAGGAGCGTCCGAGCCAAGCTTCCAAGAGGAAGCCGCCGGAGGTCAACGCGGGCAGCACCGCCGCCCAAGCGGCCCACCGTTGCTGAAATTCAATCAGCAGGAAGATCAGGCCGAGCAGAACCAAGCTGCTGCCCGCGTAGAGCTTGAGCGAGGTCAGCGAGTCCTGCCCCGTCAGTTCAGCGGGACCGGCGTTGAAGGCCGCGTAGACGATGAAACCGCCGAGAGCGACTTGGGTCAACCCCACCAGTAACGTCAGTCGCTGGCTGAGCGGCGAGGGCATGAGCAGCTTCGGCAGCGGCATGTCGCGGGTTGTTCAGAGGGTTCAGAGCGACCGCGGAGACCCATGTCGCCCCACCACAGACTCGCCGGCGAGCGATGTCGTCGCTTTCCGACTCACGTTTGCAGTAGTTTCGGGCATCAGCTGGAGCCACCGAGGCATTTCGTTTTATTCGGACGTTGATCGAGGAGATTGAAGCAAATCGCTTCCGCCCGCGACGGGTCGCGCCGGTTCGGTCGCAAAAACACTGCCGAGGTCCGCCTTCGGCACGTTCCCGAATCGAGGAGTCCGAAAGAGCAACAGGGGCCGTCTTCGTCAGGGCTCGGCAGGGGACTCAGCCGGGATCATGCAATTGAGTGCCAGATAAGTTGGTGAGGACCGGCTCTGGCGGAGAGTGCGGCAACTGCATCGCAGTCTTCGTCGGCGCTCATTTGGCGGAGGAGAACGAGCCACCAGTGCCGGCGTTTTTCGCCGGTGACAGCGAGCTTGAGCGTCGGCTTGCCTGCGGCGTGGCTGAAGACCGCGGCGCAGGAAAACAGCCG
>Ga0172376_10003061_pt1 | contig 20055 bp, 15 predicted proteins | sample Lak35m_FD_121114 | JGI IMG/M metagenome (GOLD analysis project Ga0172376, IMG submission 121114) | Freshwater microbial communities from Kabuno Bay, South-Kivu, Congo - kab_092012_35m | ecosystem: Environmental > Aquatic > Freshwater > Lake | place: Democratic Republic of the Congo: South-Kivu... | reverse complement strand
CTCGCACCTGGCAGGAGGCGATCGATCGCGCCGCGGGGTCCGCGTTCCTCGCCGAGGCGCTGGGTCCTGAGTTCCTGAAGGTGTTCCTCGCCATCAAGCGGCAGGAATGCGCCCGCTTTTCCGCCGAGGTCACCGAACTCGACCGGTCGTGGTACCTGCACAGCGCCTGAGGTAACATCCGCGCCCTTATGCGCAGCCATTATTGCGGACAAGTCAACGAATCCCTGCTCGGCCAGACGGTCACGGTGGCGGGCTGGGTGCATCGCCGTCGCGACCACGGCGGGGTGATCTTCATCGACCTGCGCGACCGCGACGGTCTGGTGCAGGTGGTCTGCGACCCCGATGCGCCGGAGCTCTTCGCGGTGGCCGAGAGCCTGCGCAACGAGTTCGTCGTCAGCATCACCGGGCTCGTGCGGGCGCGGCCCGCCGGCACCGCCAACGCCAACCTCGCCTCGGGCAAGGTGGAGATGCTGGCGCGGAACATCGATCTGCTGAACCGCTCCGAGCCGCTGCCCTTCCAGCTCGACGAGCAGGTCTCCGAGGAGGTGCGCCTCAAGTACCGCTACCTCGACCTGCGCCGCGATGTCATGGCCAAGCGGCTGCGCCAGCGCCACGCCATTACGCGCGCCATGCGCCACTACCTCGACGACGCCGGTTTCGTGGACATCGAGACGCCGATGCTCACCAAGGCGACGCCCGAAGGCGCACGCGACTACCTCGTGCCCTCGCGCACGCACGCCGGCAAGTTCTTCGCGCTGCCGCAGTCGCCGCAGATCTTCAAACAATTGCTGATGGTGTCGGGCTTCGACCGCTACTACCAGATCGTGCGCTGCTTCCGTGACGAGGATCTGCGCGCCGACCGCCAGCCCGACTTCACCCAGCTCGATATCGAGACCTCGTTCCTCGGGCAGGACGAGATCATGGCGATCATGGAAGGGCTCATCCGCCACATCTTCAAGACGGTGGCCGATGTCTCGCTGCCCGAGCCGTTCCCGCGCATGACCTACGCCGAGGCGATGCGTCGCTATGCGAGCGATAAACCGGACCTGCGCATCCCGCTCGAGCTCGTCGATGTCGCCGATCTCGTCGCCGATTGCGACTTCAAGGTCTTCGCGGGCCCGGCGCGCGACCCGGCCGGCCGCGTCGCGGCGCTGCGGGTGCCGGGCGGCGGCAAGCTCACGCGCAAGGAGATCGACGACTACACGGCCTTCGTCGCCCGCTACGGCGCGCGCGGCCTCGCCTACATCAAGGTCAACGATCCCACGAAGGGCCGTGACGGTCTGCAGTCGCCGATCACCAAGTTCCTCTCCGACGCCGCGGTGGCGGGCATCCTGTCGCGCACCGGCGCCGGCGCTGAGGACCTGATCTTCTTCGGCGCTGATTCCGCCAAGGTCGTCAACGACGCGCTCGGCGCGCTGCGCCTCAAGGTCGGTCAGGATCTCGGGCTCGTGCAGGGCGCGTGGGCGCCGCTGTGGGTCGTCGATTTCCCGATGTTCGAGTTCGACGCGGACGACAAGCGTTGGACGGCGATGCACCATCCGTTCACCTCGCCCAAGAACCTGGATGCGGACGCGCTGCGGGCCGATCCGGGCGGCGCGCTCGCCAAGGCCTACGACATGGTGCTCAACGGCTCCGAGATCGGCGGCGGCTCGGTGCGCATCTTCCGTCAGGACCTGCAGTCGACCGTGTTCGACCTGCTCGGCATCGACGCCGAGGAGGCGCGGCGCAAGTTCGGCTTCCTGCTCGATGCGCTCAAGTACGGGGCGCCGCCGCACGGCGGCATCGCCTTCGGGCTCGACCGCCTCGCGATGCTGATGTCGGGCGCGGATTCGATCCGCGATGTGATCGCGTTCCCGAAGACCCAGACCGCGGCCTGCCCGCTGACCGATGCGCCGACCGAGGTCACCGAGAAGCAGCTGCGCGAACTGCACATCCGCGTGCGTACTCCGCCCACCGCGGCCGGCTGATCAGTCGCTGTCGAGCCGCCAAGTCTCGGGTAGCTTGCCGTCGAAGGGCGGCTGTTCGAGCTGCAGCGGATCGGCGAGGCAGAACGGCAGTTCACTCAAGTAGCGACGCAGGTGCGCGGCGACGATGTCGAGGTCGCGCGTCGGGATGTTGCGCACCAACCGCGCCCACCAGTCCTCGTCGTCGGATACCGCCTGCTTGGCGATCGCCCGGCCCAACATCGTGAGTTTGGGGAGCAGATCGCGTTTCCCCGGTCGCTCGAGCCGGAGCAGGCCGGCGTCCTCCATCGCATGCACCACGCGGTGCACCGACTGGCGGGTGAGGTCGAGCCGCCACGCGAGACCGCTGATGTTGTATCCCTCGGCTTCGAGCAGGATGTCCAGGATCCGGGCCCGGGCGTGGGTCAGGGCGTGTTCGGCGTTGGCGCGGCTGTGCAGGCGTGCATAGCGGGCGTGGCAGCTGTCGAAGCAGCGGAAGAGGCCCTTGCGGATGCGGGGGCGGGCCTTGCCGAGGTAAGAGCGTTGCAGGCGGGCGAGGCGCGGCGGCAGGGGGGTGTGGAGCGGGGGAGGGCGCATGCGAGGACCATACCCTTGTCGTCGTCTGTCAGCATGCTGACAATCTGGTGAGAAACACATGATTCATCGCGTCCTCCCCGCCCGCCCCACGCTGCTCTTCATCCACGGCCTCTGGATGACGGGCGCCGAAGCCTTCGCCTTCCGGCGGCGCATGGAGCGCGATCATGGATTCGATACGACGGTCTTCGCCTACCGTACGACCCAGGAGCCGCTGGACGCCGTCATCGACAAGCTGCGCGAGCACATCGAGCGGCGGCGGTCGGAAACCCTGCACATCGCTGCGCACAGTCTCGGCGGGTTGGTGGCACTCAATTTTCTCGCGCGGCATCACGCCACGACGCCGCCCGGTCGGCTGGTGCTGCTCGGTTCGCCGGTGAAGGGCAGTGCCGCGGCGCGAAGGCTCGGCGGCTTCGAGTTCGGTCGACGGCTGATCGGCCCGGTCGCGACCGAGGTGTTGCTGGCGGCCTGGCGCCGCGACGGCGTTGCGGCCGGCGATCTGCCGCGCGACACGGGCGTGATCGCCGGCACGCGCCCGATGGGTCTCGGTCGTTGGATCGCGCAGTTCGACGAGCCGAACGATGGCACCGTCGCGGTCGTCGAGACGGAACTCGACGGGGCGCGCGACCGTCTCGTGCTGCCGGTGAGCCACCTCGGCATGCTGATGTCGCCGCGCGTCGCCGCGGCCTGCGGGCAATTCTTCCGCGAAGGGCGCTTCCCGCTCGGCGCCTGAGCGCCGCCCGGGCGGGCGTCTACTGTTTCAGCTCGAGTTTGAGCCGCACCGAGTTCGCGGTGGGCGCGATGCCCGCCGGCGCGCGCAGGAAGACGCGCAGCGGATCCACCTCGCCGCTGCCGAGCAGCGCCTCCTGCACAGCCTTGGCGCGGGCGCGTGCGAGGTCCTCGAGATCCTTGTCGGTGACCTCGATGCTGCTGCGAAGATTGCCCTCGAGCGCGGCGATCGACGCTTCACGCAGCGCCTCGCGTGAGGGCTTCTCGCCGGTCTTCGGGTCCGGCGCCTCGAGCGGCTCGAGCAGAGCGTCCGGTTTCTGCCCGGTCTGCGACCGGTAGAGGCCGTCCAGCAGGTCGAGATACTCGCCGCGGTCGCTGGTGTCGACCGGTCCTTTGGCGAAATCGGCGAGCCGTGCGTCCCAGCGCGTGGCGAGCAGCGCCGGAGCGTCGAGTTCGCGGCTGTAGGCCGTCGGGATCTCCATCTCGATCCCCGGCCGCTCGATCAGCGCCTTGCGGACATTGGCGAGCCGCTCGGCGACCGCCGGCTCGAGCACGGCACGGCCCGGCGCGAAGTCGGCGAACTGCACATCGGGCCCGCCGCCGAACAGCGACGAGAGCAGCGTGAACGGCGAGGTGATGATCTTGATGAGCAGGTTGACGAAGATCTTCCAGATGATCGGCCCGAGCTTGAACTGCGGATCGTCGATGGTGCCGCTCACCGGCAGGTCGAGCCGGATGTTGCCGTCGCGGTCCTTGAGCAGCGCGACGGCGAGCTTCACGGGCAGCTTGGTGGCGTCCGGGCTCTTCACCTTCTCGCCGAGCTTGAGCTGCGAGACGAGGATCTTGTGCTGCGCACGCAGCTTGCGGTCCTCGACGAGGTAGGTGGTGTCGATCGAGAGCTTGCCCTTCTCGATGCGGTAGCCCATGAACTTGCCCGAATAGGGGTTGAAGGTCGTGAGCTCGATGTTGCGGAAGTTGGCGGCGAGGTTGGTGTAGGCCTCGGCGGCGAGGTAGTTGACGTCGCCGGTGATCTTCACGGGCGCGTATTTGTCGACCGCGGCGTCGATGTCGACCTTGGCGCGCGAGGACTGCACGGACGAGAGTCCCGTGACCGAACCGTTCAAGGTCTGCAGACCGATCGCGAAGTTCGGTCGGACGCTGAAGTCGGCGAAGTTCGCCGAGCCGCCCTTGAGGTTGACGCGGCCGATGTCGACGCGCAGCGGTTCTTCCTCGGTCTCGGGCCGCGCGGTGTGCTTCGCGCGCTCGGCGGCCTTGGCGCGGCGCTCGGCCTCGGGGCTCAGGCCGTCGGACTTCAGCACATCGCTGATGTTGGTCGTGCCGTCGGCGTTGATGACGAGGTCGATGAAAGGTGCGTCGGCGTCGATGCTGCGCACCGTGAGGCGCGCGCCCGCGCCCGAGTAATCGATGTCGTTGAAGCGCAGTGCGCGCCAGCGCAGGAAGGTGCGCTTGACCAGCCGGTCGCGCGCGATGAGGTTGCGCACCGCACCGTCGCCCTTGAAGGACAGCGCCGGCTCGGCGGCTTTGCCGGCGGCCGCTCGGGCGGTGGCGTAGGCCAGATCGCCCGTGGCGTCGATGCTGCCGCCGCGCAGGTTCAGGCGCACGAGGTCGGCGTAGTAGGGTTCGAAGTCGGTCATCGGCAGGTCGCGCAGCGCGACCTTGGCGCGGGTCTCGAGGTCGTCGGGCCGCAGCGTGCCGGAGGACTCGAGTCGGCCCTTGGCGTTGATGCCGAACGCGGTGTCGAATGCGACCGTCGCGCCGGGCTGCGTGGAGTAGCCGCGGGCGTTGAGCGTGACGCCGGTGAGCGCGAGGCGCGCGGGCAGCGGCAGGGTGCGGTCCTCGAAGTCGACGCGCGAGCCGCTGAGCGCGAACTCGGGCAGCGCGACGGTCCACGGCGGCCCTGCATCGGCGGGGGCGGGTTCGGGCGGAGTCTCCGGACCGGCGAGCGCGGTGAGCGAGACCCCTTGGGCGTCCATCCAAGCACGCACCTGCGCGCCCGTCACCGCGACCTTGCCGAGGTCGGCGCGGCGCGCGCCGAGGTCGATGGTCGCGCCGCGCACCGTCGCATCGGCGATCACCACATCCGGTTGCGCGCGTCCCAGTGCGGCGATCGCCACCTGCTTCGCATCGACGGTATCGATGAGCACGCGGCCGGAGACCGGCGAGGTGGCGGCGGTCACGTCGTAGCGGACGCCCAAGCCGAAGGTGCCGGCCTGCAACTGCACCGGCAGCGAGTCCTGCATGACATGGTCGAGGGTTGCGGCGCGCAGTCCGGCGAGCGAGAAGCGGCCTTTGGCGGTGAAGGGCTTGAGCGTGAAATCGCCGCTCCAGTCGACCCGCTCGCCGGCCTGGGAGACCGCGCTCAAGGTATGTGCGTTGTCCGACCCGACGCGTGTGCTGAAATCCCGCAGCTGGAAGTTCACCGGCTGCAGATTGGCCTGCACGGGACGGCGCAGCGACAGGTCGCGGTAGTGCGCCTCGCCCGCGCGCAGGGTGAAGAGCGCGATGTAGACGGGCAGCCCGTCATCGTCCTGCGCTGCGGCATCCGCCGTGGCTGACTTCGGAGCTGCGGATTCCGCGTCCGGCTTGTCGGGTGGTACGAGCTCCGCGAGGTTCAGCGTGCGGTCCTTGCGTACCACCGCCGACACGAACGGCTGGTCGATGGTGATGTCGTCGAACACCGGACCGCGCTTCCAGACCGAGCGGATCGACAGGTCGAGGTCGAGGCGGGCGAAGCCGACGATGCGTTCGCCCGAGGGTTCATGGATGCCGAGGTCGGCGATGCTGGCGCGCAGCGTGAACGGGTTGACCTTGACCTCGCCGAGGCGCGGCTGCTTCTTGAGGTCCTGCGCCACGAAGCGCGTGAACTCCGCACGGATGTAGCGCGGCGCCCACCAAAAACCGGCGATGGCGTACGCGCCGACCAGCGCCGCGATGACGACGACCGGAATCCAGACCTTCTTCGGGATCCGCATCAGCCCCTCTCAGTGCTGCCCTCAGCGGAGCAGTTTTTTCAGATCGTATACCTTTCCGAGCGCGTCGCGGGGGCTCAGCGTGTCGGGGTCCAGATCGCGCAAAGCGGCGATCAAGGCCTCGGTCTGCGGGTCGGGTGCGCCGGGCGCGGAGCAGTTGGCCCCGCCGATCACTGTGGTGATCGGCGCGGCGAGATCGAGCGTACCCTGCGGTCCGTTGCCGCCGCCGTTGGCCTGCGCGGTCTCGAGACCGGCGAGCACGCGGCGCGCTTCGGCGAGCACTTCGCGGGGCAGGCCCGCGAGCTTGGCGACCGCGAGGCCGTAGCTGCGGTTGGCGGGTCCGGGCTTCAGCGCGTGCAGGAACACGATGCCGTCGCGGTGCTCGGTGGCATCGAGGTGCACATTGGCGACCCCGGGCAGCTCCGAGGCCAGCGCCGTGAGCTCGAAGTAATGCGTCGCGAACAGCGTGAACGCGCCCACCCTCGCGGCGAGGTGCCGCGCGGTGGCGCTGGCGAGCGCGAGCCCGTCGAAGGTGCTGGTGCCGCGGCCGATCTCGTCCATCAGCACGAGGCTGCGCGGCGTCGCGTTGTGCAATATGTTGGCGGTCTCGGTCATCTCGACCATGAAGGTCGAGCGTCCGCCCGCGAGGTCGTCGCCCGCGCCGATGCGCGTGAATACGCGGTCGAGCGGGCCGATCAGCGCAGCCTGCGCCGGCACGAAGCTGCCGATGTGCGCCAGCACCACGATTAGCGCGCACTGACGCATGAAGGTGCTCTTGCCGCCCATGTTGGGGCCGGTGATCACCAGCATGCGGGTCGCGGCGTCGAGCGCGAGGTCGTTCGGGACGAAGGGCGCATCGAGGAAACGCTCGACCACCGGATGACGACCGCCCGTGATGCGCAGCACGGGCCGATCGGTGAGTTCCGGCGCCGCCCAACGCAGCGTCGCAGCGCGCTCGGCGAGCGCGGCCTGCACATCGAGCTCGGCGATGGCGGCGGCGGTCGACTGCAACGCGGGCAGACGCGTCGCGAGCTCGCGCAGCAGCGCGTCCCAGAGCTCGCGCTCACGGGCGAGCGAGCGTTCGCGTGCACCCAACACTTTGTCCTCGAAGCCTTTGAGCTCCGGGGTGATGAAGCGCTCGGCGTTCTTGACGGTCTGACGCCGCAGGTAATCGGGCGGGACCTGCGCCGCCTGGCTGCGCGGCAGCTCGATGAAGAAACCCTGCACGCGGTTGAAGCCGAGCTTCAACTGCGCGAGCCCCGTGCGCTCGCGTTCGCGCGCCTCGAGCTCGAGCAGGAAGGCGTCGGTGTCGGTGGCGATGAGCCGCAGTTCGTCGAGTTCGGCGTCGTAGCCCGGCGCGATGACACCGCCGTCGCGCACCATCGCCGCCGGCTCTGCCGCGACCGCGCGCTGCAGCAAGGCGAGTTCGTCCGTGTGTTCGCCGACCGCGGCGGTGAGGTGGACGATGAGCGGCGCATCATGCGCGGCGAGCGCGCCACGCAGCGCGGGCAGGGCGCCGAGTGCCAGCCTGAGTCCGGTGAGGTCGCGCGGCCGTGCGTTGCCGAGCGCGATCCGCGCGAGGATGCGCTCCATGTCGCCGATCGGCTCGAGCGCGGCGCGCAGCGCCTCGTACCGCCGACCGTCGACGAGCGCGGCCACCGCGGCGTGCCGCTCGCGCAGCTGCGCCCGGTCGGTGATCGGTCGCCCGACGGCGCGGCGCAGCGCGCGGGCGCCCATCGCCGTGACCGTGGTGTCGAGCAGCGACACCAGCGTCGCGTCCTCGCGGCCCGAGGTGCTGGCGTCGATCTCGAGGTTGCGTCGGGTGACGGCGTCGATCTGCAGGGCGGTCTCACGCGCCTCGACCCGCAGCGCGCCGAGGTGCGGCAGCGCCGTGCGCTGCGTATCGCGCACGAACTCGAGCAGCGCGCCCGCGGCGCCGATGGCGAGCGGCAGGTCGGTGGCGCCGTAGCCCGCGAGGTCGAGTGTGCCGAGCTGCGCGGTCAGGAGCCGCGTCGCGGCCTCGGTCTCGAAGTGCCAGGGCGGCCGGGCGCGGCAGCGCCGACCGGGCAGGGCCTCCGACCACCACCCGGCCTCGGCGAGGCTGTCGGGCAGCAGGAGTTCCGCTGGACGCAGCCGTTCGAGCTCGGCGGCGAGCGCACCCGGGCCGTGGCCCTCGAGGACCGTGAACCGTCCGGCGCCGAGATCGAGCCAGGCGAGGCCGAAGCGCTCGCTGTCGCCCGGCAGCAGCGCCGCCAGCAGCACCTCGCGCCGGTCGTCGAGCAGCGCGGCATCGGTGACGGTCCCCGGGGTGACGATGCGCACCACGGCGCGCTCGACCGGACCCTTGGACTTGGCCGGGTCGCCGATCTGCTCGCAGATCGCGACCGACTCCCCCTTGCGGACGAGACGCGCCAGGTAGTTCTCGGCGCTCTGCACCGGCACCCCTGCCATGGGGATGGGCGCACCGGCGGACTGGCCACGGGCGGTGAGCGTGATGTCGAGCAGCCGCGAGGCCTTGCGCGCGTCTTCGTAGAAGAGCTCGTAGAAATCCCCCATGCGGTAGAAGAGCAGCGCATCCGGGTGCTGCGCCTTCAGGCGCAGGTACTGCTGCATCACCGGGGTGTGGTCCGACATGCGCGTATCGTAACGCGGCCGTGGGATACTCGGTCCTGCATGTCTCTCTCGTCCGTCGACGCTGACGCCCGCCTCGCCGTCCTGGCACTACGCCTCGGGCGCCGACTGCGCGCGCGCGGCCGGACGCTGGCCACCGCCGAGTCCTGCACCGGCGGTTGGCTCGCCAAGACGCTCACCGATCCGCCCGGAGCCTCGCACTGGTTGCTCGCGGGCTGGGTGGTCTACTCGAACGCCGCGAAGATGCGCGAGCTCGGCGTGCGCGCGACGACGATCGATCGGCACGGCGCGGTCAGCGAGGCGACGGTACGCGAGCTCGCGGCTCAGGCGAGGCGGCGTGCCGGCAGCGATCTCGCGGTCGCGATCAGCGGCATCGCCGGGCCGGGCGGTGTGACGCCCGGCAAGCCCGTGGGCACGGTGTGGTTCGCGTTCGCGCGGCCTGGCGGACGGGGTGTCGGACGGGGTGTCGGCCGCGCGGCCGTGGTCGAGACGGTGCGCAAACGCTTCCGGGGCGATCGGGATACGGTGCGCCGCAAGGCCGTCGAGTTCGCGCTGCGGCGTTTATACAGTATGGCCTGAGCGGCCGACCTGTATACCGAGTGAACGCTGCGAGAAATAAAGCGTTTCGCAGCGATTCGCAGCGTTCCCTCGCGTGTTCCGTGTGGGATAATTCCCCCATCCCGTAAACGCCTCGCCACACACCTTTTGGGGGATTCATGGACGACAATCGCAAGAAGGCGCTGAGCGCCGCGCTCGGTCAGATCGAGAAGCAGTTCGGCAAAGGTTCGGTGATGCGTCTCGGTGACGCCTCGGCCGCCATGTACGAGGTCGAGGCCGTCTCGACCGGCTCGCTCGGCCTCGACATCGCGCTCGGCATCGGCGGTCTGCCGCGTGGCCGTGTGGTCGAGATCTACGGACCGGAGTCCTCGGGCAAGACCACGCTCACCCTCGAGGTCATCGCCGAGATCCAGCGTAACGGCGGCACCGCAGCCTTCGTCGACGCCGAGCACGCGCTCGACCCGTCCTACGCGGAGAAGCTCGGCGTCAACGTGAACGACCTGCTCGTCTCCCAGCCTGACACCGGCGAGCAGGCCCTCGAGATCACCGACATGCTGGTGCGCTCGGGCGCGGTCGATGTCGTCGTCGTCGACTCGGTGGCGGCGCTCACGCCCAAGGCCGAGATCGAGGGCGAGATGGGCGAGTTGCAGGTCGGCCTGCACGCCCGCCTGATGTCGCAGGCGCTGCGCAAGCTCACCGGCAACATCAAGCGCTCGAACACCATCGTCATCTTCATCAACCAGATCCGCCTCAAGATCGGCGTGATGTTCGGCAGCCCGGAGACCACGACCGGCGGCAACGCCCTCAAGTTCTACTCCTCGGTGCGCCTCGACATCCGCCGCATCGGCGCGCTCAAGAGCGGTGAGGAAGTCATCGGCAACCAGACCCGCGTCAAGGTCGTCAAGAACAAGGTCTCGCCGCCGTTCCGCGAGGCCGAGTTCGAGATCCTCTACGGCCAGGGCATCTCGCGCGAGGGTGAGATCATCGAGCTCGGCGCCACCCACAACATCATCGAGAAGTCGGGCGCCTGGTACTCCTACAAGGGCGAGCGCATCGGTCAGGGCAAGGAGAACGTCCGCGAGTTCCTGAAGGGCCGTCCGGAGATGGCCCGCGAGATCGAGGACCAGATCCGCGCCAAGCTGCTGCCGGTCAAGGCGCCGCGCAGCGAGGCCACCCCGGCCTGATGCTGCGCCGCGGCCGGGTCGCCGGCCGGGGCCGGGCGGGCAAGGCGCCGGAGCACCCGGATTCGCCCGAGGCAGCACGCCGTGTGGCGTTGCTGCTCCTCGGGCGCCGGGACTACGCCTCCGCCGAATTGCTCACCAAGCTCACGGTCAGCGGCTATACCCAAGAGGCCGCCCAGGCGGCCGTAGCGGCGTTACAAGAGGAGCGGCTGCTCGACGACAGCCGCTTCCTCGACAACTTCGTCCGCGCTCATGCCGGGCGAGGGCAGGGCCCGGCCCGCATCCGTCAGGAGCTCGCTGTGCTCCGCTTCCCGGCCGCCGATATCCAGACCGCCCTCGAGGCCGGGCCGGACTTCACGGCGCTCTGCCGCGAGGTGAGGGCACGCAAGTTCGGCGCCCGACCGCCCGCCTCATGGGCAGAGCGGGGCCGACAAGGACGTTTTTTGCAGTACCGGGGCTTTTCATCGGATGATATCCGGCTAGCCACAGGCCAGGACCCGGACATCTCCGAAGACCCCATCGAATGACTGCCGCCAAACCGCCCTTCATGACCGCCGCCGAAGTCCGGCGCGCCTTCCTCGAGTACTTCCGTGCGCACGGTCATGCCGTGGTCGCCTCGAGTCCGCTCGTCCCGGGCAACGACCCGACACTGCTCTTCACCAACGCCGGCATGGTGCAGTTCAAGGACGTGTTCCTCGGCAAGGACCTGCGCGATTACTCCCGCGCGGCCACCTCGCAGCGCTGCGTGCGCGCGGGCGGCAAGCACAACGACCTCGAGAACGTCGGCTATACGGCCCGCCACCACACGTTCTTCGAGATGCTCGGCAACTTCTCCTTCGGCGATTACTTCAAGCGCGACGCCATCAAGTTCGCTTGGGAGTTCGTCACCGGCACGCTGAAGCTCGATCCGAACCGCCTTTGGGTGACGGTGTTCCGCGAGGACGATGAGGCCGCGCGCATCTGGATCGAGGAGGTCGGCGTCCCGAAGGACCGTCTGACCCGCATGGGCGAGAAGTCGAACTTCTGGGCGATGGGTGACACCGGTCCCTGCGGCCCCTGCACCGAGATCTTCTACGACCATGGTCCCGATATCCCGGGCGGGCCGCCCGGGTCGCCCGACGAGGACGGCGACCGCTACGTCGAGATCTGGAACCTCGTGTTCATGCAGTACGACCGCTCGCCCGATGGCACGCTGACGCCGCTACCGAAGCCCTCGGTCGATACCGGCGCGGGTCTCGAGCGGCTCTCGGCGGTGATGCAGGGCGTCACCAACAACTACGACATCGACCTCTTCCGCGGCATCGTGCGCGCGGCGGCTGACCTCGCCCGCACCGATGACCTCTCGAACCCGTCGCTGCGCGTGATCGCCGACCACATCCGCGCCTGCACCTTCCTCATCATCGACGGCGTGCTGCCCTCCAACGAGGGCCGCGGCTATGTGCTGCGGCGCATCATCCGCCGCGCCATCCGTCACGGCCATAAGCTCGGTATCAACGGGTCGTTCTTCCACAAGCTCGTGCCGGCGCTCGACGCGGAGATGGGCGAGGCCTACCCCGAGCTGCGGGCCGGCGCGACGCAGGCCGCGCGCGTGCTCGCGCAAGAGGAAGAACGCTTCGCCGAGACGCTCACCACCGGCATGGCGCTGCTCACCGAGGCCATCGATCGCCTGAAGCAGTCGACCGTCGATGTTTCGGGCCGTCCTGCGTCCGCTGGGACGGCTCCCGTGCTCGACGGTGCCACCGTGTTCAAGCTCTACGACACCTACGGCTTTCCGATCGACCTCACCGCCGATGTCGCGCGCGAGCGCGGGCTCGGCGTCGACCAGGCCGGCTTCGAGGCCGCCATGGAAGCGCAGCGCGAGCGCGCCCGCGCCGCGAGCCGCTTCGGCGTCGACCTGCGCGCCGATGCCTCCATCGACATGAAGACAGCCTTCTCGGGCTACGACGGCCTGCGCGGCGAGTCACGCGTGGTCGCGCTGCTGCGTGGTGGTGCGCGCGTCGAGTCGCTGGCGCCGGGCGAAGACGGCGAGGTGATCCTCGAGGCCACCCCGTTCTACGCGGAGTCGGGCGGTCAGGTGGGCGATGCGGGCGTGCTGCGCTCGGCGGGCACAGCCGGCGCTGCCGGCGTGCGCTTCATCGTCGAGGACACGCAGAAGCGCGGCACCGGCGGCGCGCACGCGCACATCGGGCGGCTCGCACCGGATTCGGCGTCGCTCGCGGTGGGCGCGCCGCTCACGGCCGAGGTCGACGCGCGGCTGCGCGAGGCCACCGCGCTCAACCACTCGGCGACGCACCTGCTGCATGCCGCGCTGCGCGAGGTGCTCGGCAGCCATGTGCAGCAGAAAGGGTCGCGCGTCGCGCCCGACCGGCTGCGCTTCGACTTCTCACACTTCCAGCCGGTCACGGCCGAGGAACTGCAGCGCATCGAGCGGCGCGTCAACGAGCAGGTGCGGCACAACGCCGCCGCCGAGACGCGTGAGATGGACTTCGATGCCGCCGTGGCTGAAGGCGCCGCGGCGCTCTTCGGCGAGAAGTACGGCGCCAAGGTGCGCGTGCTGCGCATCGGCGACTTCTCCCTCGAACTCTGCGGCGGCACCCATGTGCGCCGCGCGGGTGACATCGGGCTCTTCAAGATCGTCAGCGAAGGCGGCGTGGCCTCGGGCGTGCGCCGCATCGAGGCGGTGACGGGCGAGGGCGCGCTGGCGCATGCCGAGGGTGCCGAGGCGCTGGTGCGCGAGGTGGCGGGGCTCGTACGCGGCAGCCGTGATGACCTCGCGGCCAAGGTGCGCGAGGCGCTCGACCGCATCCGCCATCTGGAGAAGGACAACCGCGCTCTGCGCGACAAGCTCGCCTCGGGGCAGGGCACGGACCTCGCCGCCGGGGCGGTCGAGATCGCGGGCCTCAAGGTCATCGCCACCACGGTCGAGGGCGCCGATGCCGGCGCGCTGCGCACGGCGGTGGACCAGCTCAAGGAGCGCCTCCAGACCGCCGTCATCGTGCTCGCCACGGTCGATGCCGCTGGCAAGGTCGTGCTGGTCGCCGGTGTGACGCCGGGCGAGGTGGGCCGTATCAAGGCCGGCGAGGTCGTGGCCCAGGTCGCAAGCCTCGTGGGTGGTCGCGGCGGCGGACGTCCGGACTTCGCGCAGGCAGGCGGCACCGACGCCTCTCGCCTGCCGGAGGCCTTGGCGGCGGTCGCGCCCTTCGTCCGCAGCCGTCTCGGCGGCTAGACACTTTTCCGCCTGATCGTCCGATGGGCTGGCCGCGCGGTGGACGCATCGCGCGCTTTGTCCTATCTTCGCCAGATAGAGGCGCCCGCATGGAAGTCGGGTCCGCTGGCGGGGGTCTTACAGGGGGTGAGGCCTCGAGTCCGGCGGTCGCGCAGAGCGCCCCGGGGGTTGTTCAATGCTGATTCTCACTCGACGCGTCGGCGAGACCGTCATGGTCGGCGAAGAAGTGTCCGTCACCATCCTTGGTGTCAAGGGAAACCAGGTCCGCGTGGGCATCAACGCGCCCAAGAACGTCGCGGTCCATCGTGAAGAGATCTTCGAGCGCATCAAGTCGGAGGGCGGGGTCGAAGCCGAACCGCAGCGCTCCGACATGCGCGCCTGAGGTCCATCGACCGTTTTGACCCGGAGCGGGGCGCGGCCTATCATCGCGCTCCGCGTCCGCGCGGGTCCGCGTCCGGAGAGATGGCCGAGTGGTCGAAGGCGCACCCCTGCTAAGGGTGTAAGGGCCAAAAGCCCTTCGAGGGTTCGAATCCCTCTCTCTCCGCCAGTCTTCCCGATGCCCTTCCCGGGTTCGAGTACGACATCATCGCCCGGGGTGGAGTCCCTCCGCTCGTTCCATTACAATTCGCGCCCCTCGGCTCCGGGCCCATAGCCCGTCGGGTCGGGACCATCGGCGCGCCCGTAGCTCAGTTGGATAGAGCGCATGGCTACGAACCATGAGGTCGGGAGTTCGAATCTCTCCGGGCGCGCCAATCTCCGTCCGATCCCGGACTCGGTCCCGTTCAGTCCGCCCAGATCTTCCGGTTGAGCCAGGCGTACTCGAGGTCGAGCAGCGTCCGCAGCCGCTGGTTCGCGAACCGCGCCTTCGAGAGCTCCGCGCAGATGACCGCCGGACGCTCGGTGGCGGCGGCGGTGATGAGCTTCGCCAAGCCGTAGGCCGCGAGCGCCGCGCCGTCCTCGCGGCTGCGGTGCAGCGACAGGTACTCCGGGTCCGCCAGCAGGCCGCGTCGGAAGGACTCGACCTGGGTCTTGTCCCAACGGGCCTCACGCGCCCGTTGCGCGAGCGCTTCCTCCAGATTGGCCTCGAGGGCCACGGTCTCCCGATAGAGCTGGCTCGATTCTTCACGCAGCTCCGCGAGCCTGGCCAGTGCCTCGCCATCCGTCGAGCAGGCGAGGGCGCTGCCCATCACCAGCCAGCAGCCCAGCGCCAGCGCGGCGGGAAGGTATCGGGTGGGTACGCGGGACATCCAGCGTCTCCAGTCGAGGGTCAAGGCATCTGCCGTGACGCCGTCGGCGCGCCGACGACCGGAGCGGCCACATCCGCTGCCGACCCGCTCGGTGGGCGCGCGTCCGGCAGCACCGGTGGTGTCGGCGAGGGCGCCGGCATCACGCGGTCGACGAAGTGAGCGGTCTCCCCGAAACAGTTGGTGGGGATGCCGCGGTGCTCGGAATAGTGGAGCTGGACGCGCTCGCCGACGAAGCCTGACAGCTGCTTCGCGACCGACTCGTCGCGCACCGAGAAGTCCCAGACCTCCGGCGCCATGCCAGGCACCACATAGAGCGCGAGCTCGCCCTCGTAGGTCTTGCAGAGCCAGCCCTTGCGCGACAGTTTCTGAAGGACGCCGCCGCGGTCGCCTTCCGAATAAGTGAAACTGAGCGCGGCGAAGGTCCATATCGCGAGCGCCACCAGTACGCCTGCCAGCCAGAGCAGCAGGAAGCGCTTGATGCGGCTGCGCTTGCGTGGCGGCGCCGCGACCGTCGGCGGCACCGGCTGCGCAGCCGGGGCTGCAGCCGGGGCTGCAGCCGGGGCTGCAGCGCCCCCCGCGGTCTTGACCGGGTCAGGCGAGGGTGTGGAAGACTCGTTGGACATCGTCGTCCTGCTCCAGTTTGTCGATGAGGGCGAGCACCTCCGCGGAATCCGCTTCGGAGAGCTCGTTGGGCGCCATGCAGATGTACTCGTGCTCGGCCGAGAGCGGCACGATCTTGCGCGCCTCGAGGGCTTCCTGCACGCGGCCGAAATCCTCGAACGGGCAGCGCACGACGAGCTGCGGCTCGCCCTTCTCGCCGGTGCTCTCGCCCATCTCGTCGAGGCCGTGGTCGATCAGGTAGAGCTCCAGGTCGTCCTGGTCGATGCCCGCCGGGTCGAGGCGGAACACGCCCATCTTGCGGAACATGAACGACACGCTGCCGCTGGTGCCGAGGTTGCCGCCGTTCTTCTGGATGATGTTGCGCACGGTGGCGACGGTGCGGGTCGGGTTGTCGGTGGCGGTCTCGACCAGCAACGCGATGCCGTGCGGCGCGTAGCCCTCGTAGAGCACCTCGTCGTAGTTGGTCGCATCGCGGCCGCTGGCACGCTTGATCGCGGCCTCGACCTTGTCCTTGGGCATGTTGACCGCGCGCGCATTCTGCAGGATGCGGCGCAGCGTCGGGTTCGACTGCGGGTCGGGGCCGCCCGACTTGACGGCCATGTTGATGTCCTTGGAGATGCGCGCGAACTGCTTCGCCATGCGGTTCCACCGCGCGAACATCGTGTGCTTGCGTACTTCGAATATGCGTCCCATGCGCGCATGGTAACCGCCCCGGGTGAGGCGCGGCTATCGCCTCCGGTCAGGGCGCGGCTGGCGGCGTCGCAGCGGTGGGCGTCGCGGCGGGCGCCAGCGTGCCCGGTTGGTCGCGTTCGTAGCCCTGCATCGCCGCCTGCTCGGCGCGCTTGGTCATGACGACGATGCTGATGCGCCGGTTGATCGGGTTGCGCGGGTTCTGCTTGTCGAACAGGATGGCCGAGGAGACGCCGACCACGCGCGCGATCTTGTCCTCCTTGAGTCCGCCCGCCAACAGCGCCCGCCGCGCGGCGTTGCCGCGGTCGGCCGAGAGTTCCCAGTTGCTGTAGCCGTTGCGGGCGCCGCCGGCGTAGGGCGTGTCGTCGGTGTGCCCTGAGATGCTGACCCTGTTCGGCACCGAGTTGAGGTACGGTCCGAGCTCGCCCAGGATGCGCGTGGTGTAATCTTTGAGCAGCGTGCTGCCGAGGTCGAACATCGGCCGGTTCTGCGCGTCGATGATCTGGATGCGCAGCCCTTCCGGCGTGATGTCGAGCAGCAACTGGTCCTTGAAGGGCTTGAGCGCCTGGCTCTTGCCGATGGCCTCGCGCAGCTCCTTGTGCAGCGTGTCGAGCTGGCGCTTCTCCATCGCCTCGGCCAGCTTGCGCGCCCGCTCCTCCTCGGGGGTCTCGCGGCGCTCGCTGTCGTTGATGTCCTCGAGGGGCTGCCCGAGCATCGGCTGCATGTCGGGGGCGGAGCGCGGCGCCTCCATCGCGCCGCCCAGGCTGATCGCGCTCTTGCTCGCGCCGCCCGGGCCGTTCTGGCCGGGCGCGGGCTTCGGTGACACGCCGTCCTGCATGCTCGGGTTCTTGAAGTATTCGAAGATCGCGGCGCGCTGTTCCGGGTCGGCGGCGGCGAGCAGCCACATGACGAGGAAGAACGCCATCATGGCGGTGACGAAGTCGGCGTAGGCTACCTTCCAGGCGCCGCCGTGGTGGCCGCCCGCGACCACCTTCCGGCGCTTGATGATGATGGGTCGGGCGGGTTTGCCGTCCTTGCCCGGGGTTGCCGCGGCCATGGGGTGCTGCCGTCCTTACTCGGTCGCGGTCTTGGGCTTGTTCTTGAGATGCGCCTCGAGGTCCGAGAACGTCGGGCGGACATCCGCGAACAGCAGCTTGCGAGCGAACTCGACTGCGACCTGCGGGGGGTAGCCGCGCACGCTTGCGACCAACGCCATCTTCACCACTTCGAAGGCCTTGCCCTCGTCGTGCGCCCGCTGCTCCATCGCCGCGGCGATCGGGCCGACGAGGCCGTAGGATACGAGGATGCCGAGGAAGGTGCCGACGAGCGCCGCGCCGACCTTGGCGCCGATCTCGGCGCTGCTCGCGCCGTCGATCGCGGACATGGTGTTCACGATGCCGAGCACCGCGGCCACGATGCCGAAGCCGGGCAGGGCGTCGGCGACCTTCTGCACCGCGTGGGCGGGCTCGAGCGTCTCCTTGTGGTGGGTCTCGAGCTCGTACTCGAGCAGGCTCTCGAGCTCGTTCGGGTCGAGGTTGCCGCCGACCATCAGTCGCAGACAGTCGGTGATGAACTCCATCATGTGATGGTCGGCCATCACACTCGGGTACTTGGTGAAGATCGGGCTGCTCTCCGGGTTCTCGAGGTCGTTCTCGATGGCGAGCAGGCCTTCCTTGCGGGCCTTGACGAGCAGGTCGAACACCAGCTTCAGCAGATCCACGTAGGCGCTGCGGTCGTAGCGCGGTTTCTTGGCGATGGCGATCGCGTTGGAGAACGAGGCCTTGACCACCTTCATCGGGTTGCTGGTGATGAAGGCGCCGAAGGCGGCGCCGATGATCACCACGATCTCGGACGGGTGCCAAAGCGTTAGCAGGTTGCCGCCCGCCATCAGGAAGCCCCCGATCACGGACGCGATGACGACGACGGTACCGATCAGCGCGAACATCCTGGAGGTCCTCGGCGGCGTGGGCGGGTTGCGGGGTTCTGACCCGGTAACGGCGCGGGATGGCCGGACTTTAATTAATCTGGGTTGAGCGCCCCCTGTGACGCAGTCCACAATGTCGGCCGTCCCGCCGGTTCCAGGAGCCCCCCATGTTCGACCTGTCCGTTTATCTCACCGGTCTCGGTGTGCTCGTGGTGTTCGCCGCAGCGGGGTGGGCGCTGTCGGTGGTCCGCAGCAATGTCGACCATGTCGACAGCCAATGGTCGTTGATGTTCCTGCTCGCCATGCTGGCCTACGCCGGGACCGTCCCGGAGACGCAGCGCGGTCGCCTCGTGCTGGTGCTGGTCGCGATCTGGGCCATCCGGCTCTCCGTCTACCTCACGGCCCGCAATTGGGGACACGAGGAGGACCGCCGCTATCAGGCGATCCGCCGCCGCAACTCACCTGGGTTCGCCTTCAGCAGCCTGTACCGGGTGTTCATCATGCAGGCTCTGTTGGCCTGGCTCATCTCGCTGCCGCTGCTCGGCGCCGCGCTCGGCCGCACCGAGCTCGGTTGGCTCGACTGGGCGGGTGTGGCGCTGTGGGTGATCGGCTTCGTGTTCGAGTCGGTCGGCGACTGGCAGCTCGCGCGCTTCAAGCGCGACCCGGCCAACGCCGGCAAGGTGATGGACCGCGGCTTCTGGCGCTGGACGCGCCACCCGAACTACTTCGGCGATTTCGCCGTGTGGTGGGGCTTCGGCCTGATGGGCCTCTCGGCAGGCGCTTGGTGGTGTCTGATCGGCCCGGCCATCATGAGCTGGCTGCTGCTGCGGGTATCGGGCGTCGCGCTCCTGGAGCGCGACATCGGCCAGCGCCGGCCCGAGTACGCCGAGTACATCCGCCGCACCAACGCCTTCTTCCCGGGGCCGCGCAAGGACTGAGGCGTCAGCCGGCCTCGGCCTCGCGTGAGGCGCGCTTGCGCTCGTGTTCCTTCAGGAAGCGCTTGCGCAGCCGGATCGACTGCGGCGTCACCTCGACGAGCTCGTCGTCGTTGATGAACTCCACGGCGTACTCCAGCGTCAGCTGGATGGGCGGCGTCAGCAGCAGCGCGTCGTCCTTGCCGGCGGCGCGCACGTTGGAGAGCTTCTTCTCCTTGATGGGGTTGACGACGAGGTCGTTGTCGCGGGTGTGGATGCCGATGATCATGCCCTCGTACACCGTGGTGCCGTGCTCCACGAACAGCCGACCGCGTTCCTGTATCGTTATCAGCGAGTAGGCGACCGCCGAGCCCGCCTCGTTGCTGATGAGCACGCCGTTGTGGCGCTCGGGGATCTCGCCCTTCACCACGTCGTAGCCGTCGAAGATGTGGCTCATGAGGCCCGTGCCGCGGGTCATGGTCAGGAACTCGCCCTGGAAGCCGATGAGGCCGCGGGCCGGGATGCGGTACTCGAGGCGCACACGGCCCTGGCCGCGACCTGATGGGTCGCCCTCGACCTGCATGTCGAGCAGCTCGCCGCGGCGCGTGCCGAGCTCCTGCATCACGCCGCCCTGCAGACCCTCGTCGATGTCGATGGTGAGCGCCTCGAAGGGCTCCTGCACCACGCCGTCCACCACCCGCTTGAGCACCTGCGGCTTGCCGACCGCGAGCTCGTAGCCTTCGCGGCGCATGTTCTCGACGAGGATGGTGAGGTGCAGTTCGCCGCGGCCGGAGACGCGGAACACAT
>Ga0172376_10003060_pt1 | contig 20061 bp, 18 predicted proteins | sample Lak35m_FD_121114 | JGI IMG/M metagenome (GOLD analysis project Ga0172376, IMG submission 121114) | Freshwater microbial communities from Kabuno Bay, South-Kivu, Congo - kab_092012_35m | ecosystem: Environmental > Aquatic > Freshwater > Lake | place: Democratic Republic of the Congo: South-Kivu... | reverse complement strand
CGTGAAATTCTTTAATGGAGGAATGCCGGTTATTGCCGGTCTTGGAGATCAGTCACCTTTAACTCCTAGCTCTATAACTAATTCTTCTGGTGCGACTACTTTTGCGTTAGGTGATCAGTCACCAATAATTGCAGATACAAATTATAGTTTAAAAACAAATATAAAAAATAATTCAATTTCTTCACTTAATCCTTCAACAAATAACCAAATAGATCAAAACGCTATTGATTCAGTACTTAATGCTGAGAGGCAACCAATACAATCACCAATCATTTCAAATAATTCTTCAGTAATTGGTTCTCCTAGTAATCCGCCGTTAAACGATGAAACTATTGATGAATATATTTCTAAATTATTTTCATTAAGTCCAATGATTCTACAACAACAAATCGAAACATATTCTGTTGGACAGCAGGCTATGTTAATTTAAAAATACATATAAAGAGGTATTAATTTACCTCTTTATTTTTTAATAACATTATATATTGGAGTATTTTTATATATGGGAGAAACTTCCAGACCACAATCATCTTCTTCTGAAGATTCCATAAGTGGTAGAACCCAAGAAATTGGTAAAGCGGTACAGCTAAATACTACATGCGATCCATATCATAGAATTAGTAATAAAATGCAAACCTTTATGACTTATATAGATTTAATTCCTATTGATTGGAATTTAAATTTAAATGCGTTTACTATGTCTGCAGAAGATAAGAAAAAGAATAAAATTAAAGGATTAATGAATTATAACTTCAAGAATCCAATAATTACATATGAAAAAAGATGTAAAAAATATGGATTATTGCCGGCAAGTTGCTTAAGAGTATTATCTTGCTCTGAAAGTAATTACTCAGAAACTTATGCTAATTCATATGAAGAGAATAAGTTTAATTCAATTTTTAATAACATGGGACAATTCTCAAAACAATCTATTCCATTATTAAAATCAGCAGGAGTAAGCCCAGAAGAAATTGCTGCAAAGTTTAAAGAAAACACCCAGAATCTAGAAACTGGGCGAGCATTAAAAGAATTAAGAGAAGGTCCTGCAGGTGGATTTATCGATACTGCTATGGATGTTTTATTTAAAGGTCGTAATATTAGTTTACCTAAAATATATCAGGGATCTACGTATTCACCTTCATTAAATGTGAATGTAAAATTAATCAGTCCATATGGTGATCCAAAATCTATAAAGAAATGGGTATTGGAACCATTAATATATTTTTTATTACTTACCTGCCCAGATACTAACGATGGAATTTCTTATGGTGGTAGTAGTTTTATAAAAGCTAGAGCTCATGGTATGGCAGATATTAATATTGGATATATTACAAATATTACGGTGAACCGTGGTGGTAATGATATTATAACTAATAAATTTGGACAACCATTAAACGCAACTATTAAGTTTGATATTGTCCCATTAATGGATGGTTTTGCATGTTTACATGGAGATTCACCTATTGAGGCGGTTTCATTAACTGATATGCTTTTTGACGTTAATAATGATCCAACTGCTCCTTCTGAATTAGAAACAAAACCAGGTGGAGATTTTGGCATGACTACTATAGATAATATAATAAGATCATTTAATAAGTTTCCAGGTAGTGATTATTATACCAATAATGGAGAGTTCCCTTCTGGATTGAGTTCTTTTATGTCTCAAGCTCAGGGTGCTATAGCTGGAGCAGTATCTTCTTCTGGATTAGCTAAAGTTGCTCGTGGTGGAGTATCTTCAGTTGCTGTATCGACACTATCCAAAGTTTCCTTATGATTCCTTATAGTTCGCTTAGCTCTAATTATATTTACAATAAATTTTCATTTCCTAATATTAAAAATTCAATATCTGAATTATATAACGATTTAAATTTATTTAAATATACAATTCCTAATGAAATTATAAATACAAACACAAAGCTATATAATTTACCAATTACTAAAGTATTTCAGGGAATAAACCGAGTACGAATTAGTGATAGTTTTGATGGTATTGGAGTATTGAAAAGTAACTTAAATAAAGAATTTAAGCCAATTTTAAATTTCATAAATAATATAAATATCCAACCTTACTATTACAATCAATTGAATTGGTATTATAGCGGTTACAGTACTGAATTTTCTGGTATTGGAAGATTAAATAATTCAAACTACCAATCAAATAACCATCCAATTTTTAATATTGTTTTACTGAAAATACTACCTTTATTAATGCAAGATTCGATGGTAGATTATAGGAAAACAATAACTGAAAAAAGCAAAGAAATTAATCATTTTAATCTTTCAAATATATTTAATGAGTATTTACGTAATAATAAGAAAGAGTTTATCGAAACGCTTTCTAATTTTTTAATTGTTAAATTAATTACATTAAACTCAAATTATTCTACTGAAATATCGAATAAATTACATATTATTATATCCGAATATATAAATCAGCTTCCGCTATTAAACTTTAAATTGAATGTTAGTAGAGTGAATAACAATATTTTAAACTTGCAGTATAATCAATTAATATTAAATACATTAAATAATGAAACCCTATTAAATATTTCAAATGAAAAAATATATGAGTATAATGAATACCTCAAGCAATTTAATAACATTATAGCTTCAAACATACTAACAACTAATGAAGAAACTTTTACTAATTTACAAATAATAATAGGTGATTTTAAATATAATTATGAATTGTTAATTAATTCAATTTATATAGTTTACGCATTAGCTATTGATTCGTTAAAAAGTAATTTCAACGATACATTATTACCATCAAATTTTTCTAAAGATTTATATTTATTAGTTACAAATAATATAAATCACGAAAATATAAATTTTTTTAATTTTAAGACTAACCAACAGGATATAATACATCATTGTATTTTAAAATATTTCATTTCTATATTTCAAATTTATTTTGAAACTAAAGAAATTGAAGAATTATTATTAGGATTGTTAAAAGAGTTGCAAGTATATAATATTTATTCAACTTCAATGTATAATCTTTTAAAGAATTATATGATTCTCTATTTATTAAATGAAATAATTAACGGCAAGTTGTTTAATGAAATTTCTGATGCTTTTATCAAGCTACATACATCAACTAATATAAATTTCTCTCAGCAAATATATTTTCAAAATAGATTAGAAAAAATTAAAAACTCTAATGAAGAATCTTATCTAGACCAAGAAATTTTTAATTTTTTTTACGACTCTGTATTATTAAATATTGCGGATTCCCAAGTTTCAAATTTCATTATCTGATTTTTTATATAGATATATTATAGTATATGAAATTTTTTTTTCGTTCCGTTCCCCTTAGGAGGGAATTGCCCCAGGTATGGGTGGGCACTCATACAGGTACTCACGTATCTGACATAACCCATACCAACTCTTGCCATATTAATCTCCTATCGTGATGGTGAAAGAGTAAGTGAATACCCGCGCTTTAAATTTCATGGATTGGAATAGGGTTTTTTTATTTTTCTATGAGGTTTTTCAGTTGAACGATTTATCTACTATTTACGAACAATTAAATTTAAATAACAATATAGTTTCACAAGAAGCTACCCTATATGATTCTATTCTAGTTAAATATTCGAATAAAGATTTCTTTTCAAAGTTTTTAAATATTTGCTTATATCAGGCGGATTTTAGTGTTGTTGCTGGTATAAATAGAAATTCTGAAATAATAAAATATTTTAAATCGTTTCTAATATTATTAGCTGAAGATATCAAGTCAACGTCTTCGATTAACATTCAACAAAAACCAATTTTATCGGCAATAAATACATTAAAAAAGATACTAGATATAAAAGAGGATCCTGCCGCTCGTCTATTAACATATGATACTATAGATAAGCATTTCTCAAATGTAGGAATATTCTCAAGTAAAATAATATCTAATGTAAAGGAAAACCGAATATCTAATTTTCAGATATTTAAATCTGAATTAGAAGATATTATTAAAATGATTCAAGTCTACAATGAATTAAAACAAGTAAAATTAGTACTTGATGAATTAGACTTTATAAAGCAAGAATCCCATTCGGATGATCAAAGCGCTTTAAATTTGTTAAAAAATTGCAAAACGATCATAACAAAAGCTCATTCAATATTCAGCACTTTAAAATCAGTAGGTGATGATGATGAGATTGAAAAATATTTAGAATTCTATGATGAATCATCTAATAAATTAGTAATAAGTAATCTGTTTAAATATTTATCAAAATCATTTAATTTTTTTAAGACCAATTATAAGTTATTAGACGATAATATTGATGGTTTGGAGTCATCTAGCGTATATTTGATTTCTGCTGCATCTAATAATGGTAAAAGCATTTTCCTTATTAATTTAATGAGAAATGTTATATTAAACAAGTTAAATAAGTTTGAAAGTAATGATATGATTTTATTCATTACTTTAGAAGATGATATCTATAAGGTATATCGGCGGTTTCTTAGTATTTTTGGAAATATCAGCACTAAAATAGCTAAAAAATTATTCGTCCATTGCTCTTCCATAATACAAGAATCTAAAGATATAGATATCAAGTTTAAAAGTATAGAACAGAATATTAACAGATTATTTGAAAAAATTACTCAGAAAGCGATTTACCAAACGACTAAAGGAAGATGTAGGTTAGGACTGATTTATTCGAATGACCAAAGCTATACTATGCTGGACGTGTCCCGATTTATTGATAAGAAAAAAGCTGAAGGCTATAATGTTAAGGCGGTTTTTATTGATTATTTGGACTATATGCTTCCAAGTAATGCTACTGTAAAAGATAAAGAAGGCTCCCAATATTCTTCTCATGGGGCTATTGTAAAAGAAATGAAATTGGTTAGTCGTGAATATGGCCTACCCATAATAACGGTTACTCAAAATAATCGTATGGCAGAAAATGCTATGCAAACATTAGATAACTCAGTAATGGGAGATTCATATAATAAGGTTAGGTTCGCGGAAACAATTTTAATGTTGCGACAAGAACAAACAAAATCAATTACCGATCCTTCGGTAATGAAAGATGTGTTTGACGCAAATTATAATTTAGCTAATCTTACGACTTTAGACTATCATTCTAGCTTACAGCCATTGTACGTTAAGATAACTAAAGCAAAAGAAGGTGCAAAAAATTGTGATAAATATCACATTTTTAATCCATTAAATCTTCGTATTTATGATTCATTTAACAATGTAATCACTGATATGGAAGACTTCAAACTCAATAATGATGAATTATTGAAAGATATTGAATCCGTTGGTTTGGTTATTAACGAAAATATATTTTTCGATGTTGATAATCAAGATGAAATTGAGAGTTTAATAATTTAATTTTTTATTTAATAGGTGATTTATGGCTATTAGCATACAGGAATTTGTAAGTGAAGCAATACGTGAAGGTATTGCATTATCTCCAATCGTATATATGGAGCAGCTTGAAGCAGCTCTTAAGACAGATGTAGTTTTAAGTGAGGCTGGTTCTGCCGAACATTATTTACAAGCAATGATTAATGAAGCAGAATCGATGAATTAAATTCAATGGATTCGGTTTATACTGCTGATCTTGAGCCTTTATTTGATTGTATTAATATTATTTATCAATTAGAGTTACTGCCAATTATACGAATTGAAATTCAAAAATATGGAGCTGGGTTTTTAGTTACTGATACATCAAAACAAGAATTTACAGTTGAAGTTAAAAAAGCGGTAACACGGGTACTTTCGCTAGTATCCAAAGACTATTTAATAAAAATGAAAAAATACTTTTCAGATGAAGGCTTAACTTTATTTATTTTTTCTAATTTATTAAAGCAAACCCTATTACATATAAAAGAGCAATAAAGTGGCATTTATTACTGATTTATTTGGGAATAAAACTACAGACTCTGTATTAAATAAAATAGATCAGATAATTGATAATTTGCCGTTAAAACAAAATAATCAATTATTTGATGATCTTGTAACTGGAGCTATAAAAGATGTTATAGATTTTGAAATCGCTCCAGATAAAGATAAAGATAAATCAAAACCAAAAAAAAATATTGATGAAGTTGAACAGTTACTTCAAGGAATAACAATTCCGGAGAGTCGGTTAAAGCGATATGATACTTACGATGATTTATATAAATCAATACAATTAGTAAAAAGGATAATACGGGTATATGTTAATAACATATTTCAAAAAAATTCAATTACCAATACTATGTTTTTGGTTAAAGAATCGGAGAAATCAAAAAATTATGAACAACTAGACAATGTAAAAAGAACAACTAAAGAAATTATTTCATTTTTTAAGTTAGAAGAGAAGCTTAAGTATTCAGTTGCTTTTAATGTTCTTAAATATGGGGATTCGTTTGTAGAAATAGTTGATTTAGATAGCGTCACTACTGAATTTCCAGTTGTTACTTCCACTAAAGATGATGCGATTATAACTGAAACATATAATCAAATCATGTCAAAGAATCCATATAAATCCGAACATTTACTTATAGAAAATTTAGATAATTTTATAAATTGTTTAGTTGAATTTGATAATAATATTTATTGTGATGTTGAAAGTGAATTAATTGAAGAAGAAAAATTTGATGAAGAAGTGGCCGATTCAGTAAAATATAACTTAAAGAAAATATTATTAAATTATCATAAGCCACATCGTATTGTGCCGTTAATGAGTCCTTATGATACTGTTTTAGGTTTTGTTGAAATAAATGAGACCGAACGAGCTACTACATCTACTAATATTTTAAAACAGTTTACTGATATTATTGATAAAATTGGATCTAAACATTCAACAAATGAAAAATATGAAACGTTAATACGTGATTTTTCAAAATTAATAATAAAGAAAACACTAATGCGAAATAATATTACTAAAAAGCATAATATGACCAGTGGTGAATATGCCGATAGTATTAAAAAGACATTAAACGATGATTTATATTATTCGTTAAAACGAGTATTATTATCGGCTAATGAAAATACATTATTTCGTAAAAAATTAAAGATAAGATATATAAAGCCAGATGATATGATATGGTTTAGAACACCAGGTTCAGATTTTTATCCATTTGGTATGTCGGTCATTGATCCGTTAGTTTTTCCAGGTAAGCTATATTTATTCACTCATTTAGCCAATACAGTTTATAAGCTATCTAAAGCATCACAAATACGTAAATGGACTGTTGAAACTGGTTCTAAGCAAGATCATTCAGCTCTACTACAAAAACTTAAACAACAGTTTAAGAATATGCGTATTACTGCAAGCGATTTAACAAGTACTAAAGATATGCCAAATATACTTAGTGATTTTAGAGATATGGTCGTAAAAATACGAATGCGACCCTTATATAGTAATTTATAAGTAAAAAATTCTGTGAATTCGGTGGAACTCCTACCATTAAGATGTGGACAATACCGAGCCAAGCTAAATTAACACTAGATTTAGAAGGTGTAACGACTATTCCGAAAGGAAGTACACCCAAGTGGGTGGAAGAGCAGAACTCCTATTTATAGGATGAAGAGATAGTCTGATCTTTATAGTAATATAAAGCAGCTTAACATGCGATTAGAAATTAACAACCTCTAATGAACACAACTGGTTCAGTAAACATGGGCAAAAATTTATTGATATGGAAATCCAGCAAATGGGGGATCCAAATATTAAAGTGAATGATTTAGAGTTATTAAAACAGGAACTTGTTTCATTATCTGGTATCCCTTCATCCCACCTAAATATACCAGAGCCGTCTGATGCTAGAGAACAATTAGTAAATATAAATATTAATATGGCATATGAGATTGCTGCGTATCAATCTATTTTTAATGAACAAACTCAATTATTAGTAGATAGAATAGCTAATAAAATTGGTTTTCAGGAACAATTATCTAATTTCGTTACTGTTCAATTAACACCGCCTACTCAATTAACTTTACAATTGATCGAAGCTTCTTTAGTATCTGTGGGCAATATATTTTCTGTGTTTAAAGACGTCCCTGGAGTTACTCTCAATCCAGTATCACTTTTAAAAAGATATGTTCCTTATATTGATTGGGAAGTTATGTTAAAAGAAGGGCAAATATTAAATATGCAAAATAAAGTAATTTCGTCGGATCAAGCAGCACAAATGGCTACCCAATTTAGTGGACAGCCAAACTTCTAATGCAAACTTTAATTTATTTAGATTATATAATTGAAGCACAACAAGCGCAGCAGGTAGAAGCAGCTCAGGCTCCTCCTCCACCTCCTAGCCCTGAACAAATTCAAGCACAAATAACTGCTGCTAATGTTGAGAATATTCAGAAATTTATTTTATTTAATAAAGTAATAACTTTAAAATTTCAATTAGAAAATTCAGAAATAAAAAAATTAGATCATAAAAGTTATAGTGAAGCTATATATTTTTTAAATACAATTATAAATTTTTTTGATAGTTTTTCGTTGAACGATTTAAATACAAGTATAAATTATGTGCTTGATAACATAATTCAAACAACTGAGTTATCACAACCAAATGAACAATTATAAAAACGTTATCATTTTTGAGAATACTTCTGTATGTTCTCCTGGAAATGATTTATGCATATTACATGAAGAAAAATTAAATATAGGAGATCACCGAGCAAGTAAGGCCATATTTCGAGCTCGTCTTCAAACAATGGAAGAACAGAATGGGAATGGAAGATATTATTCTCGTAATATAATTAATGAGATTGTAAACGGGTTAAAGCCTAAAATACAAAATCGTTCATTACTGCAAGAAATCGATCATCCATTTGTAGCAACGTCAGCGCCTAATGATGATAGTTTTAAGAAACGTGCCGTTATTGTAGAATTAAAAAATTGCGGTTCTATTATACGAAATATGTATCTTGAAGGTAAAGATGTTATCGCTGAAATTGAAACATTAAGTGGCTTTAAAGGACCAGATTTACGTAATATATTAGTAGAAGACAAAGTCCCTATTGGATTTTCTTTACGTATGTTTGGCCGGGTAAAACCATTGGAAAGTAATCCTTCAATAATGGAGGTTACAACTCCATTACGCCCAATTACTTATGATGTTGTTACCAACCCATCGCATAGTTCTGCTAGAGTTTTAAATTTTTTAACGGAATCAAACTCTTATAGCTCAATTATACAAGAATCAGATGAATATATTGCCGAGTCACTTGATGGTTTACTTTTGGAGAATGAAATTAATTTTCCAAATAGTAGCTCTAATGAATGCGATTCATATTTATTATCCTTATTTGCCGATAGTTTCGGTAATATCAAAAACTTAAAGTTTAATATTTGAGGAATTTTACAATGATACGAGATTATACAGATGTTATTTTTGAAAATTATGAACAGTTTTTAAAAGAACACCGTGATGAAATGTCAACCCCATCTGGTGCATTAGAAATGTTAAGTTCTGATGGGGCGTTTCGTGCATATATGAGTACCCTTACTGAAGGTTTAGACATCGGAACTAAATCAGTAGTAATGGCAGTAGCTCAACGTGAGCGTGAAATGTTATTAGAGGAAAGTCTTAATTTTGGACCTTCTTCAGCAGTAGTTGGATATAATGTAACTTACTTTCCAATTTTGACGGATATTTATAGTGATCCGGTAATATCACAAATCGCTACTACCTATCCAATTGGAAAGCCAATGATCACGATCCCTAAAATAAAGGTTCGTGCTACTGTAAATAATACCGATGGCAGTATATCTAATTGGGTAATTCCTAGGGATACCCATTTAGTGCGTGGAGCCTCACAATCAATAACTTTATCTCCAAATATTTCTAATAATTTATTTGTTCTTGGTGGGGTTCCAAATACTAATGATGAAACTACCGTAAATAAACGGTATTTCATGGTTACCAATATCAATCTAAAAGATAATTCAACCCCGGTAAACACATTTAGTGTTCCACTTTCAATTAGAGCAGATGCCCGTGGGCAGATATCCTCTAAGTTTACTTTTGTTGATACCCACCATTCAAATACTCAGATTGAAGGTTCATTAATTGGCAATATTGATTTTAATACGGGTAGTATACAATTTGCCATTAACTATACTGTACCAACTTCTTTAGTTGGTGTAAGCTATGATACGGTATCCGCTTCAGTATCTGTTGTATTCTCACCCAAAAGATCTGATATTGGACGTGTAAAGGTTTCTTTAGATGTTCAAGGTTGGGATGTTAATATAGATATAAAAGATGATTTTGAAATAGAATTATCTGCTGAAACGATTGATGACTATAAAGATATATACAATATTGATTTAGTAAGGACACTATCTCTTGCTATTAAGCAACAGATGCTATTAAATAAAGATTTTGAGCTTGGTTATTATTTAACTGCATATGAACCTGAAATGATGTCGAATGGCGCATCCCGCCTACTTGACCTTGAACAATTTAGGGATATGAACAATACTATTTCTCCCAATAGTGTACTCGATATCTTTAAATCAGTAATACCAATGGTTAGTTCAGTTTCTCGTACTATCCGTCGTAACTTCCGTGCAGATCCACAATATTTATTATGTGGGTTAAAGACCGCTTCTATGCTAGAAAGTTTACAGACTTTTGTAGTTAATTTTCCAACTGTGAATAATGGTGAAGCTGGACACATGTCTAATTCATCACCACTGAATTCAAGCGGCCCAATTAGCTTCAGACGTCAAACTATTTTAGCAAGTAACGCTTTACCAGAAGGTAAAATATACGTAATCTATAAAGCTCCTTCAGATGATCTTAGCCGCTCGACCATTATTGATTTAGTATACAAACCACTATATATTTTAGATGAGGTTACTAACTCAATTCGGCGTACATTTATAAAGTCAAGAACCACCCTAGAATTTACAAATATTGAAGCAATGGGTTATATCGAACTTCAAAATTATCAGCGTTATTTAGGTTAATCTAAAGCTATTCCATGTGGATATATATTCACATGGAGAATCTGACTGAATTTTTTATTTATTGAGGATGCTAATGTCTAAATCTTCTCTTTTAGCTAGACTTGAAAAGACTAAATCAATACGGTCTAGACAGGTTATTTGTCCAGTTGCTAATTTAAGAGCTATTGTTAGTCCACTGACTGTTAATGATGATCTATCATTGAAGACTATGGTATCAAGCCCTGATCTTTATGATAAAAATTTAGCTATTTTAATATATAACCACACAGATTTTCCTGACCTTCCAGGAGAAAAACCTTCCTTTGATCAATTTATCAATACAATATCTGATTTTGATAAAAAATCTATATTGTGGGGTATATATGATGCTACCTATCGTACTCTTGGAAAAACAAATATAACATGCCCTAAATGTAAACATAAATGGGAAAGTGAAATCTTATCAAAAGATCTTTTAACGCAAGATACAATTAAAGCTCAATGGAATAAAGAGGTTTCATTTGATGATTATTCAATATCTGTGGATATAGAGACTGGAGTTGAAGATTTAGTTAAGTTTACATTTCATGTTTCCATACCAACTATTAAAAAGCATTTAGATGTACTAAAATTAGTTACTGTTGATGATATGAAGGATAATTTTAATAAATTTAATTCTATCATTTCAAAACCTGAAGAATTATGTTTAGTTACTAAAAAGATTTCTATTTTTGGTGAGGATGAAAAAATTGAGGAGGAAAGCATTACTAATATTTTTGAAATGCATTCAATCATACAAAATTATATAACTTTAGATGTGGTTAATAATATTATAGATGCATTTGATAAAGAATTTAGTGAATATAACCCTACATTTAAAAAAGAGCTTACGTGTAATAATTGCGGGAATGAATTTGATTTTCCTGTAGATATTGAGGTTGCATTATTTAGGTCCTTTCTTAGGCTCTGATTTATTTAATGATTTTTCACATGCTAATCAAAATTATAAGTTTTTTATAGAAACGTTTTTATATTATCAACGTTTATTTGATTATAGCGGCGATATTGATTCTATATTGGAAATGCCTTATTGTTTATATAATGATTTAATTATTGAACAAATAAAGCTGAAAAAGAAAGAAATGAAAGAAATGGAAAATAAAAAACCTTCCACAAATTTCAATAAAAAAAGATGAAAATTGATTTATCTTTAGTTGATGATACTATAAAGCGGCAGCTTCCATTAAGCCTACAAATAAATAATTCTATTATTGATTTATATGATTTACCACTAAGCGTACAAAAATTATTTATAACAAATAATGTTAAACCACATAATGAAGTAAGTTATTTTCCTTCTAATACTATTGATTTTAAATTTGAAAAATCAAACTATAATGACGTAAAAATATTTACTTCTAGACGCGAAGTGTTAATTGAATATATAAAAAACTATTTCTCAACTTTACGTGGGAATTATCCATTCGATCCCACTTTTGGTAATGAATTAAAAAAGTATTTACATGTTAAAAATTCAACACTTAAGCAAACATTATTAGACTCTGAATTAAATACTATTTCTGAAGTAATCTCAGATTCTTTTCGTGAAACAGTTCGTATTATTGGAATCACTAAAATTCCAATAAATAAATTAGATCATGTAGAGTATCAATTAAGTATTCGTTGCCAAGTTGATTCAGATGAAGTTATATTTAATATAGTATAAATAAAAAAATCCCAGACTTATAAATAAGTCTGGGATTGATTCCCTGTTAGCAACAAGCGATATGTGTTTGGTAACACTTCAATTCATTGGTTGCGTGAATTTGAGTAACTCGTATGACTCCAGGAACAAGATTCGGGAATAAATCCATTAAGACAGGCGAATGTACTCTGGGACTTTTTTTTAATTCAAGATCAGGCCAGCCTAAACTTACCTGATGGAAACTTGATTTTTTTCCAGTTGGAATTTCCCCGAAAAATCCATCTTGATCCAGTGTAAATATAATACTCCTGTCCTTGGGGTTGCTTATAGAAACGACAAATCCATTTGGTTCAAGGTTAAACCAAAACCAAAATGTTTTGGTTGGTGGTTTTACCTTTATTGCATTTTCTGTTGCGTATTTTCTATAGGTGTCCAAGCATAACCATTGAGCTGGTTGCAATTCATCTTCATTGTTTTGGTGAAATTGTACCATCCTTTTCATGTCTGGTAATCCCTGTCCAACAAAATCCGTAATTCTACAGATTATTTGTTTTGCATTATCCGCAAAACCATATTCTAATGATCCGGAAGGGCCATTTTCTGAAGTATAAGTCGCCCTCTGTTGGAACTCATCACACATTTTAAGTGCGATATCATTTAATTCGCCATTGCTCTTATATCTATCAATGATTAATGACGGTTGAATTGTTCCTTGGGATACATTCAATGGGCAGGTAATTAACCCATCTTCAAAGGATATAAACTCCTTTGTCCTTGGATTAATTAAAAGTGCTCGTTTAGTTTCCGCTTGTTGGCGGAGGGTTGTGATGATTGCTTGATCGATGTTCATTTTTTAAAATCTCCAAGTAAAAAAATAAGAATATTCAATGTTTAATATCTATATGAGAATATGGAAAATATATTAAATGAACCATTACAAGTTCATTCTTATTTTAAAGAATATTTAGATAAAGTATTAATTTATAAAGACATTAAAAGAAAAAGTGTATTTATTCGTTATTTTAATATAAATAAATCCGCTTCAATATATAAAGAAGATGATATTAAAGGAACTTTCGACCACTATAATAGTGGTGTTTTTTATGATATATACGATTATACTCCAGGGTTTTCTTTATCTCCAATAACAAATACATCTACGGATAAAGCGGATATGGGCGGTATGATATTTGACTCTCTGGGAGAAATAACAGTATATACTATAAATGAACCTCGAATGGGAGATTTAATTTCCTTTCCTTATGGTCCAAGCAATACCGATGAAGTATTCAGAGTAATTCAAATTGATGTATCAATATATGCTAGAGATTTTGGTATACGGTTTCATAAATTAACTCTTGAATATGCCCCTATAAAGGATCTAAAAAAGCTAAATATATTAAATAATTTTGTATATGATATTTCTAAAGATAAAAATATTTCTCAGTTAGAATATATTAATAAATTAGAAATTATTAAGAAAAATAAAGAGTATATTGAATCAATTAAAGATAATTTTAGCCATAAGTACGAGTTATATTATTTAGATGATGGAATTGCGCCGTTAGAATTAAACTGCGATTTATATAATTTCTTATCTAATGAATCCTACCAGGATAGATTTTTTGATTTAGTTAATAAGCCTTATGGTATTAAAAATTACGATATTGATTTTAAAAATAAAGCTATAAATATATCTAACGGCAAATTAATTGATTATAGCTATAGTTACATCCCCCAAATTAAAAAAATATGAAACTTGAAGATCTCCAAGAGTTTTTTAATGTATCTATAATAAATTATTTACCATTTAAAGACCAAGAAATATATAAAACAATTTCAAATTATTTAGTTGATTATTATTTTTCTCAATCATATCAAGATATTCCTGTTATTTTTAAAACTTTATTTGAAGAACATATAATTCCAATGGAATTATACGACAAACTACTTCTTTCGAATGGCTTTACTGAAAATATAATATCTCGACTAACATTAAATAATAAATTAGTATTATTGCAATCATTTATGGATTTCAATAAATATAAAGGAACTATTGAATCATTTCGAAAAGTATCTGATTTATTTGATGATGATTTTAATGCTTATGAGTTATATATAGATTATATTGAAGGGCAATGGGTGTTTGTCCCTTATTTAATATATAAAAATAATAATTTAATAGATTCATTAAAAGATACACGATTTACATATAATGAAATAATAAGTAAAACTAAAAATTTTTTAATAGATAAAGATACATTACAAAAATTATATGTTGAACAAAATATTATTTTGCCGATTAAGACAAACTTAATAATTCTAGACCATAGAGGTTATTATAATCATTCAGATTTATTAATATTATATAGTACTATAATATTAAACCATTTTAAAGATTTTAATATTATTTTATATTTAACGGATGGTGAATATAAAACAACTATTAAAACATTTTATAAATTATGGTATTATGCATTTATTAAATTATACAAAGTAAGTTTTAATGGAGTTAACGGTACTTTTATAAATTTTAATTTTAATAAAGAGCCGTTTCCATTTTTATTATCTGAATTATTTACAATAAAACAAGAATATGAAAAAATATTTTCTTTAAATGATAGATATAAATTTACTCAAAAATATTTTCAAGTATTTGATCAATATACACTTAATGACGCTCAAAGCAATGAAGATGTATTATTGCAATATGAATATGATATTCCTAATGAATTATTAAATTACGCCAACCAACGGTCAATAAATGAAGCTACTGCCGATTTATTTATTAATGAATTATACAATTCATTAATAACTTGGCTGTATTCATTACAGTCCAACTATGATAATTATAAAGAATTTCTTCAAGTATTTATATCTCAACTTCCTACCATTAAAGTATCTTTAGAAGATTCCGTTTTTTATCTATTAATAAACCATTTTAAACCATATCATACTGAAATTATATTAAATGATAATTATAGTAATTTATTAATTCGAGATAAATTTAATTCAGTATTAAATGATCATTTATATAAACTAAAATCATTACTTGGAAAAATTAATTATCTTGGAATATATGATAATGTTTTTTCTTATTTGAAAATTATTAATAATTCAAATTTATTAGCATTAAGTAAATTTGATTTATTTTTATTTAAATTTATAACTAATCATAAAGTTAATTTTTCCGAATATTATAAGTTTTTTACTGAATTTAAAAATAATTTTACAATATCAAATATTTCAGATAATGAAAATTTTAATATTAAAAATAGTAATTATTATGATAATATTATAAGTTTGTTTGATTTTAAATTTGAATTATATTTATTATTTAAAGAAGTTTCAAATCTATATTCACATAAAGTTAATTATGAAACTAATTTTAAAAATAATAACTCCTTAACAGTTATTAATTCTGAGCTTAAAGAGTTAGCTTTAACTCAAGAAAATAGCTTTGAATTTTCTCTTTTAGTTGGGTTTGTTGAGGCTTTACTTCAAGCTTATTTTCAAGAACCTGTTAGCATTAAAGATAATGTTAATGCCAATTTTAATTTTAAAAATAATAACTCCTTAACAGTTATTAATTCTGAGCTTAAAGAGTTAGCTTTAACTCAAGAAAATTTAAGCACGATTCCTATTATACATACATTTACTCTACGGTAAACAATGGAAAAAATTATCCATCATGATATTTATAACATAAAAACAACAAATACTAGCCCATTCGTAGGGTTAGTTAGAATTTATCAAAATGGAGTTTTAAATACAGATCAAAGTCCAGATGGTTGGCTGACTAATATGACGGTTGCATCCGGAAGACAACTTGCCGCCCAGCGTTTATTTGGTTTTACCGCTGATTTAACCGGACATCCTTCTTTTGATTCTAGTCATTATTTAGTAGATAGTTTTGGTATTGGTTCTGGTGGTACTTCATTTAGTAGCACTGGGGATTTAGAATTTTTAGGTCCTAAATTATGTGATGATGATTTAAACACCGCATTAGCCATTAATACTTCCGCTAAATCAAATTTTAGAGGGACCGCTAATGTAGTAAAAAAAATAAAAAGTAGTAAAACTGGTGATTCTTCCCTTACTGGTAAAATTACAACAATACTTGCAGCTAGTTCTGAGTATACTGAGTGTCCTAATAAATATAGAACTATAGTTAAATGTGAATGTATAATTGAACCTGGAGAACCAATAAGTGCGTTGAGTGGTACTGCAGTAAAAATTGATGAAGCTGTATTATATTCAACCAATCAGACTACTGGAGGTTCAGATATTGCAATTCCATTTGCACATATATGTTTCGCTCCTAAATTTTTAGAAGCAGATTCTATCTTAACAATAGAGTGGCATGTTATATTTTAATTAGAGGTTTATATGGCGTTAATACCTTCAGTTTCTGTTACGATCGAAGATCGCAGTTTTGTTGCTGCTCCAGGTCCTAACACTGGTCGAGTAGGTCTTATTCTTTTATTAAGTGACCGAGGACCACATAATCAAGTTGTTGAAATAAATTCACAAGAACAATTATACACTACTTTTGGCCGTCCTGATTTTGATAGGACTGGTATTGGCCATTATATGGCCAATAAATTCTTACAGTTTTCTAATAGGATATTAGTAGTACGTCCTTCATTAATGGATAGTACTAAGGAGTCTGATAATTCCGCAATTTCTAATTTTTACATTAAATATAATGCAGATTCCGGTAGCTCTGATACTGTTAAAGGAGTTGATCCTGATGCATTTATATTTAAAAAAGATAATGCACATGTTACAGTAAACCGTGTTGCCTATGAAGCTTTCGATAAAGGTGAGTTTTTATATGTAACTAAAGATAATGCTGGAATTACTTATGGCCCGTCATTAACCAATCCAGATGGAAGTAAGAATATACTTTATCGTAAAATAATTGAAATAAATGTATCCACTAATGCATCTGGCTCATCATTATATGAAATTGTTTTAGATTCCCCATTAGATGATGTCTTGTTTCCTGCTGTAGATTCAGATGGTGATACTTTAGATATTATTACTTCAGATGTATCTCGGTATTTTCCAGGAACTAACAAAATATTAAAGCAAGATGGTAGCCCTGCTTTATTTTATTTTAAACAAGGCTCAAACGAAATAATTGTTGAAGATGCTGATTCATTTAATGCGGTTAATGTTAAAGATTGGATATATCCTAATAATCCAGCATATGATGGTATTTTAAGTCGTCAAGTTATTGATAAAGCTTCATATAAGGATTCTAGTGGAGCTACCAAATATAAGTTTATCATTGATGAACCTTTCACTGGAACCTCAATAACAGATATTGTTGGAATTTTAATTACTTCAGAAGCTTTACGTTATACAATACTTGAAGTTGATTCAGTTCCAAATTTACGTAATCCTGATGGTAATGCTCCTTCAGCTGCCGAATTAGATCCTAATTATGATCCCGCTAGTGATCCAGCAATTTTTAATTCAGCTAATAAACCAACAGTAGAAACAACAGATCCGGATAATATATGGTATTTTACCGCTACTGGTGCTGGTACTTGGGCTAATAACTTATATTTTGTCGGGGTTCGTAATGTCGAACTTGAAAAAATGTATACTATTGAATCTAGCGATCCAGCTAAAGATGGTATGCCAATATATAAATATGCCTTCATGGATTTATATTTATATCATTTAAATAATGATGGTACATCTACTTTATTAGAAGGCCCCTGGGCTGTTTCTTTAATTAGAACCACTTCAGATGGTCAAATTATAAGAGATATTTATAGTGGTACTGAGTTATATATTGAATCAGTAGTTAATTTCAATAGTAAGTATGTTCAATGCACAAGTTCATTAGGTGCTGATTTATTATTAACTGCTCCAGATGCCGAATTAATTCGTCTAAATATACAATCATTATTCTCTAATGAAAAAGTATATCGTAGTAATGTAGTTGGGTATGATGGGGTCATGTTTTCCAAGGGAGATGATGGCTGCCAATACGACAGTCGTGGTAAGTTACAAATAACTCATCCAATGATTAAAGGTCTCTTAATGAAGGCTTTTAATGGTGAACTTATATCTCCAGATGGTTCTATTGAAAACTTAAGCAATATCAAATATCCCACTTATTTTATTGATTATGTTATTTCTGGTGGGTATCATCCAGATATTCAAAACGCTGCTCGTAATTTCGTAGATCGTCGTGGGGATTGTTTATTATTAGCTGATACTGGTGGGTTTTATCGTTCTTCTGCTCAAGATATTATTGCCAGGCAAAACAATGTTCCTTGGAATACTTGGAATGCGATGCTTTATACTCAATATCAACGCATGTTTGATCAGTTTACTGGTAAATATATATGGATGACTCCAGTATATAGTGCAATGGAACGTCATCTTGCAGTTGATGATCTTTATTGGATTGCGGAACCAGTTGCTGGTATTGAAAAGGGAGCTATTTCTACTCCTATGACTTTAGCATATAAACCAAGCGTCCCGAATTTAGAGGATATGGTTGACCGCGAGTTGAATGCAGTTATTACTGAACCTGATGGTATTTATATTTTAACTCAATATACTACATGGAAGCGATTATCTATATTGAAGCGTGCTCATGCTGTTAAGTTTATACATTTTATTAAGAAGCGTATACCACCGTTATTAAAAGATATATTACAAAGAAAACTAACGGGTCAATGGACCGCATTGGCACAACAACGAATTAATACATTCATGTCTCGTTATGTTGAAGGTGGTGGTGGTGGTGGTGAAAGATTAGTTGCATTAACTAGTTATTCAGCTTCAGTATCTTCGGATGAAGCTCGTTCTGAAATTAATGTGATTATTACAATTAAACCAATACGAGCCATTGAATCAATTAATGTTAGTATACTAGTGGAGTAATGAATTATGGCTAGATCTGATTATGCAGATGGGGTAGTAATAAGTTCTAATCCAATGACGCGTTTAAATACAACAGATGCCAACAAAAGAAATATTACTGTAGTGGCTTCTACTCCACATAGATTAAGTCGTTATCATGGAGGTCATCGTAGAGATAACCATCCGTATGTCTCAGGATATTGGTATTTTTTAATACAACCACCAGAAAGAATGTTTCTAGAAACAGATAAAGATTCCTCAAAAAATATGAATAGTTCAGTAACTTGGTTACATACAACAGCTGAATCATTTACTCCACCGGGAAAAACATTAACCTTTGTGGATGTTCCGGGAATGGGCGGATTAAATACTTCATATGTTGCCGGACAAGAATTAACTTCCACATTTCAGGTTACTTTTAGAGAATATCAAGAACTACCAATATTTAATATTTTTCAAACTTGGACTGCTGTAATAGATCCTAATACTGGGGTTTCCCCTTTATCTGGAGATGAATATATACCGGCAAATTATAAAGGATCCGCATATGCTGCTTTATGT
>Ga0172376_10003059_pt1 | contig 20068 bp, 15 predicted proteins | sample Lak35m_FD_121114 | JGI IMG/M metagenome (GOLD analysis project Ga0172376, IMG submission 121114) | Freshwater microbial communities from Kabuno Bay, South-Kivu, Congo - kab_092012_35m | ecosystem: Environmental > Aquatic > Freshwater > Lake | place: Democratic Republic of the Congo: South-Kivu... | reverse complement strand
CCGGCTGAAGTGGCCTACGACGCGATCCGTACCGTTGCTGCGAATGACGAAGACTTCGCGTCGATGAAGTCGAACGTCGCTCGCCGAGCGATCTCGATCCCCGGTTCAGGCGGTCGTCCGGGTCAAGGCGGCGGAGGTACCGACTATGCGTTGTCGTTGTTCGGTCGTTCAATCCGCGAGAGCAACTGCGACTGCGATCGATCTGCCGACGCGAGCTTGTTGCAAACCGTCTACCTGCAAAACGACACCGAGGTCTTAGGTCCATTGAAGTCGCCCAAAGGTTGGTACGCGCAAGCCAGTCGCGATCTCGGGCTGACCAAAGACCGCAACGACAGCGACACTAAGAACGACGAGAAGAGCGTTGAACTCGCGAAGCTCGAACGCGAACGAGATCGCGCGACTAAAGCCTTGCGTAAAGCAGAGGCTAAAAAGGACGACAAGCTCATTGCTGCCATGACGATCTTGATTGCCAAGACCGACACTCAGATTGCCAAGGTGAAAGGTAAGACCGAAGAAAAGCCGGCCGAGTCGGCTCCGGTTCCGATGGCCAAGGACCGAATCGTCAACGTCGTCAAGGGGGCGTACCTGCGGACTTTGAGTCGATTGCCGAGCGACGATGAATTGACTCGCACGGTCGCCTATATCGAATCGAGTAACGATCCGATGAGTGGTGCTGCTGACGTCCTTTGGGCACTCATCAACACCAAAGAGTTTATCGTCAATCACTAAGACTTATTCGGTCATTCTTCCCTCTCCGGAGTGCAGGGGAGGGGAGTCGTAACCTGAGCGATCTCCAAAACATTCGCGTTTTTTATCCCCACTCGAAAGGACTTTTCATGGCTCTGACTCGAACCTGCGACGGCTTGCATCGACGTGATTTTCTCAAGGTCGGCGCGGCTGGAACGGCTGGGCTAACTCTTTCCAATTATCTGCGTTGGGCTAACGCCGGAGAGCTCAAGAAAGGCACCGCGAAGTCTGCGATCTTCATCAATTTAACTGGTGGACCATCGCACATGGACTCGTTCGATTTGAAGCCCGAAGCTACTGACGACTATCGGGGTGAGTTCTCGCCTATCGACACCAATGTGCCCGGCATTCAGATCTCGGAGCACCTGCCGAAACTCGCCAAAGTCCAAGACATGTTTGCCATTCTGCGCGGTGTCTCGCACACGAATGGAGATCACGGTCGCGGCACCGAGTATGTCAATTCGGGTAACCGTCCGTTGCCATCAATTGAGTTTCCGGGCTATGGCTCGGTCATTGCCGAACGCATGCAAGGCGATCGTGAACTGCCGCCGTTCGTCGCGATCCCGAGCGGTCAGGGCAAGCCAGGTTATCTCGGCGTGAAGTATGCACCGCTCAATACCGGCAAGACCCCGAAGCCAGGCGAGAAATTTGAAGTGCGCGGCATTTCGCTCGGCAACGGTTTGACCATCGCCGACGTCGAGAAACGCAAGAGCCTGCTTCGCGATCTCGATACAACGTTTGCTTCAGTCGAGAAAAACAGCCAGTTGCTTGAAGGCCTCGATCAGTTCGGCCAGCAGGCTTACTACATGATCACATCCGAGAAGTCGCGCAACGCCTTCGACATCAGCAAGGAGTCGGAGGACGTCACGAAGCTTTTTGGTAGCTCGGGGTTCGATCAAAGCTGCTTGCTGGCGAGCCGCCTGATTGAGAGTGGCGTTCGTTTCACGTCGATCACACTCGGTGGTTGGGACACGCATCAGGACAACTGGGGTAAGCTTAAGAGTAACCTCTTACCGACACTCGACAGTGGTTTCTCGGGCTTGCTGCAGGCGCTGAAAATGAAGGGCTTGCTCGACTCGACCGTCGTGTATGTGACGGGGGAGTTTGGACGTACGCCGAAGATCAACACGACTCGTGGTGGTCGTGACCACTACCCGCGTTGCATGTTCATGCTGATGGCTGGTGGCGGTATTAAGGGCGGTCAAGTCCTCGGTGAGTCGAACGCGAATGCGACGATGCCGAAGGACGAAAAGGGCTTCTCTCCCGACAGCGTCGCGGCCTCGTTCTATCACGCGCTCGGCATCGACCCGGCTCACGAATATCACACCAACACCGGGCGGCCGATCATGATCGTCCGCGAAGGCGAAGCCATCCCGGCGTTGTTTGGTTAGTCGATGCTGCGGTTTTTGTCGCCAGTAGGGCGGTAGGTGACATCACGACTCTCGCGGCTGCCGAATGTCGGCAGCCGCTGTTCTTTGAGGAGCCTCTGGAGAACCGAATTATGAAACTCTGGAAATCTGTGCTGATGGTGGCGCTGGCTTGCATGGTCAGCGTCGGAGCAATGGCCGCTGATGAAAAGAAGCCTGACCGCAAGAAAGGAACAGCGGCAGTTGTTGCGGTTCAAGTGCCTAAAGACGTTGAACTCTCGGCAGATCAAAAGGAGAAGCTGGCGACTGTCAACAAGGAGTTCGCCGGCAAATTGGCAGACGCAATTAAAGCGCGCGACACCATTTTGACCGATGATCAGAAGAAGGCTCAGCAAACGGCCATGAAGGAAGCACGCGAGAAGATGCTCAAGGGCAAAGATGCGAAGGCTGCGCTCGATGCCGCGTTGAAGCTGACGGACGAGCAAAAGGCCAAATACGAAAAGAGCGCGGCGGCTATCACTGCGGTGCGAACCGAGGCTGTGAAAAAGTTTGCCGAATCCCTCAGTGCCGAGCAGAAGGCGAAGTTCCCAGCTCTTGCCGAAAAGAAGCCAGGCAAGAAGAAGAAGGACGCCAAATAAGCTCTGACTGCGTCGTAAGCGATGCCGTGTTTGATGCCGCGAACTGCGTTCGAATTCTGTATTCGACGTGGTTTACGGCATTAATCATTTGAAGACCTAGAAGTGAGCGATCTCGCAATGCATCGTCTGTGTTAGGCCAAATATTCAAGAGCAGGGGCGTCGTCGACGTCTTCATCAAGATTTTGCAATAACCTCTGCATGCTGCCTGAATCGATCGGTGGTAGTATTCCACACCATTCGGTCCCACAAATTGATCGTGCTGGAACCCGCAGAACTAACGGCGATTGAAACAGTATGGCGAAGCGACGAGTTCTTTTTCTCTGTACTGGCAACTCATGCCGCAGTCAGATGGCTGAAGGTTGGTTGCGAGCACTTGGCGGTGACCGTTTCGAGGCATTGTCTGCTGGATCGAAGCCAGCCGGTTACGTGCATCCACGAGCGATCGCAGCGATGGCCGAAGTGGGGGTCGACATTTCGTGGCAGTCGAGCAAATCGATCAGCGAGTTCTTGCCGCCGTTTGGGACGCCGCCGGATTTAATCATCAGTGTTTGCTCAAGTGCTGAGAAGGAGTGTCCCCTTTTTCCTGGGGCAGTGCTGCGATGGCATTGGCCGTTCGATGATCCATACCACACTCAAGGCGACGAAACACAGATTGAGTCCGAGTTCCGTCGCGTCCGCGACGAAATTCACACGGCAATCGTGAATGGATTAATTGAGAACATTGCGCTGTGAGATGGGTTAGCGTGCGGAGCAGGATCACTCGGCGACATAATCTCGGTATCAAGACGAGTTGCCTTGAAGCTCTCTCTGATCCGAGGGTGTTGCGTTACAACCCTGTGATGGCTGCGGCGACTTATTTAACAGTGGTGGAACAACAGGCTGGATCTTTGGAGAGGTGCTCGCAGTTGAGGCCTGGCGGCGTTGGACTCACCATTGCCAGATACATTCGGAATTGGTTTGTGCGTCGACGGGAGGTCGTTGCTCATGGGAACTTGGGGCACATTGCTGGCGGCAGTCACTCTCTTCTTGGTCGGCATGCGTCTCGGAGCGTTCTTCAGCGGCACCGAGTCTGGCTTCTATCGCATCAGTTTCTTGCGACTCAGCATCGATGCCCACTCTGGCGATCGTGTTGCACGCTGGTTGATGTGGTTTGTGCAGAATCCAGCGTACTTTGTTTCGACAACGTTGGTTGGAAATAACATCTCCCACTACCTCATCACTGTGGCGATCGGGATGGGGGCGGACGTCCTCGTGCATTCAGATAGTGCTCTCGTCGAAGTTGCGACGACGCTGTTGTTTGCTCCGGTGATCTTTGCTTTTGCCGAACTCATGCCGAAGAGTCTTTACTTGCGAGCACCGACGTATTTGCTACGCCGTGACGCTTTCAAGTTCAGAGTTTGTTATCGACTCTGCTTACCAGTGACTTATCCGCTCGTCGGATTGACGCGACTGCTAGAGCGACTCACGAAGTCGAAGGCTCATGAAATGGAGATGGTGCTCGGACGACATCGACTGATGCAAGTTTTGTCAAAAGGCCACGAGCACGGATTGTTGACCAATGAGCAAGGGCAGTTGTTCCATAGTCTTTTGCACGATGCTAATAAGTTGGCTCGTGAAGTCATGATGCCTGTTGAACGCATCCTGGGATTAGAAGAAGGAGCGACCAATGCAGAATTGCTCGCCTTCGCTGTTTCGTATGGATTGCCGCATGTCGCAATTCGTCGCCAAGGAACGGCTGATGGTTGGTTCGGATATGTCCGTACAATCGACTTGCAGACGACAATGGCGACGGGGGCATCACTCATTCAACCCTTGCCGCGACTGACAAGCGACGCCACACGCCTGGCGGCGCTAATCAGCTTGCGTGAGTCCGGCAATTCATTGGCTCTCGTTTGCGAGGGCGAGAAAGTGCAAGGATTGGTCACGCAACGAGCATTGCTGGAACGCTTCATGCATCCATTTGGTGCAAAACCAGCGCGCCACGCGCGAACGGCGACTGCGAGTCGCACAACGGCCTAGTGAGGTAGATTGCTCGTGTTGCGTGGAAGGCAACTACATCATCTCCTTCAATTCGGCTTCAAGTTGTCCACGTAGTCGCAGTACTGGCTCAACCTCCAAACCGGCAGGCTTCTTTTGGAGCATCCAGTCGATATCGCGGATCGCATCTTGGAAGCGTCGACTACGGATGTTGAGGTCGATTCGAAAAGCTCGAGCTTCAAGGTGCTCGACATCGATTGCCAAAATCGTGTCGACGTATCGGCGAATCGCATCAGTGTCTCGGTCCTTCTCTGCGACGCCACGCAAGTTCGATAGGATCCGCAAGATGATCGCTTTGGGGCCCGATGCTGCGAGCGTTTGTTCGATGATTGCTGTCTGCTCTTCAGGGGTCAGAGTACCACGCTGATTGTCTTGAATGACTCTCTTGGCTTCGTCGAGTGTCATGACGCGGCCGTTTTCAAAGACGTCGATCAGTTCGGGATCACCCTTTGTTGGTACGAATCGAACGACGAAATGACCAGGTAATCCGACACCGACAACTTTCAAATCGAGTCGCCGTGCCATCTCCAGATGCAACAGCGAAAGTGTGATCGGTAGGCCTTCCCGATCATCGAGTACCTCATTGAGGTAACTGTTTGACCGGCTGTAGTAGTTCGTACGGCTACCATGAAAACCTCGTTGTTCGAAGAGGTAGCGATTCAATGCCGCGAGCTTGGCTCGCTCGTCTGCGTCGGCGGGTAGTCCGCGTTTGATTTCATCGACCATCCCCTCGACTTCGCGCAGGTAGCCATCGACATCAAGTTCTTCATTGTCGAGCTTGCTAATCAACAGCGCGGCCCTCAATAGATCGAAGTTTGTGGGCGTCTTCTCAACGAGTTGGCCCAGTTCCTTCTGAATACGCTGCGCATGAACGGCATGTGCCAGTTCTTTCAGTCGCTCGGCACATCGTTCGAGTTGCTGCGCTTCGCGTCGTAATACCTCGATCGCTGCGGAGTCTTCAGATGACAATTGATCAACAAGGCTGCTGGAACCACTGGTGCTATGAGTGACCGAGTTCGCTGCATTGCGTATGCGGTTGACGACGTCATCTGCAGGTCCGTCCTGATAAGTCAGTGATTTGCCGATGGCAAACTGTTTGAACTCGGCACGCGTATCACGGAATTTGGCGAGGCCGACTGAACCCGTCTTGAAGCCTGAGTCGTCGGATTCAATCGCGAGTTGACCGTTAATGAAGCACGACAACTTGCCATCTTCGATGCGGACTTTGAGGTAATTCCAATCACCGGGTCGATAGGCCGGATGCGGGACATCTGCCAGTACCTTCCAGGAGTAAACATCAGAGCCGTTGAAGCGACTGAGACGAAGCCGGCCATTGCTGGGATAGAATCCGTAATGCTTCTGATCGCCGTCCGAATGAAAGATGAGCCCCGCTGCTCCGTCTTCCGGCAAGAACTTTACCCGCACAGCGATTTCGAACGGCAGATCGGGAGTTGTTTGCTTAGAGAGACATAACGATCTGCCACCGAAACCACGTCCCGGTTCGTCAACAATGATGCGACCGGCATGCTGTCGCCAACGCGCTCCAAATAGTGGTGACCAATAACGTTCGTCGAGAGCCCCGATCGTGACCCATTGAGCGATTGGGATAGGGTTTGGCTTCGCCAGCAGAGGCTTCAACGAACTCGCCAAGACAGCGAATCCGAGATCGTCTTTCACTTGTGATTTCAGAGTGATAATTCCATGCACGCGACCAAACAGATCGAGCAGTGGGCCACCACTATTACCTTTTTCGATCGGCATCGCGACCTGAATCATCGAGCGGCCTTCGATCTCGGGTTTCGCAGAAACGACCCCGCTAACAACACTGTGTCGCAAGCCGAGTGGATTGCCGATGGCCACAACGGGCTGCCCTTCTTTGAGCAGTTCAGGATCACCGAGTTCGAGCGGAGTGAGGCTCGTCGCGTTAATCCGCAGCAGTGCGAGATCCATTTTCTTGTCCGTTGCATGCACGGCAACGACATCGTGCTTCTTACCGTCGGCAAAGGTCACCGCGATCGGACGTGCTTCTCCGATGACATGCAAGTTTGTTGCGATGAGTCCATCAGCGGCGACGACGAATCCTGTCCCGAGTCCTAGTTGTTGACTGTTGCGATCCGCGATGGTGACAACCACCACCGACTTCTTAGTTGCTGCAACGACTTCCTCGACAGACATCGCCTTCGGTGTTGTCGGGCTCGACTCGTTGTCGGCCGCGTGACTCGCACTCACACAAAAGCCGATCCAGCACAAACTCGCGATGAGGATCGAACGCATGAAATTCAGCCTTTGGAAGGAGCATAAGGACACGGTGCCGCCTGATCGGCGAGATGCTTGGAGTCTTCGTCACAACATCGATAACGCGTTCTCTTTGTTGACTAACGGGAATGTCACGGGCTTACCGGATCGATGGGAATCAAAGACGGCCAGGATCATCTCGGTGCATGTTCGGGCTTCGTACATGTTGCAAAGCGGTTGTCGATCGTTAGCGATTGCGTCTCGCAGATCCTGCACACATACCGGTAACGCGCCCTCGTAGTCCGTTGCGGTCAACGTTTCAGGTTGATCGACGCCATTTGACGAGATCACCTGCCACTTGGCCGGACTCTTGGCCGATCCCCATAACGGATCTTTCAACATTGTCAGCGGGCGGCCATAGCCAGAAGGAATATCGATCAAACCTTTGCTACCGAAGACACGCACGCCGAAACGACTGGGACTGCCACCCGCGCCTTTCTGCGATCCGAAATAGCCCGTGGCGCCATTCTTAAAGCGGTACATCGCCTCGACTCGATCACCGGCCAATGGGCCGAGTCCTTCATTACCGGGCTTCACATGCTCCTTCGTCACGCGTTGACCTTTCTCGTGTAACGTCGCGAAGCACGAATCGAGCTCACCGCCCAAGAATTGCATGACATTGAGCGCATGCGATCCCAGCACCCACAAATCTTCCGAGCCACCACGCGCGTCTTCTTTGCCGCGCGAACGGATTTCAAGCAGGTCACCGATTTCACCTGTCTGAATAAGCCTCTTTGCAATCGCTAGCTGTGGCGAGTATCTCGCAATATGCGCGATCGCCAATTTGAGATGCCGCATCTCGCAGGCATCGATGATCGCATCCGCCTCGGCCATCGTCCGGCACAGCGGCTTCTCCATAAACATGTGGCAGCCGAATTCAGCACACGCCAAGGCCATATCACGATGCTGGTCGATCCAACGTGGGCAAACAGCAACGATCTCGGGCCGTTCCTTATCAAGCATTTCGCGGTAATTTGCGTAACCACGCTGCGCGGTTGTGCGTTTCAAAGCTGCGTTGCGGCCAGCTTCGTCAGGATCAGCAACGGCGACCACTTCGATGTCTGCGAACTGCTTCCAAACGGAATCCAGTCCATGTCCATAATTGCCTCGGCCCGTATGGCCGATGATCGCGACTCGAGTCTTTGGCATTCGTGCTGGCTCCTCAAGAGATGGTGCGAAAGGAACTCATCGGAAGGTCAGAGGGTAACGAAACTCAGCGTCGTTCCGAGGCTCGAACTACAAACGAACGCCGTGCGACCGAAGCTCATTGCTCACGATACGACGGGTAAGGAATGCTGAAGTGACTCCTGTTCGCGCTTCAAACGGAGTTGTCCGCATGCGGCGTCAATATCCGCGCCCTTTCGTTTGCGCACTGTCGCGACGACACCATATTGACTCAGGATCTCGACGAAGCCCGACGTCTTTGGTGACGTTGGTTCGACGAACGGCAACGTCTCGACGTTGTTCATCGGAATCAGATTCACATGCGCTGTCCGTTGTGCAAGCAACCGCCCAAGTTCGTGTGCGTGAGCAGATAGATCGTTCCAGCCACTCAGCAAGACATACTCGTAGGTGACGCGGCGGCCCGTAACTTCGAAGTAGTCGTCAGCGGCAGCGAGCACTTCGTCGATCCCAATCTTCTCATTGATAGGCACGAGTCGACTGCGGAGTTCGTCGTTCGGTGCGTGCAAGGAGACCGCCAAGTTGTAGGGCTTCCCCATGCGAGCCAATTCCCGAATCTTGTTCGGTAGCCCGACGGTCGAAATCGTGATCCGTCGAGGACTCAAGCCAAGTCCATCGTCCGCAGTCACTTCATCCAACGCTGCGACGAGTTCAGTGAGGTTATGCAGCGGTTCGCCAATTCCCATGACCACGATGTTCGTCAGTCGCTCGTCTCGATCGAGTTGACGATCCATTCGTAGGATCTCTTCGAGGATCTCAGCCCTCGTGAGATTACGTTTGAGTCCCAGCAAGCCGCTCGCGCAGAAGACACAGCCCATCGCGCAGCCGACTTGTGTGCTAATGCAGACCGTGCGGCGATCAGGCTCGCGCATCAGCACGCATTCGATGTTCTCGCCGTCACACAGTTCGAGCAGCAATTTCTCTGTACGATCCTTGGCAACTTGATGACCAACGACACGACTGGTGAAGAAGTCAAACTCAGCCACAAGTTTTTCACGCAGGGGCTTCGGCAAGTCACGCATGTCGTCGATTGAAGCTATTCGATTGGCATAGATCGAGCGTCGAATTTGCCCCGCTCGAAACTTCGGAACCTCGACAGCCTCACACCAACGTTGAAGCTGTGCGGTCGAAAGTTCCAGCACACTGCGAGGCATAAAGCGAGTTCCTGATGAGCAAGACGTTGGCGATGAGTTTAGCCATCTCCCAGCACTAACCGTGTGTCTGGTGTTGTACGAATTGGGGCGGGGCGAGTGGCCTACTACAGCTTTGGCAGCACAGGCTTTGGAGGAGGAGCCGGCTTTGGTTCTGGCTTCTTCGGCTTTTCTGGCTCAGGAGCGAAGAGCACTGTCTTGCGTGGCGGAGTGGCTGCACGCGGAGGAGCTGGCGGTGGTGGCGGAATAAACTTCTGTTCGATCTTCGCTCCAAAACCATCCTTCAATTCGCGTTGAGCAAGTATGGCCCACGGTGTTCCTGGGGCCTCTCTCATCACACGCTGCAGATAATCTTCAGCCTTGGCTGCTGTCTTTCGCAAATTGCCTGCATAGTTGATGGTCTTGTCTGCACGGACGATCCAATGATTCGACTTCTTGTTAATATCATCCGCCGTTAGTTCGTTCTTCAGCCATGCAAACGCCAAGTTGTATTCCAGGCAACGAACCTTGTGGGCCAGCAATCGTCCGTATGTCAGGCAATAATTCATGCGCCAGCGGCCAGATGGCTCGCGGTCCAGTTGTTTTTCTAAAGAGTCAGGCATGGCTTGCAGTACCAGGTCAACCATCAGCTGACTTTCGGCAACTGACTTCTGAGCGTCGCTCGCCGCGTTCTTGAAGTTGGCTGCTGTCACTCTCAGATCAAGCGTCGGAGTGCCCTTCGCAGTGAACTTGCGGCTGAGTTGAGCTGCCTGCACAACTGCTGCTCGCAATGGGTGCTTTTTGAGGTCTTTCTCGTAGTCCTCGGGTGAACCGAAGGAGTAGTCGGGCTCGAATGGCTTCAAAACCGCGAGGTCGTAAGTTCCGATCGGAGTCAGTCCACTCATCGTCGTCATGTTCGTGAGGAAGTAGACGCCGCCGGTCTCGTGGACCAATCGCGCCAGCGCGTATGGAGCAAAACCTGAAGACAGATACTCGTATTGCGGCCCGTCGTACCAGAATGGCAAGTCGAGCGTATCGAAGACCGGAACCTCTGGGCCGATGGCGATCGGCAGCTTGTAGTTCTTGCCATCTTCGGGAGCTGTGTAAGGCATAAACCCATCGCGTCGGCCAAAGACTGCCGCCGGACCAATGACATAAGCCTTCGCACCCGATCGTTGGCACATAAGAATCGACTTTTCGAGCCACTCGCCGAAATCGTCGCCAGCTTCGTCGGTCAGTGTGACCAACATGATGCGTCGCTGTTGAGTAGTACGATATGCCGCCCAGCGCGTCATCACTTGATTGACTGCCCCGAAAATATTCTCAACACCCGAGCTGTCGGTTGGTGCGTTACGAATACCATCCAGAACTTTATTGAATTCAGCCGTGGGCTCTGTGGTGATGAAGTTGGTTCGCTCGCCAAAAGTCACAACCGCGCTCAGTATGGGAACATCATGCTTGGGCAGTTGGTCTGACTTATCGAGTGCGTCCAGTTCGCCATAGACACGCTTGAGGCGATTGGCGATCTGCTCTTTCTGTTTGATCAAACTGGCCGACGCATCGAGCAACCAAACAACAAGCACGCGTTGCTCTTGCAGGTTCTTGGCGATCTCCCAAGTGACGAGATCCATGGCCGAATCGATCTGCACGAGCGAGTTACCATTGGTGCCATGCACCACGACTCGACTATCGACCTCTACGCCTTCCGGGATGTCGTAGATCGCGGTTGAGACCACGGGCGTCGGTGTATCTTGTATGACGAGTCGCGGTTGGTTTTCGAGCTTTGGAGTTGTTGTCTTCATCAGGCCGACGCTTGCTGCATTCAAGACCTCGCGAATTTCGGTCTCACGTTCGTCTGGATTGGCGAGTTCGTATTGAATGTGCTCCGGTTCAGGCATCGGTTCGCTGACATCTTCTTCGATCAAGTGTGAGGTCAACGGCGGTTCGTAGTAGGCCTGTGGTTCGGAGACAGCGGTCTGAGCAAGGTTACTCAGTATCCAGATGTGCAATGCAAGGCTCACGACCGTGGACAAGTAGCGTCCACGCGATGGCGGATCGATTGGCGTTTCGTCAGCTATCTCAAGCATGAGAATCTCGGACTCAATCGGCTCGGAAGCGAATGATGGCGTTGAGCTGCGCAGCGGCGAGCGGCTTTCAATTTCGATCATGGCTAGCCTCGCGACGGGACACCGTATCGTTGAGAATCTGTCGGTACGCTACCAAGTCCCTTAGCGTCCCAGAACTGAGAAGTATCGCATTCTCAAGCAAGATCTGAGATTGGAACGGCACGACGCAGGGTGATCCTACGAACGCCGTCTTCATGATCAGCCAACATTCGTCTCGATCGACTTCACATTTAAACGGAAAAGCCGCCTCTCAGAGAGTCTGAGAGGCGGCTTTCAATATGCCCAGGAAGGGACTTGAACCCCCATGAGGTGTTACCCTCGCTAGGACCTGAACCTAGTGCGTCTGCCAATTTCGCCACCTGGGCTGCGTGAAGCGGGCGGGAAGATAGGAATTGAGCTAAGGATCGGCAAGCGGTTGCTGGATCCAATTTCTGAGTCGGAATCCAAACGAGGAACTAGCCTCTACGAACGGTCCAGCATTGCCGCGACCCTCCATTTCACACGCTTAAATAAACGTCGCATAAGTGGCCGAGTGCGATAGGCACCGTCGAAGTACCGCTTGTTGGCAACAAATCCAAGCTTTTGGTCCGCACACGAGAGCCAGTTCCGAATCCGCTCTTGATGCGTCTTGCCGAGCATGACGTCGTAGCACAGTTCGTAACGATCGAAGCCAACGGTCTTCAGTTTTTCAAGTACGGCGTACGGTTCGGACCTCCGACCTTTCACTTTAAAGAGGTCAAAGTCGATCATCACATTGCTGATTTTATGGATTTCACCACTAGTGGCGAGGTCACACAGAATCTGTCCCTCTGCTCCTTCGCAGTTAAGTTTCATGAGTACAAGATCTGACTTCGAAAGTTCTGCTTGGAAGAACCGACTGGCTTGCATCAACTTAATCGCTGTTGTTCCTGGATGAGCGAAGTTGCTCGCATGCTGTGAGAATAGGCTAGCTCCCCCACCTTCGTTGTCACCGAATAGGGTTGCTTCGCCATCCTGGTCTGCGAGGCCAACGTCGTGAACGCGCAAACGACCACTGTTGATTTCGCTTCGATACTTGTCGTTGAGAATTGCAACAAATTTAGGCAGTGGCTCGAAGCAATGAATGACATCGAATCCGTACTCAGGAGAGAGAACTTCATCGAGTGTCTGTCCGAGGTGGCCGCCGATATCCAAGAAGACTTTACGAACTAGCTGACCGTCCATGATCGACCTGCTGACATAATATGAGCTGAAAACGGATATCAACCACTTCGCGACTAGGCCGCACGATTGACTGGAACGTATGTGAGATCAGTACCTCGGGGGTGTGGCTTAAAGAGTACTTTCATAAGTAAGTAGAAGAAGAATTTCGCACGTCCGGTGGCAGATGGAAACGGAGAGAATCCGGGTAACAAGTCTTTGAGTCGGTACGTCGCTTTAAACACTCCCAGCCGCCGTGCGAACCAATTGCCTTTTGTGCTTTGCTCCCATAAGGCTGGATGAATCGCCAATCGGAGTCCCTTAATCTTGTATTTCGACAATTTGGATATTTCACCAACGATTCCGTACTCGTAGCCCTCAATGTCGATTTTCACAAACAACGGTGCTTCTTCGTGTCCGGCGATGACGTCTTCCATTCGAGCGCCGGGAACGTTTACTGACGCGCCATCGCCGACATCGAGTACAGACGTTCTGGAACTGCCAAATTCTTTGACCGAATTAATGACAACACTTGAGTCTGTTGTCAGGGCTGCATCGATAACCGTCACGTTGTCACGTTTGTTATCTGCGAGCTGCTTGAGGATCGGAAAGCAGAACGGATCGGGTTCGACAGTCACAACATGCTTTGCCAAATTCGATGCCCAAAAGGGAAGTGCCCCGTTCCACCCTCCAATGTCGATAAAGACCGTATCTTTATCGAGCATCGAACGCAGCATGTCGAACGTCTCTGGTTCCCAGCGATCCTTTTCGAGCTTGCTGTAGAATCGAGCGAACTCGGGGCGATCTGCGAGTTCGACGTCGAATCCCTGATAATGGAATTTCTTGGTCTTAATCCCAGCTTCTGGCATTGCGGCATCCTTGCTGCTAGTAGTGGTCATCGTTGTCGCGGTTCTCTAGGCAACTTTTGAGAGTTGTGTTGTTGTGGACGCCGCGATGTTTTTCCGCTTTTCGAGGATATTTCGTTCGGCAAGCAGGGCGTCCCGCAGCCAACGACTGTAGGCACAGACAATAGACATCATGAATCCATAGACACCTTGCCGCCAAAGTCCTTGCAGGCAGAACTTCTTGAAGAAGTAAAACGGGAATGAAAACAGCACTCTAAGTACTGCTCGGATGCCCGAACGACTTTTAATAAAAGTCGTCCTTTTACGCATGGCCTGGGCTTGCTTGATCGCTAAAAATGCCATGTCGCAGAAGCAATAGTGGAGTAATGGGCTCTTAAGTTTCATGGCCCGGGCTGTGAGCGGGATATTAAATTGGTCCCAAGCACCGTGCTCTGGCATCTCGAATACCGAGCGCCGGTATAATTTCGCTCTCCACGAGGTTCCAGACTTATGCCAAATGACACCTGTTGGATCGACGGTTGTTAGATTGAGTTGGAATACATCGTATTGCGGATCGCCAGCGGCGAATATAGTCTTGATCTCGTCGGCCAATGCATTGCTAACGATTTCGTCTGCGTCGAGATCGAGTAGCCATTGATGGCCACAAGCTTGCTCGCCAACTCGCTTTTGATACCCGTTGCCAAGCCATTTTTGATACACAACCGTTGCGCCAAGTTCTTGAGCAATCGCAACTGTGTGATCCGTCGATCCCGAGTCGACGACGATTACCTCGTGGGCGATTTGCTGAGCCGCAATAATGACATCTGCAATTCGAGCGGCTTCATTTAACGTGCGAATGTAGCACGAGATTGGTAGTGAATTTGTTGTTGGCGAAGTGGCAGGCATTCCTTCGGTCCTTGCTCGGCAGAGTCCATTCGTTGGGCGAGGATGTTATTAGGTCTTGATTTTTTTCAGCTAACGGTGGGGTTTGGAGAGAAATCTCGTCGCTGGATCACACGACGGAAGAAGCCGTCGACAAATGCGTTGATACCTTCGGTGTACTGACTGCGCGAAGCGATGTAGTCGATGATATGCCCGAGTCGATGTTGTCGGATCATCAACATGCCTATCATTCCCGATGTGTCGAACGGCGGGTGTTTCCAAATAGCCCATCGTGTACCCGAGTCGTTTGAAACAATATGAGAGATCGCGTTCTCCCGAGAATTGAGTCAGCGGTGCAAAGCGTTTGTAGTCACTCCGTCGTCGCAATCCAGGGTTGAAAGAATATCCGAAATACTCCGGGTGTAATGTCGGTTCGGCACAGAAGAAGTCGATGCCATCGACTCGCTGTGTCACGCTTTCTCGAATTAGACGATTTAATTCTTCTCGTGGTCGTAGAGAGATCAACGACAAGTTCGGAAAGAGCGTCAGCAATTCACGTGACGGATTAATGAAGTCTGAACCAAAGAATTCCCAATCATCCTCGCAGTGAAAGATCCAGTCGGTACGGACGGATTCATACGCCAGATCAACGCAGGAGAGTTGTCCGCGTCGTGTGGGGCTGAGTAGTACGCGAAAATCACCAGGAAACTGCCGTAGCAAATCCATAATTGCTGGATCGCCAGAATCTTCCGTGATAACGAACTCAGCGAGGTTGCCATCGAGTCGAGGCAGCAAGGATCGAAGCGTGCGTTCGAGCAAGTCGAAGCGGCCGCAGCTGGTCAGAACAACTGTGTAAGCGGAAGACATTGCAGGTCCTGAGCGTTCGCCTCAAGTGGTTGAAAGAGCATGCTGAGTGAGAGCCTGTCGCGCTGTGCCACGCTATTTCGCGCGTCGCGAATGGGTCAATACGAAGATGGACATACACGACCGAGAAGCATCAGTAGTCTGTTGAATGCCCTAGGTTATGTTTCAGTGTGCTCGAATTCGTCTTGTTCTGCGTGGGGCCAATCGCGTTCGACGTATTACTTAGCGAGTTGTCGGCAGTCGTTGACGCTCATGGAGCGGCGTCAACGACTGCTTGTAGTTGTTTCTTTAGAGGGCGATAGCCGAACTCGTTCAGTGCCGCGATGACTCCGATGTCATGTGGATCACGAGCAACTTCGCGTAGAGCGTCGATACCCGAGTAGAGCGCTTCGATGGCTTTTTCGAGTTGCTCGATCGCGGTATCTTTCTCGCCTTTGCGTTGAGCGATGCCGGCGGCTTTCACAGCTTCGACGCAGTTGAAGTATTGAAACGCGAACTCACACTTCTTCGCTCCGTAACGAGCGAACGGTTTGTCGGCGGCACGGGCTCGCTGATTGCCGCGATAAAACTCGTTCATCGCGCCGAGGTATGCCTCTTTGGCCTCCTTCCACCAGACGGGAGCCGGAGTTGGATCGTGAAAGTGTTTAAGCACGATTCCCGGCAACGGCGGTGCGAATCCTGGGTCGGCTTGAAGTCGCTTCGTGGCCTGGGCGATGAGGGAGTAGGACTTCATCAACCGCTCCGCGCTTTCTTGTCCAGCGACGGGCGTCAACAGTTCGAGTTGAGCTTCTTCAATCGTTTGTTTTGCTCCAAATGCCGCTCGTGCAAGTCGTTGCACTTCGGGGCTGAGGCCAATGAATGGGGCAATATCGATCGCCATGCCAACCTTAGGCTTCTTCGTTGACGCAGCTAGTAACTCGTCGGTGCGATCCGTCCATACCACAGGCAGCACGGTCTGCCAGGCTGGGAGTCTTTCGATCGGGCCTGAGACATGAACTGCAGTTACCCGTGGAGTTCCGGGGACCTTGGGCAGTTGCTTAAGCCACATGGCCGAATCAAGGCTGATTGGTGGCGAAACACGGAAGGACGGCAACCACGTCGCATCGTCCTTCATTTCCGGCAACGATCGCACATGTTGGGCATGGCTTCTTAAGGCTGGCTCCAAACGGTTTTCGTGAGCGACATCGAGGCTGAGGACATCGAGTTGCGATTGTTGTTTTCGGGCTGCTTGCCAGCGTGTGACTTGGAAGTCGATTAGGGGTTGCGTCTGCTGGCTCACTGTCAGCGAGAGATCGCGCGGCGTATCGAACGCGCTCTGCGGGACTACGCTGGCGAACTCTGCCGGGACGTCGAGTGGCCGAGTCTCAATGATCGTTGTCATTCCCAGTTCATGAGCTCGATGAAAGATCGAGTTCAATAACAACACCCCGTTCTCACCGCGAGTGCGGTCGTTTTTGAGTTCGACAGTGGGATTCTCGAAGGCTTTCGCTCCTTTGAAAACAACTCGCCCAGCATCTGTCGGCTCAACTGTTAAGGGCAACCCAAAGTTGGTTGCCATCGACGATTTCTTGATTCCTCCGAACTCGTATGTCTCAAAGGGTTGCCAGGAGTACGGCGACACGATCACTGCATTAAACTTCAACTTCCCAAGTTGCTCTAGAAGCTTGCTGTGCTCGGCCTCGCTCCAGAACTCTGTGCCGGTTACGAGCGGGTCAAGGACGCGAACTGCTCGCGTGGGCTGCGTCGGTTCTAGGATGAGCTGGAAACCCGTTAGTCGTAACTCTTGCGGATCAGGCGGATCGACATCGCCAAAGAGCATGGTGCGAACGCCGTGCTGATAAGCAAGCTCATGCGCCGCCCACAAAGTCGCGAGTGGACTGCCACCGCCCACGACTAATGCGCGGCGGTTTTTCCAAGAGACCGACTTCAGAGCATGCCCTTGCTCACTGAGCTTTGGCCAGTCGTCACCAACGACTGCTTTCACTGCCGGATTGGTCTCTGGGGTGCCGACCAGAATCACATCACCCTGCGGCGGTATTGAGTGGCTCGTTGTGCAGGCTGACTGACAGATTCGTTCGGCTAACTCTCGAATCACACGAGCGGCGGATTGTTCCTGCGAGGGGGCATTCTGAGCGCTCACGATTGTGACCTGATGTTCCGCAGCCGAGAGCGATGCGCTGACTATGAACAGCAACGACGTGATCAGCGACAAGGGTCTCATCAGTGATCTCCTTAAGAATCGCGAGGAAGGGGCGAAGTCACGCCTCTTACAGTGGTCGCTGAAATCCCATGACTTGGAATTGAGCGAGGTCCATCGTCGTCTGCATTTTCACGGACACGATATTAACGTAAGGAACCATCACTTTGCGGGCCCCCATGGCATCAGGCCGATCGCGGTCGATCAGAAGCAGGCCACCGGAGACTAAGAAGTCGTTGAACTGAATGGTCTCGACCGCCGTCACCAACATGCCTTCTTTCGGGATGTTGTCGGGCCAGTTCTCGAACAAAGAACGCCAAGCTTGCGCGGCTTCCATCGGGCTCCCTCCAATGCGTTGCACATACGGTTAAAGGCGTAAACTTCAGGCCTTCCATTGGCGTGCGGACGGTAGCCCCGCGTCGAAGGTCGTCAATCCCAAGAAATGCGTCGTAATCCCAGGAAATGAAGAGAGCCCGCCATGCCGTCACCGGCACGCAGGCTCTTCTCATTCTCGGGAACGCCTTCGAGGTGCTTACCATGCTTTCTGATGGCCGGATTACCGGATTCGCCGAGGTCGGTCTCCCGTTCGCTCGAAATCCGTCTCAAAAGCGTTCCAAGTTCTACGAATTAGCGGCATTTGCTCGCCGCCGCATCGTGTCACCGGAGTATGAATCCGGTGATACGAACTGACCCCAACGGGATTTGAACCCGTGTTACCGGAATGAAAATCCGATGTCCTAGGCCTCTAGACGATGGGGCCGCCAAGACAGCGCGTAACTTAGTAGTCGGCTATTGAGTGTCAACGCCGCTGACCAAAGCCGTTTCGAAAAAAGACTTGCTTGAGAAACAAGCCCGCAAACTGCGATCAATCCGTTCGCTCCGCAGGACGTGCATGGACAGGTTCCAAGTGGAAAAGGCTTACTCACTCGAGGAATCGTCATCCTCGTTGCCATCGCTCGGGCTTGGCGCAACCGTTTGTTCAAACTGAGCAGCATGCAGACGCGCGTAGTGGCCGTCGCGGGCGAGTAATTCGTCGTGCGGGCCTTCTTCAACAATCCGACCGGCGTCGAGCACGATGACTCGATTCGCTCGATTGAGCGTGCTGAGGCGGTGAGCGATCGCGATTGTCGTGCGGCCTTGAATGAGTCGTTCGAGAGCTTGCTGAATCTCGCGTTCGGTCTCGGTGTCGACCGATGACGTTGCCTCATCAAGGATCAAGATCGCAGGATCAATCAGCAGCGCGCGAGCAATGGAGATGCGCTGCCGCTCGCCGCCCGAGAGTAACTGGCCGCGCTCGCCGACAACCGAGTCGTAGCCTTCTGGCAATCGAAGAATGAATTCGTGGGCGCCGGCTGCTTGAGCGGCGGCAACGATCTCATCACGCGTCGCTTCGGGTTTTCCGTAAGCGATGTTCTCGGCGATCGTGCCAAAGAACAGAAATGGCTCCTGTAAGACGATGCCAATGTTCTTGCGATAAGCCGAGATCGGGAACGAGCGAATGTCCGTGCCGTCGACGGAGATCGAACCTTCCACTACGTCGTAAAAGCGGCAGACCAAATTCACGAGCGTGTTCTTGCCCGCGCCGCTCTGCCCGACGAGTCCAATCATCTCGCCCGGTGCGACCTTCAAGTCGATGTGATGCAGCACTCGGCGATTGCCGTACTGGAAGCAGACGTCTTTGAGTTCGATCGCTCCCTTCAATCGCCCCGGCTCAATGGGCTTCACGGGCTCAGCGACGCTCGGCACTCGATCGAGGATTTCAAAGAGACGCTGTGCTGATGCTGATGCTCGCTGCACCGCGCCGGCCATGTAGCTCAGCGATTCGAGCTTTGTGTAGAAGCGGCCAATCAGCGTCGTGAAGATGACGAGCGTGCCGACATCAAGTCCACTCTTGTTGAAGATCATGTAGACGCCAAAGCCCCACACAACGAGCAAGCCGAGTTCCGTAAGCAGCGTCACCGACGGGCCGAAGAATGCCCAAATGGTGTTCACGCGGTCGTTTGAGGCGAGAATGGTGTCGTTCGCCTTCTTGTACCGAGCGACCTCGCGGCTCTCTTGAGCGAACGCTTTCACAACGCGAATGCCGGGAATGGTGTCGGCCAGCACGCTCGTCATCTCGGCCCATGTGCGCGTCATGATGCGGAAGCCGCGACGCAAGCGTTGCCTCACGCGATGCACGAGCCAGGCAATAAACGGAAATGGCAACAGCGAGGCGACCGCAAGTTTCTTGTCGTAGGCCATGAGCGCGATGGTCGTCATTGTCATCGACATCATGTCGGTTGCGAACTCAACTAAGTTCAAAGTGAGGAAGTCGCAGATACGGTCGGTGTCACTGCTGAGTCGCGACATTAAGTCGCCTGTGCGCTTTCCTCCGAAGAACTCCAGCGACAGTTTCTGAAGATGCGCGTAGCCTCGATTTCTGAGGTCCGCTGCGATGCGTTCACTCACCCATGCGAGGCAGTAGCTGCGTCCCCAGCCAAGTATCCATGCGAGAAACGCGGCTCCGGCAATCCCCGACAAGTACCATGTTGCCGCGCCTTGCGCGACGGGCTCGCCGCGTTCAAACGGATTGAGCACTT
>Ga0172376_10003055_pt1 | contig 20085 bp, 23 predicted proteins | sample Lak35m_FD_121114 | JGI IMG/M metagenome (GOLD analysis project Ga0172376, IMG submission 121114) | Freshwater microbial communities from Kabuno Bay, South-Kivu, Congo - kab_092012_35m | ecosystem: Environmental > Aquatic > Freshwater > Lake | place: Democratic Republic of the Congo: South-Kivu... | reverse complement strand
TTATGGTTTACTGAAACTAATTACAATTCAATAACCAAAACAAACTTCGGAAGTGTATCGCCCGTGACATCATTTAGTTTTACGTCGGTGTCATCAAGTGTTACACAAAATATAAAGTTTTGTGTTCTTGGGGATGTAGATTTATCTCACTCATCAAATTAACAATCTTTCAAAGTTGTATATAGTTCACATATCTCACCACAAGTTTCATAATCTTCAATCTCTTCAAAATAGGGCATGATGTCTCTTTTGAGAACGTTAATCTCATCACGAGTAAATTTTAAATCGGTTTCCCATTCAAGGTTTTTAATCTTTGCCGATATTGTTAAAACAAGTGTGTTTTTTTCTTTATCCTCAAAGGTTTTGAACAACTTGAGAATGTTCTGATAGATTATTACTTTGTTTACGTCATAGAAGTCACCAAATCCGTCATACTTTCCTTTTATGGATAGTTTTTTTGTGGATACGTTAGTTTTAATTTTAGACATACAGGGTTAGTTTATAAATTAGTTAATCGGTGATACAAATATGATTAAAAGTTCGGGATATACCAAAAAGTTTTTTTAACAACCCATTGTTAATTAATTGTGTGTTCCCATTGAACCCTCACACAATTCTGAGGTAGACGATTTATATGTCTATAATTATTTATGTAACCCATCATATTCCCACTACCTATTGCATTAGCCGAGTGAATAACAACATCTACAACGGGTTTCCCGTCCATCCATTGTTCAACCAACCATTTAGTACAATCCATTCCAGTCTTTTCCAAAATGTTATCATAATCCAATTCGTAATTATGATAAACATTACGATGCCACTCGGCCATTGCGGTATCACCTAAATCATGGTCAAGAGAGATTAATTCGATATTTTCTAGTCCAATTTCAGATATTCTATTCACGAATTCTTCATATGAACGAACTACCACCCATTCATCTTTATCAACAGGGGTTCTAACATCATCTAAATATATTTTATATTTCATATAAAGTTATTTGTTTTATAAAATTGGGAGCTGTGGTGTCACAATCAATACATTCAACTCACATTTCCACCATTGGTAGTGAGCACTCATCCAATTATTGTTGATTCAAGGTACTGTCAGTAATCTGAGCAGTAGTAGAATCATTTGCGGTTACTGAGGAAGAGTCCACATCTACCGCGGTTGAGTCCGTTGTTTCCGTTGATGTGGTGGAATCGTTACCACACGCCACGATACCCAATGAGAATACTGTGACTAAGATAAAAATATATTTTCTCATTTTACAAATATACGAAAAATTTAAATAAAAAAAAGCCCCGATGGGAATCGGGGCTTGGAGGTCATTTTGTGGGTTCAACCCCACGGACTAAAAACGAAAGGTCATCGGCAAAGATTTCCTTGTAGATATAAATATATATGATTTTACAAAAAATCAGAATATTTACACCATTTTATTAAATATTTTTAGTTGACCATCTTTAAACTTCAAAGTTACTACCTGATTTTCCTTAATAGTACCTTTTAAAATCTCCTCAGATAAAAAGTCCTCACACAAATTCTGTATGATTCTCTTAATTGGTCTTGCCCCATACTCTTCTTGAGTATTGAGCTCCGCAATTTGATTGATTACACTTTTATCAAACAAAATGTTGAAACTTTTCTCGCACAATCTTGTAACCAATTTTGAAAGTTCAATCTCGATAATTTTGTTAATTGTTTCTTCATTGAGTGAATTGAATAAAATAACATCATCAATACGATTCAAGAATTCGGGATTAAATTGTTGTTTAAGTGACTTTTGTATAATTGATTTTCTAACCTCATACTTTTGAGTTTCACTTGATGAGGTATTGAATCCAACACCACCTCCGAAATCAGAAACCTTCTTAGCACCAATGTTTGAGGTCATGATTATAATAGTATTGGTGAAGTTTACTTTTCTACCAAAAGAATCGGTCAAATGTCCTTCATCTAAAATCTGAAGAAGGATGTTGAATACATCTTTATGTGCCTTTTCAATTTCGTCAAACAATACAACTGCAAATGGGTTGTTTTTAATTTTTTCGGTAAGTTGACCCCCTTCATCATATCCAACATAACCAGGAGGTGAACCAATGAGTCGAGACACATTGTGTTTCTCCATAAACTCACTCATATCAACACGAATCACTTTTTCGGGGTCACCAAATAAAAGTTCGGCAATTGATTTTGCAAGAAATGTTTTACCAACACCCGTGGAACCTAAGAATATAAATGAACCAATTGGTTTGTTATTATCTTTTATCCCAACCCTATTTCTTCTAATTGCCTTAGATATAATTGATATTGCTTCAATTTGTCCAATAACTTTGGAAGACAATCTTTCTTCAAGTTTTAATAAGTTTTTTGTTTCGTTGTCATCTAACTTTGTAATAGGGACACCCGTCATATTAGATACAATTTCATAGACATCATCAACATTGATTGGTGTCTTATTATCTTTTTGTTGTTCTAACCACTTATTTTTTTCATCTTCTAATTTTAATATTATTTTTCTTTCCTCATCTCTGAGCTTTGCGGCTTGTTCGTAATTCTGACTCTTTACAACAAGTATCTTCTTGTTTTTGATTTCGTCAGCATCCTTTTTTAGTTTTTCGATAATGTCAGGAACTTTGGTATTTATTTTTTTATCTGAACCAAGTTCATCTAATACGTCTATTGCCTTATCAGGGAATTGTCTGTCTGTTATGAAACGACCAGATAGTTTAACAATAGTATCAATAACACCATCCTCGTAGAATACTTTGTGATAGTTTTGATATGAATCTTTTAAGTTTTGTAGAATTTGTATTGTTTCTTGGTATGTGGGTTCTTTTAATATTATCTTTTGAAATCTTCTAACTAATGCTGAATCCTTTTCAATGTGTTTCTTAAATTCGTCAAAGGTTGTTGCTCCAATACATTGTATTTCTCCTCTTGCGAGAGCGGGTTTAAGTATGTTAGCAGCATCCATTGAACCACTAGCATTACCTGCACCAATCATGGTGTGTAACTCATCAATAAAGATGATTACATTTGGTTCATTCTGAAGTTCATTTAATATCGCTTTAATTCTTTCTTCAAATTGACCACGATACTTTGTTCCTGCAACAAGAGAAGTTAAATCTAAAGACATTATTCTTTTGTCTATTAGATTAGATGGGCACTCACCTTTGATAATCAACATTGCCAATTTTTCAACTAATGCCGATTTACCAACACCGGCATCACCAACAACAACTACGTTGTTTTTCTTCTTACGAGAAAGTATCTGCGCGATTCTTTTTACCTCCTTGTCTCTTCCGATGATTGGGTCTATTTTACCCTCTTCAGCTAACTTGTTTAAATCCCTTGAAAAATTATCAAGGATTGGGGTTGTTGAACCCTTTCTTCCCTTTTTAGGAGCAGTCGTCGGTCCTTCTTCAAAAAAATCTACTGGCATCTAATTTTATTTTAATAAAAGATAACAATAATCCGTCTAAAAAACAAATAAGTGACAACTTTTCAGTTAAAATTAAAAACACATGACACTTTGTCTAATTTTATTCGTCGGAATGTTATTTGAGTACGAATATACAAAAATATAATAAACTATGATTACATTTTACAGAGACCCATTCAAAGACGTTTTAGACACTTTCTTTGAGAGACCATCCCTTGTAAGGGATAATTCATCGAAACTCGTTACAAGAGATAATGAGTACGCGGTTTACCTCTCAGTTCCGGGATTGACAAAAGAAGATTTGTCGATTTCAATTAAAGAGGGAATCATAACTATCTCTTATAAAAAGGAAGAAAATGATAATGTCAATTATTCTTTCGTAAGTTCTTTTAAAAAGACCTATTCACTACCTGATGATGTTTCTGAAAAGGACATTACAGGTAAAGTAGAAAATGGTGTATTAGAAATCATTCTTCCGAAATCCAAGAAAAAATCTCTTGAACGATTCATTTCTTTGAATTAGTAGAAACCCCGAGAAATCGGGGTTTTCTTTTTGATATTTATTAGGTATATTATATTAAAAATATCAAAATGGGTATAACATCAGAAAAAATCACGGGTAACCTAATTGAGGTTAGTATTAGTTCTTCTAATTTAAAGTCGTCAACTTACAATACTGACGATAAGAAGTTGTTAATGGAATTCAATAACGGCTCTATTTATGAGTACGATGATGTTCCATGGGAAACCTTTACAAAGTTTCGTATGGCTGAGTCCCAAGGAAAATATTTTAATAGTACTATATCAAAAAATTACAAGTATCGCAAAGTAAAATGAGTTTAATATCAGAACTAATAGAAGATAATGAGTTAGACCAAGAGATTGTAAAATCTTTCAGGTCAAAAGATTCTTTGCCTAATGTAATTTTTGATAAAGATGGTGACACATTTATATTAAAAGAAGAGATAAGGGAAAAATTACTTGCAATAAGTAATGAATTTTTAGAGTTTCTTGGTATAGATTTTTTTGTATATGATATTGTATTAACAGGTTCATTGGCAAATTTTAATTGGTCAAATTATTCTGATGTTGATTTACACATATTGATTGATTTAGATGAGTTTGACGCTGGTAAAGTAAATTCGGTATCATATCACACAATAGTTAAAGAATTTTTTGATAGTAAAAAAAATATTTGGAACTCCAATACCAACATTACAATAAAAAATTTCGACGTTGAGCTCTATGTTCAAGATATTGATGAAAAACATATGTCTACGGGAGTTTACTCTGTTCTAAATAATGAATGGGTGGCAGAACCTAAGAAATTAGAAAAATATGAAGACATTGATGAGAAAAAAATACTTGAAAAGGGTGAGGAATATGCAAAACAGATAGACTTATTAAATAAATTGGGTGAATCGGGAGAGGACGTAACTAAGAAGGTAGATGAATTAAAAGACAAGATTAAGAAATTTAGACAATGTGGTCTCGAATCGGGAGGCGAATATTCGTATGAGAATTTAACATTTAAATTGTTAAGGAGAAATGGTTATATAGAGAAGTTAATGTCAATAAAAACAATGGTTAGAGATAAAAAATTGTCCCTCCCGCAATAGTAAGCCTTAATTTTTTTCTTTATATGCACATATTTATAGGATACTAGAATAATATACAATCAATAAATTAAAAACATGGGAGATTTAAAACCATTAGGAAGTGAAAAACTTCACGGAGACGATAAGTTAAAGAGAATTCTCGAATTAACTTATTACGGTAATAAACCTAAAGTAACCAAATCCAGTAAAGCGGAACACATAATTGAGTCTGCAAATGGTGTATATGGTATTGTTAAAGAAAAGGATGGTTACTATGTTAAAAAAGGTTTAAACGAAGGTTCATTAGACTACATTGGTGGTCTATTCATGAAGAATAAAAATAAATTTAATTCATATTCCGAAGCATTAAAAAGACTTGAATTACTTAAAGGTCAAGAATTACAAGAAGCTACAAAATATGTTTTAAAACAGAATAAGGACCAACAAGAGGCTCCCCCTGTGGAACCTACTATGGAAGTCCCACCAGCACCAGAAGGGGGAGAAATCCCACCTCCACCACCTTCACCCGAAGGAGGAGAAGTTCCACCCCCACCAGCTGAAGATGCGGGGATGGAACCCGCACCGGAAGGTGAAATACCATCAGACGAAATGAGTGCTGAGGGTAAACCATCCGACTACATGGCGGAAATTCAAAAATTCGCTGGTAAACTTGGTCAAGAATTGAGAGACCAAAAAGAGAAGATGGAAAGTGATGATATCAAGTATGTTCTTAACATGGTTATTTCAGCAGTAAACTTAGAAAAACTTGAGGACGATGATATCGAGGAAATTGCTAAGAAGTTTGAAAGAGAGGAATCTGAAGAAGGTGGTGAAGAGCCGGAAATGCCGGCCGAAGAACCAGAAATACCTGCAGAAGAAGAACCTGAAGATGGTGAATCTGAATTGGGTGAAACAATGGATAAATTAGAGAGTTTTGTTAATATGCCTGCGGTTCAAGATGAAGAAATCAACCTAAAAAAGTTCGCTGATATCGGTGTGAACGAAAGAGATGTGGTAGAACTTGATTTAGATGAAATTAAAAGAGATATTAACAAAAGTATTGAAGAGACTTTAGGAAAATACTTTAAGTAAGATGCGTCTAATCTATGTCAATGAAATCGGCTCAGATTATAAAGGTCAAAAACAGTACGAATTCATATTCAGCGAAGGAACTGAGATTGACATGGAGGAATGGTTTGACGTTCCCGCATCTTCTACAATGACATTAAAATCCCCAAGGATTGAATACATAGACTTGGTTGGATTACTCAAAGACACCGATTTAGTTTTAGAATTAATTCAAAATTCAGACTACTTCGGTGTTATTGATGCTGTGGATGGTATAATCGCCATGGCTTGGGAAAAATCTAATTTCGATTTAGAGTTTGAAAGATTATTTTTCCGTTTTGGTGAAAGTATCGAATCGGTAACAAAAAAATTAAAATCGAGAGGTTATTTATTAGAAAAACAAGAACTAAAATTTAAAGAAATATGAAACGTAAAGACATAATTGAAAAGTTGTTATTTGAAGGTTTTTCTGAAAAAACCTTATCTCGTTTGAGTGATGGACAACTTGCCACTTTAGCCAAAACGGTACTATCTGAAGAAGATGTGATGATATCTAAAAAAGACCCACAACTTACACAGAAAGTCGCTAACGCTAAAAAATCAAATCAAACAATCGTTACATACGAGGAAGAAATGAAAGAGGATGAAACCAAAATACCTAACAAGGATGAGATTGCTTCAAAACTCGATTCAATTAGGTCGGGTGCGAAGAGAGATGATATGATTAAGCAAGGGGCATATGATGGTAGATTTAGAGAAAAGACAATCAAAGACAAAAAAAAGGAAGAATCAAAATATAGTGCCAGAGGTAAAAAAAGTTACGAGCTTGATGAAGAATCTTCTAACAAAATGACTATGTCATGGTTTAAAACTGAGATGGAAAAAAAATTAGGAAGAAAGGTAACAGATGAGGAAGTTAAAGCGGCTATAAAGAAAATGATTGAGACTCCTGTTAAGAGAATAGATAGTAGTAAAAAAGAAAAGGGAATTAATGAGACTAAAGCAGCTGCGGCAATGTGGAAAGGTGTTAAAAGAGAAAGTATGAATGAGTGGGTTATGGATTTGACAGAATCAAAATTTTCACAATTCACCTCTAAATCTGATATTTTATCGATAATTACAGAAAAAATTAGAGAGACTGCATCACCAATGCCAATGACTAAGGCAACAAAAGGACACAATGGTGTTCCTGAATTCATGACGTATGATTCAATTGTTGGTAATCAACCTGAAACTAAACCGAATGAACCCGAAGTAATTCCTGACGCGCCCCCAACTGAAAAACCAAGTAAACCAAAAACTCCATATGAGCCAGGACCCGGAAAGGACCCTAAACCCAAAGCAATGGGAGAAGAAAAAAAGAAAAAATAATGGAGTTTTCTAAAAAGAATTTATTGTCTATATTAAGGGAAAACATAGACGAAATGGCAATGGACTTTGATACTCCTGATAGACCATATCAGGGTATACAAAATAAATTAACACAAGGAGACACTCCTTTAAAAAAGATTCCTTTACCTTCTACGGGTGAAGAACCAAATAAGAATTTCCAAGAATTACTTGCTTCTGAAAGATACAGACAAGTAATATCGAAAGTTAGAGAATATACTGGTGTTAATACTCCTATGCAAGGTGAACAAGGTGTCATGCCGTTAGCTCAAATGATGATGACGGCCCATAATGAAATTGTTCAAACTGAGTCTGCTCATAGAGAAGAATTAGAAAGACTTGCGGTTGAATTAGTAATGAAAGAAATGGCAATACCTGAAGGTGCATTACAATTCGATGCTAAGATTGTTGGTATGGGCGAAATTAATACTCAGAATTTCAACCGTGAGATTCAACAACAACAAAACGTTGACCCTGTCGATATTGAACAAGATTTGATGACAGATTTGGAGTCAATGACCATGGAAAAGGCGAAAAGAAGACTTATAAATAATATGATACAAGGTGCTTCTAAAAAAGGTCACTACATGTATCACTACGCAGCAGATAGAATCAGAGAAATTACAGGTTCAGATAATATAATTGCACAATATGGTATTTTGATGTCAATTAATGACACTCTATATTGGCAGTTAAGTGATGAGACAATGAGAATGATGATGGACGGCGGTGGTGGAGGTGGTGTCGGAGGAAAAGAAGAAGTAAAAAGAAATACAACACCACCAACAATCGTTGCGAGAGGTCTTAACTTTCCAATACTTGTTCATGAATTGATTAAAGGTATTATGGAATTATTCGCAATTCAAGGAAGACCTACCGACGAAGAAGGAAATGAAGATGAAGAAACGTGGTCTGAAATTGAAGGTTCTGAAGATACTCTTGAAAAAGAAATGTGGGATTTACGTTTAGGTCCGGCAATTTGGGATAGAATTAGAAGACAATTTCCTGAAGATATTTTAACTGATGAAAATAAAGTAGAGTTACAAAACTATTTGATGGTTGAGATTTTTAAACTTCCCGCAAAACATTTCTTAGTATTCATGAAAGAAGTTGTTTCGGGTTCTGAGAATGGTAAACGTTTGATGGGTGAATTGATGCAAGGTATTGACCAAATGTTCAAAGACCAAAACTATCAAGATGCTGTAGCCAGATTTAATGAAGATTTAGATAACATTACAGATAATACTGACGATAATGACCTTGGGGACTTCTTAGGGGGTCTCGGAATAAGGTTATCTGATGACGACCAATAAGAAAAGGGTGGTTAAACCACCCTTTTTTCATATTTATATATATGGACAATCAAAAACTATTACAATTAAAAGAATATGCTCGTATTAAAAAAGATGTTGTGTATGCATTAAAAACATACTTAACAACTTATGATAATACACAAAAAAAGTTTGTTCCATTAGAATTATTTCCGGACCAAATTCAGTTAATTAAAGATTACGAAGAATATAACGATAACATAACAAGAAAGTATAGACAGGCGGGTGTATCAACAGTAACCGCAGCGTGGATTTCAAGAAGACTACAATTGGCAAATACAGATAATCCTGAAAGGGTACTTGTAATTGCAAACAAACGTGATACGGCGATAGAAATGGCAAATAAAATTCGTCATTTCTTAGACCAATGGCCAGAGTGGATTAATGTTGGGTTTTCTCCTGATAAAAACTCAGAGAGTAGATTTAGATTAAACAATGGTTGTGAGGTAAAAGCAGTTGCAACATCTGCGGATGCCTTACGTGGTTATACACCTACAATTCTTATTTTTGATGAGGCAGCATATATCGAAGCGGGAGATGACTTTTGGGCTGCATCTATGGCGTCCTTGTCAACAGGAGGTAAGATTATTCTTATTTCAACCCCAAACGGATATGACCCGATTTATTATGGTGTATACGACCAAGCAGTTCGTAAGATAAATGATTTTCATATTACGGAATTACGTTGGTTTAAGGACCCACGTTATACAAAAGATTTAAGATGGGTTAAATGTAATGACATTGTTCATTATATGTTGAATAGAGAACAATACGATGATAATGAAGTAGTTTTATATGAATTTGATATAGAAAAATATCAAGAGTACGAAGAACAGGGTTATAAACCATTTTCGTCTTGGTTTGAATCGATGTCTAAAAAATTCAAATACGACAGACGTAAAATTGCTCAGGAATTAGAATGTGACTTTTTAGGTTCAGGTGATGGAGTTATACCTGGCGATATTCAAGAAAACATATCAAAAAATTTAATTAGAGTACCTAAAGAAAAATACATGCAGGGTACCTTTTGGCAATGGAAAGAACCTGTACAAGGTCATAGATACATTATGGGTGTGGATGTTAGTCGTGGAGATAGTGAAGATTTTTCCTCAATAAGCATTATTGATTTCGATGAAAGAGAACAAGTTGCGGAATATATTGGTAAGATGCCGCCAGACGATTTGGCGGGAGTGTGCTACAAATGGGGTATTCTTTATGACGCGTTCATCGTGGTTGATATTACTGGTGGAATGGGCATTGCAACATCAAGAAAACTACAAGAAATGAATTACAAAAACTTGTTTATTGATGGGATGAATACTAAGAACATTTGGGATTATAATAGAAAAGCAATGGAAAAAATTCCCGGTATCAATTTCAACAACAAGAGAACACAAATTGTTGCCGCATTTGAAGAACAATTGAGAAAGGGATTTGGTGTTAGGTCAAGTCGTTTACTAAATGAGTTAAGTACGTTTGTTTACTTAAATGGAAGACCCGACCATATGAAGGGTGCTCATGATGATGCCATTATGAGTTTGTCAATGGCGTTATATGCTGGAGATATAAGTTTTAATCAGTTACAGAGGAATGATTCCAAAAACAAAGCTATGATGGAATCTTGGGCTTTAGCTGAGAGAACATATGAACCAAATAAAGCTTTTTATTCGTATGGAACTGCATTTGACCAAATTGGTGCGATGCAAACTGACGGAAAACAAAGTGTAAATACCAATTTTGGGGTGCCAGGTAAGGACCAATACAAGGAATATTCTTGGCTTTTCTCTAAAAGAAAATAATACCACACAACTTTATTATACTGAACAAATTATTTATATTTTAAAGAAAACTATTTATATACATGGCGGATAACAATTTAACAGTATTCCAAAGATTAACCAAAATGTTTGGGTTTGCGGGTAATCAAAGACCTGAAGAAACCCCGTCATTTAATTTTTCAAGGGATGAGATAATCAAAACCAATAGTAGAGAAGAGTATGAAAAAGCAATGTTACAAGCTCAACAGAGCCAATACATTGCAGATAAATGGACAAAACTCGAACAATCTCTTTATAATCAATCCGTCTATTATGAACCAAATAGATTAGCAGCATATTATGACTACGAATCCATGGAGTTTACTCCTGAAATTTCAGCAGCACTTGATATCTACTCTGAAGAGTCTACTACACTTTCTGAGAAGGGTGATATTCTAACAATATTCTCGGAGTCAACTCGTATCAAACAAATTTTAGAAGATTTATTTATTAACCGTTTAGATTTAAACACAAACCTACAGATGTGGACTAGAGGTGTTTGTAAGTATGGTGATGATTTTGTTTATTTAAAAATTGACCCTGAAAAAGGTATCATTGGTTGCCAACAATTACCAAATATTGAAATAGAAAGAATAGAGGGTAGAGAATCAAAGACACCAAATCAAAGAGATATCAAAGCACCAACAAGAGAATTGAGATTTCAATGGAAGAACAAGGAATTGGAATTCCAAGCATGGGAAATCGCTCACTTTAGATTACTTGGTGATGATAGAAAACTTCCATATGGTACATCTATGTTGGATAAGATTAGAAGAATTTGGAAACAATTGTTACTTGCGGAAGATGCAATGTTAATTTATAGAACAACAAGAGCACCTGAAAGACGTGTATTTAAAGTATTTGTTGGTAACATGGATGATAAGGACATTGAACAATATGTTCAACGTGTTGCTAATAAATTCAAAAGGGACCAGGTGGTTGACCCAAGAAATGGTCAGGTGGATATGAGATATAATCAAATGGCGGTTGACCAAGATTATTTCATTCCTATTCGTGACCCGGCACAAACCAATCCAATTGAAACTTTAGCGGGAGCACAAAACTTAGGAGAGATTGCGGATATTGAGTATATTCAAAAGAAACTATTGGCGGCTCTTAGAATTCCAAAGGCATTTTTAGGATTTGAAGAAGTTGTTGGTGATGGTAAACAACTTGCGTTAATGGATATTCGTTTCGCAAGAACAATCAATAGAATTCAAAAATCTTTAATTCAAGAATTGAATAAGATTGCTCTTGTTCACCTATACCTTCTTGGAATGGAAGATGAATTAAATAACTTCACTCTTTCATTAACAAATCCATCAGCACAATCTGATTTATTAAAGATTGAACAATGGAAAGAAAAGATTGAACTTTATAAAAATGCGACATCTGACCAATCTCAAGTTGGTATTTTACCAGTATCACATACATGGGCTAAGAAAAATATTCTTGGAATGAGTGATAGTGAGGTGTTGTTGGATTTACAACAACAAAGACTTGAAAGGGCTATGGGTATGGAATTACAAAATACACAAAACGTTATTAAACGTTCAGGTATATTTGACGATGTGGATGCCAAGTATGGTGTACCTGAAGAAGAAAGACAGCAAGGTGCGGACGCGGCTGGAGGTGGTGCACTTTCGGGTGGTGATATGGGTGGTAATATGGGTGGACCTCCGCCACCTGCGGGGGGAGCAGAACCAGCAGCACCATTAAGTGAATCAACTAAAAAACGTAATATTTTAGGAATGTTAGGTGAGGGCGACAATATTAATGACCTTTTTGATATTAATAAGGCTCAACAGAATATTTATGAGATAGAAAATAAATTAAAAGATATATTAAACGAAGAATAAGATGTCAAATTTTGGTAATGTAAAAACAAAATTGTTGGTTAAGTTAACCGAGTCTTTCACTTCTGATAAAAAATCAGATGTAAAAGATTTATTAAAACAAATAAAATCAAATAAAAATTTGATTGAAATGTATTTGTTTTATGAGGATGTTGAAAATAAACACATTCCAAATGTGGATACCGCTAGATTGTTTGTTGAACAAATAGAAAACCTTTTAGTTGAAAAATCAAAACTATTGGGTGAGGAGGAATTCAATCTTAGCAACATTTTAAAAAGTGTAACTCCTTTAAAAAATGAAATTTATGATTGTTTAGATGTTTTATCTGAACAATCATCATTGTTAAATGTTGAAAAAAAGGTAAACGCCAAACAAAGACTCATATCACATCTTACTTCACCAAAATCATCTAATGTTTCGGAATCAACATCTTATACCGATAATCAATCATTACTTACTGCTGTATTGGTAAACAACTTTAATACGAAGTTTACTGATTTTATGAATGAGGAACAAAAGGAAACTTTTAAGAAAATTGTTTCAATGAAATCCGAAGAATTAAATAGGGAGATGAATTCATTGAGAGAAAGTATGTCTCAGAAAATTGAAAAGATTTTAACGGAGAGTTCTGATTCTTCTTTGTTGACAAAGTTAACAGAGGTTAAAAAGAATATTACTGAATCAGAAATTAGTAAGTTTAATTACTACAGACTTATTGAATTGAATAAGAACTTAGATTAATTATCAGTTCTGTTTAGTTGTTCTTTGTAAATTGCCTTGAGCTTTTGATTTCTTTTTTGAACTGATGGTTTAACATATTCTTGTCTACCTCTTAGTTCTTCAGTTTGTTTTATTTTGTGAACCTTGTTTTTGTATTTTTTTAGTGCGAACTCAAGGTTTTTTTCTTTTGAAACATTGACAATAATCATAATCGTTTTTTTTAAATATAAGTAAGAAATTTGGTTTTGTTAAGTTTATTCTGTATATTTTAAATACACCATAAAATATATTAAGTATGAATAATATTAATGAAAAAAGGAAAATTTATAAAACTTGGTGTCCATAAAAACGTAAAAATTGGTTATGGGACAGTTGATTATAAAAATTTAAAAACAATCTACGTTCAATTAAATTCGTGGACGCAACCAAACGATGATAATTGTGACTTTGATAGGGTCATATCACAAACAAGGAGAAAAATAAAACAGAAAATTTACGATTTAAGGTCTGAATATTTCAAGCCAGAATCCATAGTGGACTTAGACATCAAAACTAGTGGTGTAAAAACTAACAAAAGGTCTTTTATGGATTTGGAGATAACTTTATATGTGGACAAGTACTTCGATATTAAGATTAAAGAGGTAAAAGAGATTGTCACAGACCTATCCGTAACTATAGTGGATACCATATTAACTGACGAAACTTTGTTTAATTTCTACAAAACAAAGAATTAATTCAGTATTGTGGTATTTATTATATAAAAGGATAAATGAAAGTACTTGGGCCTAATGAGACTGGTAAGGGCATTTTAATAGAATACGACGCAGGTCACGTTTCCCCGAAAGAAAACAAAAAGATTATATCCGAGATGAAAGACATGGATTTTTCACAGGATGTAATTCTTTATGCTGTTTTACAAAAATTCGATACTCCAAATAAAAATGGTAGAGTATATCCTGAAACCATTTTAAAAAGAGAAGCTGAAAAATATCAAAATTTAATTCAAAAGGGTGGAGCATTAAGTGAACTTAATCACCCAACATCTTCATTAATTGATTTAGATAGAGTTTCACACTCTATTCTTGAAACTTGGTGGGATGGTAAAATACTAATGGGTAAACTAAAGTTATTTACGTCACCTGGTTGGAAGAAGATGGGTATTGTTAGTACTAAGGGAGACCAAGCGGCGATGTTATTAATGAATGGTGCAACATTAGGTATATCCTCAAGAGGAGTCGGTTCATTAAAAAATATAAAAGGTCAAAACATGGTACAAGATGATTTCGAATTGGTGTGTTTTGATTTAGTATCATCTCCATCTACTCCCGGTGCTTATATTTTTAAGGACCCAAGTGAAAGAGACAACTATCAAGAATCTATTCAAGAAAGCGACCCGCAGTCGGATAGAATGAAAACTTTAATGTCAAAATTGGACACTTTTCTATCTAAGTAATCTAATTTATTTAAGATTTTAATATCGTAAAAAGTATTTTTTTACATAATCATAATATTTATAAGAAAATAAAACTCCAAATGAGCGAAAAATCTATTTTAGAACAAGCGTTACTTCAGGTGCAGACACTTGAAGAGGCAGTCAAAGCAAATGCAAAGGGTATACTTGCTTCTACAATGAAACAAGAACTAAACGATTTGCTAAAAGAATCATTGGAAGAAGAGGAAGAGGTTGTTGCAGAACAACCCGATTCTGAAGAAGAGGCATCAGATGATGTACCAGTAGAAACTGGGGATGAAGAAGGTGGTCTCGATAACGAAGAGGGCGATGATGAAATGTCTAAAGACATCGATTCTATGGACTCAGAAGATGAAATGAATCCAGAAGATGAAATGGGTTCTGATACGGGTGCAGAAATGGACTCAGAAGATTCTGACGAAATGGGAGATGATGTTGTTGACATGACAGGTGCCGATGAAGACGAAGTTTTGAAAGTCTTCAAAGCTATGGGACCTGAAGATGGAATCATTGTTAAAAAAGATGATGACCAAATTGAACTTGAAGATGGTGACGATGAGTACATCATTAAGTTAGATGAAGAAGAAGCTGCGGATGAAGCTATCGACGAAACTTTTGACATGCCAACTGAAGAATGGAATGAAGAAGTAAACGGTGTCGATGAAGTAGTTTACGAAATCGAACTTGGTGAGGAAGAAGAAGAACCAAAAGAAGAAGAAACTGAAAAAGAGTTTTCTGAAACTACTTTTGACGAACCCCATGAACAAGAAGTGGGTGAAGCCGCAAGAACAAAATGGAATCCTCATGGTGGTGCAAGAGCCGGTATTAAGAGTAAGAAATTATTCGCGGCTGGAGCAAAGGAAATCAACGAAGAAGTTCAAAACTTGAAAAAACAAAACGACGAGTATAAAAAAGCACTTGTCTTATTCAAGGAAAAACTTAACGAAGTTGCTGTTTTCAACGCCAATTTAGCATATGCCACTCGTTTGTTCACAGAACATTCCACAACAAAACAGGAAAAACTAAATATTCTTAAAAGATTCGATTCAATCTCAACCTTGAAGGAGTCTAAGAATCTTTATGCATCAATTAAAACCGAATTAGACACTAAAAAACCAGTGACTGAATCGGTGGTTGAAAAAATAACTACAGCACCAAGCACTTCATCTTCAAGTGAGGTTCTTTCAGAGTCAAAAGCTTATGAGAATCCTCAGTTCAGAAGAATGAGAGACTTGATGGGTAAGTTGAAATAATAAAAATAAACAATAAAAAACCAAAAAAAATACTAAAATGGGAGCATTATTAGAATCAGGTATGGTTGGTAACATCGGTCTTAAGCACCTTCGTGTTATCAAAGAAGATACCATCAAAAAATGGGATGACCTCGGATTCCTCGAAGGACTTGACGGTCACCAAAAAGATAACGTAGCACAATTATACGAAAACCAAGCGTCTTACTTAATCAACGAAGCAGCAACTTCTGATGCAAGTGGTTCTTTCGAGACCGTGGTTTTCCCAATCATTCGTCGCGTTTTCTCTAAATTGTTAGCAAACGACATCGTTTCTGTACAAGCAATGAACTTACCAATCGGTAAATTGTTCTTCTTTGTACCTAAAATTGCAGACGGAAAAACTGCACCTTTCGGTTATCCTAATTCAGAGGCTGACCCTAACGCAGCTTATAGCGGTAATACAAGAAGTCTTTATGACCGTTTCTATGAGGCCGATGATTCAGATTCTGCTGGTATCTTCGATTACTCTAAAGGAGCTGCTACAACTAACACAGTTGCGGCTTTCGCTTTCGTAACTTTCAGCAATGGTGTACCAACTGAAAGTGCAACCGCCCTAAGTGGTGCAGCCGTTAGCAGTGCAATTGTTGTTCTTAGTGGTTTCACTAAAGCAGGACAAGGTAAATTGTTAGGTGCTGATGGTAGCCTTATGGATACCGACGAGTTCCTTTCATCTTTAACTGTTGAAATTACTGGTAACACAACTGCAAACAATGGTGTTAAAAATTTCAACGTTGTAACACAGAAATATGGTAAAGGTCTTATCGAGTACGGTCAAAAAGGCGGTACTAACATGGACAAATTCCAAGACATCTGTGATGAAGAAGGTAAAATCTACTTGGCAGTTGACCTTGAGTCATATGACGCAGTATCAGGTTTCACAGCTTCTGACTTCTCTGGTAACGACTTGGCAATTGCTAACGTTGTTGTAAGATACAGGTCATATGCATCTCTTGAGTTCGAAGAAGAAATCGGTGAAGTATCTTTCGACCTTCAATCAGTAACAGTTTCTGTTTCTGAAAGAAAGTTAAGAGCTAGCTGGTCTCCTGAATTGGCTCAAGACGTGTCAGCATTCCACAACATCGACGCTGAAGCTGAATTAACAGCTTTATTGTCTGAGCAAGTTGCGGCTGAAATTGACCGTGAAATTCTTCGTGACCTTCGTAAAGGTGCCGCTTGGAGAGCTAAGTGGGACTACAACGAATGGAGATACGGAGCAAGTGGTAACACTCCATTCTTGGGTTATACTCAAAAGGATTGGAACCAAACTTTGGTTACCAAAATTAACCAAGTATCTGCTCAAATCCACAAGACAACTCTTCGTGGTGGAGCTAACTGGATTGTAGTATCTTCTGAGGTATCTGCAGTATTTGATGATTTGGAATATTTCCACGTATCAAACGCAGCTCCTGAGCAAGACCAATACAACATGGGTATCGAGAAAATCGGTTCTTTAGCAGGTCGTTACCAAGTGTACCGTGACCCTTACTTACCATCAGGTAAAGTAATCATCGGTCACAAAGGTAAGTCATTGTTAGACGCTGGTTACATCTACGCACCATATGTACCTCTACAGTTGACTCCGACTATGTATAATCCGTTCAACTTTACCCCAATTAAGGGTATTATGACGAGATACGCTAAGAAAATGGTTAACAACCGTTACTATGGTGTAATCGACGTATTCGGATTGACTACATTCAGTCTTGACACTTTAAGATAATCTATATCTTAATATATAAAGAACCCTCGAGAAATCGGGGGTTTTTTATTTTACACGTAGTTTCATTAATTCAGAAACACTAATTAATATTCCTTTACTTGTATTATTATCACCACCCACAATCGTGTGTGTTTTAATTAGTGGTCTTAATATCTTTTTAAGTTCTTCTGTATAGAAAAATAATCCACCCGCACTTCCTTTAATTAAAAAAAATATAACCTCTGCTTCCGTTGTAGAAATTCCACTTTTTTTACCTCTACTTTCATATTCGATAAAAAGATTACCTGTATATAGTGCTTGTTGGTCGTCTTTTACCTCAATACCCGTTACAGGTATTTCAAAAATTTTAGCAGCCCTTTTTTCTCCCTCCTGACCTAATTTTAAATCCTTTTTAAAATCACTAACAAATTCCATATTGAAAATATAATAAAAATTCTTTTGATTTCCAAAAAATATTCGGTATATTTGCAATTATGTCTGAAATTGATTATAGTAAATTAAGATTGGGTGTCCTTGAAAAATTAATACACCAAAGAAGTATTGAGTGTAAAATGAAAAAGGATGAAATGGTTAAAATGTTAATCTTATACGATGAGGGTAAGTATAAACATCCAATTAAAGAAACCATTCATTTAAAAGATGGTTCGGGATATATGGTTGGGGTTGATATATCTAATAGTAATCACATTCAACAAATAAGTAAAATAATCGAAAAAAGGGAAGGTAAATCTTTAAACCGATACTCAGAAGATAGGGTATGGTATTGGATACCACAAAAATTAATATGAATTGGACCAAATACTTTTTAGGTTTAGCGGAGCAGGTTAAATTAAAATCCAAAGACCAATCTACTCAGATAGGTGCGGTAATCGTCGGAGAAGACAATGAGGTCCTTTCTACGGGTTATAATTCATTTCCAAGGGGAATGGACGATACAAAACAAGAACGTCAGGAAAGACCTGAAAAATACTTTTGGTTTGAACATGCTGAAAGAAATGCAATATATAATGCCGCAAGAATCGGGGTATCTTTAAAAAACTCCACAATTTATTTGACCTCGGGTCTTCCATGTATGGATTGTGCTCGTGGTATTGTAAATTCGGGGGTGAAAGTTGTTTGGTGTAAACGAGTATGTACAACCAAGAACAAAGAAAAATGGGAGGAATCCCAAATGAAAAGTATGCAATTACTTAGTGAGTGTGGAGTTCAGGTGTTTTTTTACCTTGACAACTAAGTCTCCTGTTCCTTTTATGATACGATGATACGTACCCTCAGGAATAAAAATGGGGGTATTCTTTTTTATAGTGGTTGGTAGTTCATCGTCCATTTGAAACATCCAATCTGTTTCATATTCACAAACAACAGTTCTATCTTCTTCATCAAAATGCCATTTTAACTCCATATCAGGTAAGTCCGATGGAAATGTTCTAATGTGAAACCCGCCTTGTTGTTCTTCTTTAAATGGAAAATCCATTACCAAGGGTTTGATGATTTGATACCGAGAGCCTTTCTGTATCTCGATACGTTACAACTCCAATATCCTGCTGTAGTTCTATCTTTCTTTTGGTCACATTTGTGACGAGCTCTAAATGATTTTGCAGCAGCTTTATTACTACTTCTTATTTTAAGATTTGGGTCACCAAAAGTTACTTTAACAACATTACCACTCTTGTTCTTTACATAAACCGCAAACTTTTTTGGTCCACCAGGAGTTCTAAAAGGTCTACCCAAGTTTACATTTTTTCCTCTGTGTTTTGCTTCAACAAGATATTCTTCTTCATTTAATACAAACGGAATATCTAAATAAACTTCTTCACCTTCGTATATACCCGTTTTACCGATATCTGTCATTAATAATTCATAATCATCACCAGAAACTTCAAGAATACCTTTGTTTAATAATTCTCTTGATTCGTTAAACAAACCAAAGAATTTTTCAGAGTATATTCTGAATACGTTTTCAATTAATGGTTTTTCATTTTGAATATGAAATAATAAACCCTCACTTAATTGATTTTTAGACTCATTAAGAGACACAATTTTTGGTGCGGGGTATGACTCAATAAATTCCGTAAAGTCTAATGTAATGGTTCTATTTTCATCGAAACGAGTGAATGTGGGTGCGTTACCCTTACCCGATTTTGGATTTTCTTTTTCCGCCCTTCTTTTCTGTTGTGTCATAGATTTCTTTTCTTTTTTGTCATATGAAGAAGCAACTTTAGGTGTTTCTTTAGAAACTTTCTTAGATGGTCTACATTTTGGGTACGCTTTACCATCCGCATCCTTTCTTCCACATGGGGGATGTTTACCATCAACTTTACGACTTACGTCCACCCACTTTTCCTTAAACCAACGTCTAAGGTCTTCTTTTAA
>Ga0172376_10003051_pt1 | contig 20099 bp, 29 predicted proteins | sample Lak35m_FD_121114 | JGI IMG/M metagenome (GOLD analysis project Ga0172376, IMG submission 121114) | Freshwater microbial communities from Kabuno Bay, South-Kivu, Congo - kab_092012_35m | ecosystem: Environmental > Aquatic > Freshwater > Lake | place: Democratic Republic of the Congo: South-Kivu... | reverse complement strand
TTGAAAAAGTCAAAACTCCTGATGTTAAATTATCTGTTGAACAAGTAGAATTTGTTGGATTTGATATCGATAAGTCGCCTCTACCAGCAATAGCTGGGTCAACAAAATCACGGAAAAATATGTTTTCGAATGTTCCTCTTGGACAAGCTCTAAAATCACCTAATTCAGCTTCAGGGCTTCCTATCACAGAACCATTTTTTATTGTGTGAGAAGCCATCAAAGTCCCTTCAGGTCCATCAATTTCCAAAGCGTGATCAGTTGCGTTACCACAAATAACAATAAAATTATTTAATGTTCCAGCCCAAGCTTGGTCTGTGTCAATTGCATCGTCACCTGAAAACCATACAATAAGGTTTGTTACATTTACAGTTCCACCAAAGAACTCAATACCATCATCTTGATTACCAACGATTTCAATATTCTCAATTGTTGTTCCATTACCAACACCACCCAAAGTTAAACCATTGATTTCGTTACCATTACCAATGTTTGTACCTCCGTGACGAATTGAAACATATTTTATAACACCAGAGTTATCACTTACATCATTTCCACCATATAAACCATTAGGGTCAGTAGTAGGAATACCTTCGATTTGGATTTCATTAGCTGAAGCTGAGATTGGTGCTTTTCCTAATATAATAACACCACCCCATAATCCTTGTGATGTCGGATCCAAATTTGGTGATGTGAAATTTCCTTGTTTAATTTGTTCTGGAGATATTTCATCCGCAACTGATGTGAAGATGATTGGTAACTCTGCTGTTCCTGCTGCGTTGATTTTACCACCTCTTGCAACCATTAATGCTGTTGCGTTAGCTCCAGTACCGGCTTGACCTTTGATAATCGTTCCTGGTTCAATTGTGAGGGTTATACCATTTGTTACGGTAATTCTACCAGCCAATTCATAAACATTGTCTGATGTCCAAGTTGTGTTTGTTGTAATGTTTGATGTTACAATAACATTTGTTGTTGTTCCCTGACAAGTTCCATCAACGCAAACTTGTCCATTTGGACATACTACATCCATACATACATCCTTTTGTTTGCACGATTGCAAAAACGATAAAAGGACAAAAAATAAAATAAAAAGTTTTTTCATAAAATTGTTTTATTGGTTTATTAACTCACAATAATTAATTTAACATACCCAATAAATCCAATTTTTAATATTACCTTATTGTTAAGTTTTTTGATTGGAATATATAAGACATCACCTTTCTCTTTATAAGGGGAAATAGTGTCTCATCAAATGGAACATCTTTGGAGCAATAGACATTGAACACTGGTAACTCATTCTCTGTTGATGTAATGTGTTTCAATATGTTAGGGTCAGTAATTTCAGTAAAAGTTGTCTTATTTGTGTCTTTATATTTCCTGATATTGTACTCCCAAATCTTGGTAAAATTACTAGATTTGGTACTACAATAACCTTTCTTTGATATTAGATTATCTTCGTTTAAAATGGATGTAACTTCAATGGAGTCATATACAATTGTCCATATTGATTTTATGATATTGAAATAATCTTGTAGTTTGGTATCACTATATTTCAATATTTCTTTTAATTCGGTTCTTTCTGGTTCTGTGAGATTGGGGATTTCTTTTGTCTTTAAATCGGTATATATCAATTCTTCATCAATTGACTTGAACTTCTTATCAATGTATATAATTTTCCCGTGTTTGATTATATTTTGGATATTGGCTAAGTGGAGGGTTATTTCCGTAAACATTGGATAAACTTTCATTTCTTCCAATTGGGTACTTAATTTTTGGAAATAACCCAACAGAACATATTGTTTTTGTTCTGCATCTATAACACCTTGGAATAACCAATCCGTATCCATTAAAAACTTTAATTTCTTCATATTATCAAATATAATTAAAGTTTTGATTAAAATAAATTAATTAATCCTCATTACAACAAATCTATGTCTTTGACGATCAGAGGTTGTAACCATTTGTTCGTCATAATCACCATTTATTATTCCAATTCCTTCACTATCAGCTATATCTTCAGCCATTTCATCAATATCCACATAATATTTCAAATCAACACCCATATTTCTTAGATAATCAATTGGTTCTTCACTATCAACCAATGATTCAACTTTATCTTCAATCATTTCTTCAGTTGGTTCTGTGTTAGGTTCAAGACTATCTAACTCATCTTGAGCTTTATCAATTAACTCTTGAATTTCATCATATTTTTTAGAATATTCGTCTGGGTCTTCTATTTCATTTTCTAATTCGTTTTGTTGGTCTTCTAATTCACCAATATAATTCTCCAATTCTTCTTTTCTTTCTTCTTGTTCATCGGTTAGTGCAAAATCATCAGAGTCAAACCAAGATTCTGGACTGTCACGGATACTATCTTCATAATATTCTCTCATTTCATCTCTTACTTGGTCTTTATCAATGTAACGTTCAAAATCAAAACCTTCAAGTCCAATATCATCAAGTAGTGATTTCACATATTCTACAGCTGATTTTTCAGCATCAGCCATAGTTCCAACAGCATATTCTTTCCCTCTATGTCCAACAACTTCAAATTGTGTCATCTCATAGTGTCCATATTTAGCTGGTATGATATAATATACATCGGCAACATCCCTAGTCAAATCATCAATTTCTTCTTGTAGATTATCAATTTCATTATATAATTCTTCCCTTTCTTCGGAGTTTGGGTCTAATTCAGCACCTTGTTGTACTAATTGTTCAATTCTTTCCTTTAAAGATTCAATTTCTTCTTTTGTGTCTTCATCCATTTCATCCAAAGTTCTTTGACTAACCAGATATTGAAATAAGGCATTAGCCATTAATCCTTCGTCATCTATATTAGGATTGTCCAAATCCCATTCACCATCCTCTCTCCTTGAATCAGCCAAATCCCTTTTTTCTTTTTCCTCTTTTGCTATTCTACTTTTTTCTATAGGTGTACCCGAATCAGTAACATAACCTTTTACTTCGGTTTTACTAATGTCAGATATCTTGGTATATGATATATCTAAGTTACCATCAATATACGCAACATTACCCAAACCGATTAATTTCGGCATATCACTTAATTTCAAATTACCAGTTATAAATAATGGTTTTCCTTTGAATTTTTTAATCATAGTTACCTCCGGTGCGTAATAACCATTTTTCATTAACTTTCTATAATCTTCCGGTGATATTCTATAAAATTCATCGTCCTCATCTTGTTCTTTTAACAACTTGATTAGTCGTTTGAATTGTTCTTCGTTTAATATTACTTTTCTCATATAAGTTTTTTCAATATTTTTATTATTTGTTCTGACATTTCTCTATCTCTACTATATGATTTATCATCTATTGTTGGTTGTCCTCCACCAGTTCCAATTGGTTCATATGTCACATTAGGTTCTTTGTATTTGAAAGGCCCATCATTAAATTTAAACGGAGGATCATCATCGTCACAATCATAATATCCTTTTTTACAACAATCCAACCAGGTTCCTGCCATACTAAAAATTTCTTGTGCTTGTTTATAATTGGGGTCTTTTCTCATTCTACCTTCATCGTATTTAGGTTTTAATAATTTACTATATTTCTTTTTAATAAAATCAAGTCTCATTTTTTTTATTTCCTCAACCGATACCCCAATTTCTTTTGATAGTAATTCAGCAAACTCATAAAACTTTTTGTCTGGTAAATTATCATATTTTTTAATAAAATCATTTATCTTTTCCTCGTTACTACTTGATGAAAAATTTCTTTGAGCTGGTAAATCTGAACCACCCTTATACTTTTCCCTCAGTTCAATTACCTTATGGTGTGCGGTATTATATAACCTATGTAACATATTTAAATGTCGTTTATCACAAACCTCATCATTTGGTGCTAACTCATTTAAGTGTTCATCTAATTCCATCATAAAAGAATATGCTTCATCAAAAGATGTATAAGTATTTTTTTCACCAACTGATGGTTCATTTAATTTTGATTCAACCAAAATTCTTTTGACTATTTTAGTTAAATCATTTTCTGTTAGTCTAATTATTTTTCTCATTAAAAAACTATTTTTGTTTAATTTACATATAATAAATATATCAGATATTTATTGTTGAAGTTAATTCATAAAATTACTAAATCTTACTAAGATGTCTTGCGGTTGCAAAAACAAACAAAACCAACCTTCCCCTTCAACTCCTGCGAATCAACCACAAAATAACACACAAAATTCGCAAAACAATACTATTCAGGAGTCAATCAAAAAAGTAGTTGAGAAATATTATCAGAAGAAATAATATTTTTTGATGGGGAGTTATTTTGGAGGGGACATTATTTGTCCCTTTTTTTATTTATATTGTCATAATTTTTTTCTATCAATTAACTAAAAAATTATGAAATACATAAACACATTTTCAAAGGAGGGTTTCGTTAATCTATTTGCGGATTACATAATAAAAAACATTGACCCAATCCACAAATCTCGTTTTCAAGTTATTGATTTTAAATCATTTTTGGTTGTATATGGTTCAACATCTTCTGATACTGTCCTAGACTTAAATAAACTTAGGGATACATTTGTTGAACAACATAAATCTTTAATTGATTTTCTGAATTTTAAACATATCAATATCATTGACCTAATTGATTATAGAGAACCACTAAGTTCAAATGAATTCCATTTCACATATTACAATAGTGATAGGCCAGTATTCAATCAAAGGGTAATTGATGAAGTTAATAGAGAAACAGAATATAACAAAGAGTTTTTGAATAACATAAATTATACTGATAGGTTGGAGTTGGAATTCTATTCTCCATTCATACCACATAGCTTAAATATTGTCAATTCTACGAACTTTATGTCTGTGTCTTCATCTTTCCCTTATGGTTATAGTTTAAATCTTGGTAGGAGGGAATTTTATTATGGTGAGTATGTCTGTAATCATCTGTTTGATATTTTGGTCACAGATAAGATTTTATTTAAATATAACCCTGATATAATTGATGATGATTTGAATATTGATTTTGAATGTGATTCAATATATGGTTTTAAGGATATTAAATCATTGGTGTTGGATGTATTTGATTTTAACTTTAATAAGTTTGTAAATGACTATCTAAGTGACTTTGATATTGAAAATGATATTATCAATCAGTTGGGTGAGAAACCTTGGTTGGTTAAAGATAGAATGAAAGATTTGATTATATTTTAAATTAAAATGTCCCCAAAATATGGGGACATTTTTTATGATAAGAACTTTTTAATTATCTCAAGACCTTCTTCCAATTCATTGAAATCAACCTCTGGAGCAAATAACATCGGAATTGGTTCATCAGATTCACTTTCATCAACCAACATAAATGATGGAACATAATCCTTACCAGTTAATTCAACAAAGATGTCAAACTCATCGCTATACTCATCAATGTCCCTATCGTAAAACATAATTTCATTATCTTTTAACATTTGTTTGAATACTATACAATGGGGACATCCTTTCATTGTATATAGGATTACCAATTTATTATCCATTGATTAAGTTTTTGATTACTGATTTAAGTTCATTTTCTGTCATTAATCCAGATTTGGAATATATTTCTCCCCCATTACCAAATGCTTTAGTTGTTGGTACGGCTCTAACTCCTAATTCTATTGCATATTCTCCATTGTGTTCAACATTCATTGTATACATAGGTATTTGAGAGCTTTCAGCAACTTTCTCAAAGGTGGGTTTGAACATCTTGCATGGCATACACCAACTTGCCCAGAAGTCAACTATGACTTGTTCCCCATTATTAATTTTTGATTTTAATTCTTCACTTGTAATTTCCATTATTTGTTTAATTTTATAAGATTATGTAGAGTAAATTCGGCAACATTTAATCTGTCTGCCGTAGTAAAAATAAATATATTAACACCCCCTTTTATGTAAATAAGAATTCCATTTGAATCGTATTCAACCAATCTATCCATCTCAACAATCTTGTTGTCAATGACTTCTTTATTTACATATATGAGATATGATTTGTTGAGGAATTTCTCAATTTTTTCCTTGTCAATTTTTTCATTCTGAAAATATAAGATTGATGGTTCAACCTTATACCTTTCCTTGAAAATTCTGGTTATTCGTTCATCAAAAGAGTAGGTCATCTATAAAGTTTGTATTTGGTTCTCCTATGTTAAAGGATGGTTTATATATTTCAATTGAGTTATTATCAAATCTTAATGTTCTATTTATTTGTTTCCCTCTCTGTCCCGGTTTCATATATACTTCTTTAAGGTCATCAAAGATAATATTTCCTTCAAGTTTCACTCCTTTATATTCAACGGAATAACCTGGTAGTTTAAATATATTATTCTCCATAATATATTTAATCCGTTTATCCATTTCTTGTAAATACAAATCCCAAGTTATATCCAAATGTTTATTAAATCTACCTAAACTTTGAACTCTAACCAATTCAATATTATCTTCGTCACCATTTATTCTATATTCAACTGACACTCTTTCATCTCCTTCACTATTACCAACTCTGATTGATATGATTATGGATTCTGCTCTATTGTTATAAGTTCTAACACAATTTGATTGAACAAAACTCTCCATCACATATTGTTGGTATGTTGTTAATAAGATAGGATAATAATTGTCAATTGGTTGTTCGATGATTTCCTTAAATATCGGTTCGTATATTCTTTCATACCTTGGATTTTTGAACCTATCAACCTTCTCACTCCAAATGAAATGTTCAGAATTAAAATCTTCATATGTCCTTGATTTCCATACTACTGGTTCAACTTGATTTAGTTTATCTCTAAATTCCAAATGGTCAATGAATGTATTATGATTGATTGATCCCTGTATCATCAATTTGAATATCTCAAAACAATTTAATAATTCATTTTTGGAAAATGAATACATATAATATGGATAATGTAGATGTTCCACACCTGGCATTGGAACTGACTCAATAATATATTTAATCACACTATCATCCTTGGATAATATGAAATTAGTACCAAATAACTCCAAAGCAAATCTCAAATTATATATTCCCCTAACTGTTGTAACTGTATGTAGAACCCGTTTAATCTTATCTCCATTCAATCTATTAACACTCATATAAGCATCAATGAATTTGAACTTATGTTTCTTATATACTTTTTTGGTTATTTGGGGAAATGCTGGTTTGAATACATTCCAATTGTTTGGTAATTTAACCCCAATTCCATCCAAATAATGTTTATATATTCTGATGTCAGGACTAACAATTGATTTGTCTAAGTTGGGAATATGTTCCAAAAATAAATCAAAACACTTATTAACTTCTTTTGTGTTTATTTCAACTTCTTCAAAAGTTTGTGGTTTAATATTACTGGGTTTGAAGTATTGGAATACAACTTTGGATAGGGTTGATAGTGGTTTTAAATACCAAGTATTTTTCTGAAGTGAGCTAAACTTTTGTTTTCTTCGTATTGTATTATTACCTGTGTATATTTCATTTTTCTTGTAATTGTAAGTTACAAATTTAATGAACATATTTTTATTGAAATAGTTTTGTCCTACCATTCTATGATTACTATAAAAATAGAACTTGAGTGAGACCTTATCTTCTGAGGTTTCTACTTTGATTCTATATCTATCGTGCCTACATTCAGCGAATTGATTTCCGTAATTACTAACAAAAGATTTGTCATCATAAAATGTTTCCAATAACGACATTATTTGTCCTGGGTCATCAAAAAGGAATGGATGATTATCCTTTTTCGGTTTATCAGATATGTCACAATAATTCTTATATGTTTTTGTTAGATATTTTTCAATCTTATATTCGTATATTACCCCCATATAATTTCTTTTCGAAATTGATAATAAAAAATGGGGAGAATATCAAGTTTCTCCCCATTCTTTTTTAGACCAAAGTTTCAGCCAAGTCCCAAAGTTTGGTGTTAATCTGGTTGATGGCCACAAAGTTTTTGAGACCTCTGAGAGAGGTTTTTTTACCGGTTTGACCTCTGTATTCCAGTCCGCCTTTTACGAACTTCTCTTGGACAATATTAAAGGTAGTCCAAAGATCATCATTGGTGTCACCTTGTCTTTGTGGTGTGATGAGTTCTTCGTAGTCCAAAAATGGAACTGAACCCATTCCCCATTTAATGATGGATGCGTTTTTGGCGAAATCAATTTTTTCACCCTCGGTCAACATTCTGTCCATCATCTTATCAACAGAATTTTGAATGAATGGGAGTTTCTTTGCAAAACTCTCGGTCAGTTTTTTGACCTCATTGGAATCAAACCCCATATGTCTGACATTGAATTGCTGGGTTACAGCAGTTGGGACCGTAAGTCCGTTACTGCAACATAATCTGTATAATCCCGCACTTACAGATAAAGTGCAACTTCCGTTGTGTGAGTTTTTAATTATTGCTTCAGGTATTGTGTCTCCAACATTAGGTAATTCACCATTACGATATCTTAATTCATGAGCTGAGTGAATACCACTACCTAATTGACGAACTGATGATAAAATCCAACCTTCTTTTTCAAAATTTTCCATTAATTCAATCGTTGGTATGAATGAATACTTACTTGACATTTTTGAATCTGGGTTTGTTGCAAAAACAGAAGGGGCGTTTTTTTTAATAAATTCGGGTGTGATTAAATTTTTCATAAGTTTATTATTTTTTTGATTATGTCACAAAATTACAAAAGGGATTTTAATAAAAAAACATTTTCTAATAAAAAATTTAAAAAATATGGGATTGGAATACCTAATCCATATATTTATATATATGAGATGTTATATATACATACACAAAAGATTAGACACCAATGAGATTTTTTATGTTGGTAGGGGAACTGTTAGTAAAAGAGCAAGTGGTCGTTGTCATACTAATACCTATAGTAGGGCATATGTTAAACACATAAGTAACAAATATTGGATGCGAATTATTGAAAAAGTAGATTGGATTGTAGAAATAATTGAGGATTATCTTACCTGGGAGGAGTCGTTGGATTTAGAAAAAAAATACATAAAACAATATGGTAGAAAAGATTTAAATGAGGGTACTTTAGTTAATTTTACAGATGGTGGGGAGGGTTCTTTAGGATTAATCCCCTCTAAATTAGTCGTAGAAACTCAAAGAAAGAGAATGTCTTCTGAAAGTAATCCAATGAAACAAAAACATAATAAAATAAGGATGAGTAAAATTATGAAAGAAAATAACCCAATGTTTAATCCCAAAACACAAAAAAAGGTGTCTGAAAGTATGAAAAAATATTGGATAGAAAACCCTGAAAAACATCCAAGAAAAGGTATTCCAAGAGAAGATTTGAGGTTACGAAATTTAACCAATAATCCGGCTAAAAATCCTGAAGTTAAAGAAAAAATAAGAAAAGCGGCCTTAATGAGAGATAATAAAGGCGGTAAAAATCACACAGCAAAACGAGTAAAACATATTGAATCAGGTAACGAGTATGATTCAATTATTGAATGTCAAAAAGATTTAAATATTGGTCATACAACTATTTATAGATATTTGAAAAATGGGAAAATTATTTACATATGAAGTTCAAAATAATTTTAATTTAATGAAAATAATCCATACTTGGTTTCAATGAACACACCATCCAAAGTTAATATTCCTTTTGGATTTTTCTTAATACTTACAACAATGTCAATAAGTTGTGTTCTGGTTGGAATGAGGTCCAATCCCGCATCAAGGTTCTTATAACAAACCTCTTTAACCTTTTCATAAAAAACTTCTTTGAGGTCTTCACCAATTAGTTCCATTAACTCGTTGGGGTTTTTCTCAAAGAAGTTTATAAAATTCTTAATGTATATCTCAACATCAATATTCATAGTTATTAATTTTTTAGAAGAATTTGAAATACAATCCAGGTCTTTGTTCTTTTAATGTTTCCATTAATCTTGGTGGTATTTTTAAATTTGGACTCCCAACTACAGACAAGAATTGAAATTCATCCATATCTGCCATTCCTTCCGGTACTGTTTTAACAGCGGGACAATTAATAACAGACAAAAATTGTAAATTTGTCAACTCTGTTATTGCATTGGGAATACTTTTTGCCGAACCATCAAACACAACGGCTTGTAAATTTTTAAACCTACCAATTGATTCAGGAATATCAAACGCTCTTCTCGGATCTTTTGATGTGTTAATTAAATTCAATGTTGATATATTTGGTGAAAATTTTTCAAATAAAGAATCAATACCAAACATCTCAAATAATCCTTCTCTACTTGGGTAACTAATTGTCACCTCATTACCTGATGATATTTCTCTTTTATATAATCTAGCAAATTCTTCTTGGAATTTTGGATAATTATCAAATATTTCTCTCATCTTACCACCAGGACCAAAATATTCACCCAAATTAATTTGGTGGTCTAATAAGTCCATAAATTGTCTCTTGTAAAAATTGAACTGATATCTATCTTTTGGTAATCCCGACCTTGGTGATATTTTACCCCCATCATTTGTTGGTAAAATAACATATAATGGAGAGTCAATCATACATTTTGTATTAATATCATCTGAATAAGGTGTTGTATAATAATCAAAATTACTTACATATCCTTTTTCACCTTTTAATAGTGCATTACCTGGTGCTGATGTACACCAATTTGATTCACCTTCGTGTTTTAATTGACTTCCACCATAAAATACTGCCGCGTGTCTAGCCAATGGATTGCTAGGATTAATTTCAACAACAACCCAATCTTTACCATGATAAACTATTGGACAATCAAATTTACTATATGGATTGTCTCCTTGAGTTTTTTCAGCTTCTTTTCTTGCTTGTTTGTTTATATTTTTTCCCGGTATTTGATAATTCATACAGACATCCGTTAAATCTTTTGGTGTTAATTTGTTGATGTCTTTTTTATCCAAAGGTAATAAATCTTTAAATTTCTTTAATTGATGAAATTTAACCAAGTCAGTTGTAATACTGGGTAAATCCTCAATGAAGAGTCTACGATATTCAGTAACAGCTTTTTTATACTCAGGTGATTTGGGGTCTAATTCCTTAATATTACTTGGTAATTTTGCAGCATAATATGATAACATCCAATTGGTATATTCCCCAATTTTTACTTTCTCCATATCCACTAAACTTGCACCATCAATATCAAAATTAGTTGGTTCAACATTACCAACACAAGGTCCTACAACACAAGGTAGTGTTGTTGGGTCAGCAAATATAATGGTTTTTAACACTTGGAATGGAGTTAATTCTACTTGTTCCAAATCATTTGTTTGGTCATTAAGTTTAGTAGCCGTAGTCCCCGCCAATTTCCCTTTAGCATTTGGATTTTTCTTAAGTGCTTCCTCGGACGGAACAACCAAATTGTCATATAATACTTTGAATCTTGAGTTCTCTAAGATTAGTTTTTTTAATATTGATTTAAATTTCATTATAAAATTTTTATTTATAAATATCTTTGAATTTCAAAATCTTTATTACTTATAAAATTATGGTATTTTTATGATAAACAATACAGATATGAAACAAGAAAAAAGTTGTAAGAGTTGTAAAAAAGGTTTAAGTGGCCAACAAATTGGGTTATTCGGATTATCATTATTTATCCTTGGGACATCAATTTACGGAACAATATTGTTATTCAAAAATATTATTTCCCTTTTCTATTAAATTTAACATTTAAATAGATAATCAAATCCCCAATATACTCACCCCTATATCCTTTTCCTTTTACCCTCAATGGTTTGGTTGAATCAAAATCATCCGGTAATTTGACAAGGATATTTCCATTTGGGTGGGGTATTTCAAGATTTTCTTTGGTTAAATCTTCCAAATTTAGATATGATTGATATATCAAATGATTTTCTCTCTTCTCAAAATTATCTTGTGGTTTAACAAATACACGAATAATTAGATTACCATATCCACCACTAAAATAGTCACCTTTACCTTGTAATCTTAGGAATTGTCCTTCATCAATACCTTGTGGTATTTTGATCCTAATTGAATCTTTTTTGGGGTTTGTACCAGAACCACCACATCCATTACAAACTTTCTTAAATAACTCACCAACACCTCTACAAGCATTACAAGGTTGTCTGATGACTTGTTGAAAGAACCCTGAACCTATTGTTATTGTTGTATGTCCAGCACCATTACAATGAACACATCTTATCCTTTCACCACCAATTCCATTACAAGGCTCGCATTTAATCTTTCGTTCATATTCAAATGTCTTTTCAACCCCAATATATGATTCAAGACAACCAATTTCAACATTAACAACTTTCTCAGGAGCATTGGTTTTTCGTTGTGTAAATCCCCCATTGAAGAAGTCATTAAACATATTACCTAAATCACCAAATGGATTTTTTCTTTGGTTATCGTATTGTTGTCGTTTGGTATCATCACCCAATATATCATATGCTTGGGATATCTTTTTAAACTTCTCTTCATCACCACCTTTGTCTGGATGATGTTCCATTGCCAACTTTCTATAAGTCTTTTTAATTTCATCTGGGGTTGCAGTTTCAGTTACACCCAATATGTCATAGTAATTTTCCATTATTTATATTATTTAAAGTCTAATTATTTTTATATTATGAACTACCAAATAGTCCTATTCAAAAATAAAGAAAAGAAAAAAATAATCAACAAGTTTATTACTTTTGATAAGGCAAAGAAGTGTTATGACAATATGTTAAAGAAAAGTGAAAATGTTATTTTCAATGTTCAAACTCAGAATGGAAAACCTTGTAATTATGAAATTGCCTTAATCGGAAAAGATAAACGAAAGGATCCGATATATCTTAAGGATAGTTTAGGCAGGAATGTTAAAGTTGAATTGGATACTGATGAATTCAGTATTATTAAAATTCATCAATACAATAAGGAAGAATCATTTTTGGATTACAAGACTAAAAATAAAATAACCACCAACCAATTTATAAACAAATATTTAAAGGGTGGTGGGTTAAAAATGATATCAAAACTTAACAATAAGATTGTTCTTCAGAATGAAGAAAAAATAAATCTTTTTACATTCAAGAGTGAAGAAGATGCTTTCAGATTCACCGATGTGTTGTCAAATTTATTTGTTAAAACGAATCGTAAAGATTGTATGGTTGTTAATGATTATTCCACAATACAGAGGAAGTCATTATATGATATGTTGGTTGATAATGGTTTCTCTAGGGAGTATCTCCAGACATATTCAACTGCGTTTCTTTTAAAAAAATAAATTCAGTTCCAGATATATCTATTTTAAATTGGTTGGTGTTTGAAAAATCATTCACTTGTAATTTAATCATATTGAAATCATTGTCATTAAGTGAATATACAACCACCACTTTTGAGTTTGGTATTATATCCAATAATCCATCTGACACCATTGCCATTTTTTGGATTATCCCATTAACACCTTCTTGATTCTTTGCCATATTGTTAGTTTCTTTGGTTTTTGTGGTAAAATATCTTCCTTTTTATATTTTTTGATTTCCTTGATTGTTTCAAGTTTTTGAAGGTTGGTTAGTTCTTCATCTTTTTTGATTTCTTTATCGTACCACTCCATCTGTGCTGATTTGTTCTTCATTGTCTTCCAGTTTTAATTTTTGTTTGGGTTCATTTATTTGGAAATTAAGACCTTTCAATTTTTCTAAATTTTGTTTTTCAAAAATAACCTTAAGTTCATTAACCTTATCCTCAAATAATTTGTCTTTTTCTTCCCTCTCTTTGTTGTACTTGATTATGTTGCAAATATTTTGATATACCCTTTCCACATCAGATTCGTTAAATTCACTTACATATGAAAACAATCTTTCATTTGGTATTGAACTTTGTTGTTCCATAATCTTGGTTTCATCAACATATTTCTTGGGTATTTTCCAAGTATTTGGAAAACTGATGTCAAAGGATAAATATGTCTCAATCTTTCTTACAGATTGGATATATGGAAATAGTGTTGAAAATTCTTTATATAAACTCATATTGTAATTAAGTATGTTATTATGTATGATATTGTCATTCCTAAAAATATTAGCTCTCTACTATTAAAAATTAACCTACGAGGTGGATTTGAAAAGAGAGAGCTAACAAATGTAACGCAAGTCCTTGTGAGGACGAGAATTGAAAAAATAAACACGAATAAAAATAAACTATCTAAACTAAGCATCGGTTTTTTTTCTTTCTTCTAAAATTTCAGTTCTAAGTGTTTGTAGTTGGGTTTTAATATCTTGTGCTAATTTTCTTGCTCTAGTTCCGGCACTATTATTTCCCTTGAAGAATTTGGTTGTATCTGTAGTTAATTCTTCAACTAATGTTTTAATTTTTTCTAGTGTTTCCATTGTTTTTTTAATTTAAGTTTAGATTTATTTTATTTGATTGTAAATAGATAAAGTTAAATTGTCATGTTCTTATCAAGGTTTTTATAGATAACCGAAATCATATCCAAGTCAGATTTTGAGAATGGAGTCTTGGGGTTAAATAATTGTGTTAAGAAGAGTTTAACATTGTTTTTAACATTTTCTTGGCTTTGATTATAATAAACATCCATAAAAAAGTTTTTGAAATAATCCAAATGTTCTCCCTTCTTTTTAAAATTAATTCCTTCCTTTTTGAAGTTATCAATCACCTTTCCAAAACACCATTCAAAGTGTTTTAAATTGTCCTCTGGTGTTAATTTTATTTTGGTTTCTGTTCTTTCTGTTGAGTTACCTAGATATGTTTCAAGAATCAAGGAATGTAACGAAATGCTAAAGTCAGAATATAATTCCAATTTCTCTGGAATTATATTATTAACTCTAAACCAAACATCAACTTCATCGGAGGGTAAGGGTTTTGATAAATAATTAAAAAAATTCTCCATAAGGATTAACTTATGGAGAAATTATAATGTATATTTAACAAATGTATATTATTGAGTTTTTCTATTGTATGAAAATAAAACTTTCATTCTCTCAAATTCTTCATTTAATATATTAATTCGTTTTTCGTCAATTGTTTCCATTTTTAAATTTAACTTACCTACTTCTTTAAATTTTTCATTAAATACTGGTTGTGATGCACGTTTGTAGGATTGGTCTTTTAACTTCTTTAATGTATTCTTTTTTCTCGTCTTGTTGAATCTTTCGTTTGCGTCAGAATCTAAAGCATTACCCCCAGGTGCATTTCCTGTTGTTGGGTCTCCTTTAAAATACTTATCCATACGTTTTTCATCAAATTCAATTCCGTCAGAAACTGGGAAGTTTTGTCCTCCAATCTCATAATTAAAATCTTCCAATTCATCTGTCATCTCATAAGCCTTTTTATTCATATCCGCTAATTGGCCATTACCTTTTGGAAATTTTTTGGGGTTCATTTCATATTTCCCTTTTGATCCGTCTTTTAGATAATCTTTCATTTTTTTCTCCAAAGATTTCATATAATCTTTGTTCTCTTTTCCTGAATCTTTATGAGCTTTTTCGTATGTTACCATACCTCTAGGTTTTTCCATTGATTTCATTTTTGTCTTTTGTTCATTGACAATATTTTCAATCAAATCAACCATATCATTCTCGTTCAATTTAATGATATCTCCACGATTATCTCTAATACGATATTCAATAGATTCTTTTAATTTTACACCACGACCCATTAGAACATCTTTTCTTGTTACTTTACCATCACCACTTAAATCGGGGAATTTTTTTCCTTCTTTGGTTTCTTTACGATGTTTACCTTTACGAAGGAGTTTAAAATCCTCTGAGTCAAGTTTTCCATTTTTGTTTTTGTCTAACTTTCTTTGATTGCCTTTAAGTTGTCTACTTTCAACATAGTCAAATTTGTTCTTACGATTTAAGTCTTTAACTCTCTCATCTAATCTACTATAACCACATTCATTACATTCACCTTCATTCATTCTACCAACACCACATTCATTGCATAATTGACCTTCAGATAATTGTTTATTCTCATCGTCATCTTCGTCCTCATCTTCGTCATCTCTAGGTTCTAAAATATAATCAATATCGTCTTCGAATTTACGTTTTGATGTTCTTCCACCTGGATCTTTTTTGGGACTGAATTTTTTTCCAAATTTAATACCTCTAGGCAAAAATTTATCCTCTCCTTTTGTGAATTCATCATCACCAAAAGCTTCTGCCATTTCTATTTCTTTTATTTTACCATACAACATATCGGCCTTATCTTTCAAGGTTTCGTTAATGTTATGTCTAATTGCTTTTTTTAAGTATTTGTCTGAGTATCTCATTGTTTGTTTTTATTATAAATATGTTCATTTTATTTTGTGGTAATCATCCATAATCAATTTCTTAATTATTTCCTCACTAATGTTATATTTTCTACTCAATTTTTTTATTGATTTATTAATAATTTCTTCATTGGTTAATTTCAAAGCATTAATATCACCTTGATTACAATATGGAAAAGTTTTACATTTCTTTTTTACAGTTACGAATTTACCACCAGGGAATGTAGTTTGTTTCTTTTCGTTAACAAATTCACCACCAGGAATTAGAGGTTTACTTTTGCCTCTCCAATCTTTTTTACTTGTTGATTTGGCCCATGCTGCTGGAGTTTCATAAGAACCTGACAAATCTACAGCTGTTGCTTCCTTAAACTCACCTTTCTTTGATTTTCCTTGACAATGAGCTTTTTGACTAAAACCTTTTGGGTTATTACAATCAATCGAGTCTTTGTATTTTTGACTCCATTTTTCCGTCATTTCTTTTTTAGTCATCATAAGTGGTCCTGAAAATCCTCCAGCACTGACCGCACCCATACCTTCTTTGCTTTCAGATTTACCCATTGAATACAATTTACCAATAGGTTTATCCATTTTTGGTGTTTTGGATAAGTTTTTAATTATATCCCCCTTTTTAATCTTTTTCTTGATTATTGTGTTTTCTGTTTGTTCTAATTTACTCATAATACTACTAGCTGATTTGAACAACTCACCTTGGTCTTCACCTCCACCTGATGCGGTAAGATTTCCAATTTTATTCGCCAAGTCTTTAGTTAAACTCATATTTATGGCATTTTAGTTAATTTTCTATTACCTAATACTTTTGCCCATTTTGATTTGAATTTTTCATAATAGGTTTTTAGTTTTTGTATCATTTCCAAAAATTCATCATCTGTATTAATCATTTCACCTTTGATATATATTCCATTTTCTTCACCTAGTGTAAATATAAAATCAATGTCAAATTCTATTAATTTCCCTGACCATTCAACCAAATTTGGATAAACATTTAATTGATTGAATTCAGCCAAATCGGATACTTCCCCAACAAATTCATTCATTGTTTCTTGAAATGCAACTTTCTCATCAGTTGTAACTTCAAGTTCAGATTGTTTTTTTCCATGTAATACTAAAATACCCCCAGATATTCTATAGGCTTGTCTTTTGTCTCTTGATGATTTTTTAGTTTCTTCTTCATATTTTTCTTCATCAGAATCAATATCATCTTCAATCGCTGAAGCAACATCAATTTTTTTGGTAATATCACCTGAAGTTGGGACAACACCTTGTTCTAATATTAGATTATATTTTTGTCTGATTTCATTTGTTTCATAAATTGTACTACTATTAGACAACATATTTTGTGAGGCCTTTAGTAATTTCTTTATTTCATCATGTTTGTTCATATTTCTATTATGTTTCTTAATTTATCAAAATCAAAAGAAGGATTTACATCAGTATAATTCACATCAAAATTACTCCTAGATACAATCCCCTTGAACATTTCAATTCCGTTTATTTTTGTATTATGTCCTGATATTTCTTTGTTTATTCTCGCCTCATCTATGATTTTCTTAATTAGAAATCCCAAACTTTCAATCTGAAATGAGGTATATTTATCCCAAAAAAAATAATCTCTCCACTTTCTCTCAAAAGGAATACCCTTATAAATATCACCAATCCAATTAACATAATAGTTTTCAAATGGTTGTTTTTCTAACCAACCCAAATTTTCCAAACTAATTATAATTCCATTTCTATTTATGTTGGTTTCATTGAAATAATTTGTATGTTCAATGTTATCCAATAGTTGTAATATTCCCCCATTTTTTTTAATTATATAATTTGGTATTCTATCAAATTTTCCATTATATCTATATAACAAAGAAGCCAAATAATTCTCAACGTTCCTTCCGGTGTGTGTGAGAATTATTTGGTTTTTCTTTTTTTGTTTACCCGAAGGTTTGAAATTACCGTACCTTATAATTTCGACCATGTAACATTCGATGGTTTGGTATAGGTTAATTTTCTTGCTCTTTTTGTTGATGTTGTGGTTGTTGTTTCATCAAAAGGATTAAATTCAATTTTTTCTTCTATCACTTCACCAAATGGTACATTCAAATCACCCTCAACTTCATTCAATACTATGTCATCAGTGGGTGTTGGTATTACCGGTATTTCTTCTTTTATTTCATTAGTTTCAATTTCATCAATTTGTTGTTCTTGATTTGGTTCTAAAACTATTGGAATTAGTGATGTCTCACCCATAGGTTTTAGTTCATCTAATATTCCACTATTTTCCCATTGTTCCACGATTTCTTTCTTTTTTCTACCCCTTTTTACTTTCGGTTTTTCTTCTTGTTCCAATGTTGTTTCTAAGTCAAACAAAGAAGTTATCTCCAAATCCTTGTCTATTACATCATTTTTAACAACTGGTTTTTCAGTTTCTTCATACTTCACAAAAAAGTGTAATGAGGTTAGAGATATCACAGGAAGAAGTCCCCCACCTAATATTGCCAACCATCTTTTATGTGCAATTATATCAGTCGGTTCTGTCCCTAGTAATTCAAAAATTGGTGACGTGAGTTCAACCCAAGATTTGAATAATTCACCATTCGGATCAATCTCCTTATATGAATAGAATATATTCCCAATCATTTGAACGAATGTAACCAATCCGAACATAAACCAAACCCCACCTTTAATCTTCTGTGTGGCGGCAATTAGAGCGGTAATCGCCCCAATCTCAATCGCAATTGAAAGATATATTGCCCAACTAAATGGATTGGTAATATCATACCAAGCAACAACGTGAGATATGGATATTCCTGCCACCAAAAAGATGGGGACTAAGAACATTGATCGGATGGGATTATCTTTAATCCATTTTAATAAGTTATTCATTTGTCTAAGGCCTTGAGTTCTTTATCTATCTCAATTTGTCTATTTAAATCCATTATCTTTCTATCAGTTGATTGAATCATTCTTTTCTCAGCTTTTAATCCCTCAACTTTGATTTCTTTTTTTAGAACCTGTTTCAAACTATCCACACTTTTTTGTACTTCCTCAACTTGTTTCAACATCTTCTTTTCGCTTATCTTTCTGCTCATTGAGTTAGTACAAGTGGATACCATAATTAAAAGGAATATTATGATTAGTCCGTGTTTCCCTATAAATTCAGTTATTGTTTTCATACTTTATTTTTGTTATAAATATTTGTTAAACTATTTTATCTTTTTATTCAAAATTTCATCAATATTATCAAATTGATTAAATTTAATCCGTATAAGATTTATTTTATTAATTTTACAATATTGTGTTTTTATTTTATCTCTAATTTTTGTTTTAGTTAAATTATCCTCACCACCAAAAAAATCAACACATTTAAAATGGAGTATCCCATCATATTCAATACAAATATTTTCTTTGGGTAAATAAAAATCAAATACTAAATCTCTAATATATTTACAATCATCAAATTTATATTGTGGTATATATTCAATTTTTTTACTTTTTAAAAATTCTTCAATTTTTAATTCTCCCTTTGAAAGTTTACATTTTGGACACCCTGATTTTTTTGATAAATGATCGTTAGGAAATCAGATTGCGTTGATTATTTGGTTTTGTTGGGAGATCGATGTGAATTGGTAGTTATCTAAATAGGATTGAAAGTCTTCTGATGTCAATCTGGTTGGTGCGATTTTTATATTATTCAAAAATTGGTTGATATAAAAAAGATAGGACTTGATTGTCCTATCTGAGTAGTTTAGATGCTTCAATTTTTGATTACAAATTTCGTAATAATCAATTTTTTTCATATGTTAAAGTATTGATTTACAAGGTTAAAAAATAAGTTAGATATATATAATAGTTAT
>Ga0172376_10003050_pt1 | contig 20121 bp, 19 predicted proteins | sample Lak35m_FD_121114 | JGI IMG/M metagenome (GOLD analysis project Ga0172376, IMG submission 121114) | Freshwater microbial communities from Kabuno Bay, South-Kivu, Congo - kab_092012_35m | ecosystem: Environmental > Aquatic > Freshwater > Lake | place: Democratic Republic of the Congo: South-Kivu... | reverse complement strand
CCCCTGATTTTCAAGAAAAATCCGCAGTACTTCGCCGATTGCTCCCAAAGACCGTCGAAACTGCAGTTTTGTTGCAGAAAAACTACAGAAATCCCGCATTTACCCGCAACACAGGCCCGGTTAAATTGCGGTCGAAGCGACCCGCTGGGTGGCAGCCCGACGCAGGTCTCAGCACTGTTTTTCCGACCAGGAAGGTCGCAGAGGTTCAGGGATGATGATCGAAAAATTCGGCCAAATTCTTGCACTCATTCCGCAGGCAGCAGTTCCGGATCCAGACTCAGCCGGCACTGCATCGTCCGCACAGTCGCCGGATCTGCTGCAGCAGGTGCGCGAAGCTGTCACCGCTGACCTCAGTCGCGAAATGCTGGTACGCGTGCTGACTCACTGGCTCCCCGCGATCGCTGCCGCCGCCGCCGTATTTCTGTTCGGTCGCATCCTCGTGCGGCTGGCAGTTCGCATGATCGAACAGGCATCCCGCCGCGCCCGGATGGATGAAACCCTGGCAAAGTTTCTCGGCAACTTCGCTTCCATCATTCTGCAGCTGGTCGTCTGCATTGCTTCACTCAGCTGCCTTGGTATCGACACCACGTCCCTCAGTGCCGTACTGGTTGCATCCGGGTTTGCCATCGGCATGGCGCTGCAGGGTTCACTTGGCAATGTTGCCTCCGGCGTTCTGCTGGTCTTGTTCAGACCATTTCGTGTTGGTGATACCATTGAAGTGGCCGGCATGATCGGACGCGTCGTCGAGATCCAGATCTTCAACACGATCCTGCTCAGCCCTGACAATGTTCGAATTATCCAGCCGAATGCCTCCATCACCGGCGGCTCCATTCGTAATCTCTCTGCCGAGCCCAATCGCAGAATCGATCTCGTGATCGGCTGCAGTTACAACGATCCGCTGCGAGAAGTGCGGCGGATGCTGGAACAGATTGTGGCGGCGGAACCGCGAGTCCTTGCCGAACCGGCTCCTGTCATTGCGGTGTCGGAACTTGCTGAAAGCAGCGTGAATTTCGTGGTTCGCCCGTGGGTCCGCAGTGCTGATTTTCACGCCGTGAAGTTCGCACTGACCGAACAGATCAAGCTCGGGTTTGATGACCGCGGCCTGACGATCCCGTTCCCGTCTCGCGATGTTTTCATCCATCATTCGGGCAATGCGACAGAAAAGACTTTGTTCGAGGCAGCAGCCAGTGCTGCCTGAGCGACTGGTCGAACTGGCGCGGGTCCGCATCCGCGAGCTGTTGCCTGAGGATGCAGGGCTGCTGCTGGCCGTCTCCGGTGGCCTCGACAGTCTGGTGCTGCTGAACCTTGCAGTGCTGGCAACGGCCCATGAGCCGCGGCGTCTGGCTGTCGCTCATCTGAATCATGGGTTGCGCGGTGCTGCCGGACAGACTGACGCCTGCCTCGTGCAGACTGCAGCAACCAATCATCAGCTCGAATGCTTCTGCGAATCACTGCCCGAGGGTTCACTGAAATCCGCCAGCCGGGGAAGTCTGGAGGAGGCCGCTCGGACGGCGCGTTACGAATTCCTCGAACGCACGGCTCGCGAAAACCAGTTTCAGTTTGTCGCTGTCGCTCACCACAGCGACGATCAGGCGGAAACGGTGCTGCTGAATATTTCCCGCGGCACCGGTCTGGGCGGGCTAAAAGGCATGTCGGATCGTCGCCCGCTGTCACCAGTCGTACAGCTTGTGCGTCCCCTGCTGGACTTTTCCCGAACGGACCTGGCGGCTTTCGCTGCCGAACGCAGCATCCCGCATACACAGGATGCCAGCAACAGCAGCACTGAATTCGCCCGCAACAGGATTCGTCACCAGATCCTGCCACTGCTGCGCGAGAGCCTGAACCCCGGCATTGATCAGGCACTGGTGCGACTGGCGAGGCAGGCAAGCGAACAGCTCACCTGCCTCGATGCACTTGCCGATCAACTGCTGGAACAGTCCATCCTGGACTGCTCGCCGTCCATCATCAGACTCAGTCGCAGTCGCCTGCTGCAGTCGCCTGAACCCCTGGTGCGGCACGCCCTGATCCGCCTGTGGGATCGTCAGACCTGGCCCAGACAGCGTCTGACAGCAGAACACTGGCTGCGCACGACCGCGATCCTCAAACAGAACTCTTCCGTATCACTTCCGGAAGGTCTGCAGGCCGAATCACGGGCAGATCTGCTGATTCTGCGCCGCTGCTGAAAATTACTCGGCTGCCAGAATCGAGCGAACTTTCTGATCGGCGGCTGCGGCCGCCCTTTCTCGGACCTCAGCCACCTTGACCGGTACAAATCCACGGCGGCGACTTTCGTCAGCTGCTTCCATGAATGCGTACAGGTCAATCGTCTCTTCGGCGGAGACTGGCGGCTTTCCGCTGCGCCAGAATTTGACGATCTCGACAACCAGCGGCTTGTAACCGTCGTAGGGCCCCATCTGTGCAGAACCTTTGGTGCCAAATGCTGTGCCGCCGTATCCGGCACTGCCTGCACGAATGCCTCGAAATGTTCCAATGCGACCGCCCTTCCAGGTCCCGGTCACGACATCAAAGTCTTTTGTCGACGTTCGAACCACGGACTCGACTCCCGGTCCCATGGCCGTAAACAGAGTTTCGCAGCCATGAATTCCGTACCAGAACAGATCCGGGTGAGTCGCCTCGAGACTGCAGGGGGAGTAGGCATCGCAGCCCAGCACGTCGCCAATTGAACCATTCCTGACAGCCTGAGCTGCGGCAGCGAACCGCAGTGACGACGAGCTGAAAACCGGAGTCTGATAGTGCTCGGCCAGTCGATAGATGGCCATCGCATCCACCAGTGAACCGGCCACGGGCTTGTCAATGAAGACGGGTTTGCGAGCCTTCAGCACCGGAATCACCTGCTCAAGATGCGGACGGCCGTCATTTGTTTCAAGCAGCACCACATCAACCTGAGCAATCATGGCTGCCAGATCTTCAACCACTTCAACACCCAAAGCCCGAATCTTCTGAGTGTACTCGGGAACGCGTTTCACACTGCTTTCAATATCCGCGCTGCCTTTGGGATACACCAGCACCACTTTGCAGCCGCCCAGGATCGGATCATCTCCTGCCTTGTTCAGCAGTTCTGTGAATGCCAGACAGTGCGAGGTATCAAGGCCGATCATGCCCACGCGGAACTGCTGAGTTTTTTCATCAGCCTGCAGAAATACCAGTGGTTGACAGACCAGAGCGAGAGAGATGAACAGCAGCAGACGGAATCTCACAGGCGGGGCTCCTGAAATTCGGCGGGAATTGTTGTATAACGCAGTTTGAACGGTCAACGCTGGCACTATCGTGCCGGCCAACTCCCTCAGAATAGCCTTTCAAAATGTCATTTGCATCACTCAGCGGACGTCGAATTTTGATTACGGGTGCATCTTCCGGGATTGGGCGGGAGATAGCCATGGAGTGTTTCCGAGCTGGAGCGGCGGTAATTCTGAACTGCCGCCGCTCTGTCCAGCAGGCTCGTGAAGCCGCCACCGAAATCACTGGGCAGGGTGGTACAGCCACTGTGATTGCTGCCGATGTCGGCTGCCCGCAGGATCGAGCCCGGCTGCTGGCTGAGGCCTGCGAGGACGGCATCCCTGACGCGCTCGTCAACTGTGCCGGTGCCGATACGCTGACCACCGAGCTGCGGCAGGCATCTTTCTCGGACAAACTGACAGCTCTGCTGCGGACGGATGTCGAAGGCACTGTGGAATTGTCACGGTCCCTGGGAAGACGGATGCAGGATGTCGGTCATGGTGTGATTCTGACGATTGGCTGGGATCAGTCTGATCGCGGCATGGAAGGCGACAGCGGCGAGTTATTTGCGGCGGTGAAGAACGCGGTGATGGGATTTTCACGCTCGCTGGCACTCAGCCTGGCACCGGCTGTTCGCGTCAACTGCATTGCTCCGGGCTGGATTCGCACAGCATGGGGCGAGAACGCCAGCGATTACTGGCAGCAGCGTGTGCTGCGGGAAACACCGCTGCAGCGGTGGGGCGAACCTCGTGATATCGCCTGCATGGCAAGATTTCTGCTCAGTGATGAGGCGAGCTGGATTACAGGACAGGTGCTCAACGTGAACGGCGGCGCTGTGCGCTGATCTCAGGAAAAAGGCGATCGCAGGTGACTGAGAAAACAGTGCTGTTCGTAACCGGACGTCTGGCTGAGGGCAGTCTGCGGGATGTTCTGCAGACAGTCGCTCCGCTGGCCGGGTTCCGTTTCGAAATCACGGTTCCAGGAATTCAGGTAGCCGCACTCCTGCATACCGGCCTGCTGAAACGCCGTCTGACAGTTCCCGACCATATTGATCGGGTGATTGTCCCAGGCTGGTGTCAGGGCGAGCTGAGTGAACTGGAGCAGCAGTTTGGCCGACCGTTCGCCAGGGGTCCAAAGGACCTGTATGATCTGCCTGAATATTTTGGTGTCGGACGTCGCAGGCAGGCTGATCTGACTGGCTGGTCCATCGAGATTCTGGCAGAGCTGAATCATGCCCCGCTGCTGCCAGTCGAGCAGATTCTGCAGCAGGCGGCCGAATTGAAATCTGCTGGCGCTGATCTGATTGATGTTGGCGCAGTGCCGGGCAGTGTTTGTGGGCACATGGGCGAGATCGTGCGGGAACTCCGGAATGCCGGCCATCGCGTGTCCATCGACAGCTTTGATCAGACGGAAGTTGAAGCAGCGGTGGCGGCCGGTGCTGAACTGATATTGAGCTGCAATCAGTCAAACCTGGACTGGGTCAGCCGGCTGGGCGCGGAGGTGGTGGCGGTTCCGGAGACGCCGCAGGACACAGATTCGCTGGACCGAATTGCTGAGCAGCTGTCGCAGCGCGGCTGCCGTTTTCGCCTTGATCCAATTCTGGAACCCATCGGGATGGGCTTCGCTGCGTCGCTTGAGCGTTACATGCAGACTCGCCGCCGACACCCTGACGCCGCCATGATGATGGGCGTTGGCAACGTGTCCGAACTGACCGAAGTGGACTCAGCGGGCGTGAACATGCTGCTGGCGGCCATCTGTGAAGAGCTGGGCATACAAAGCGTGCTGACGACGCAGGTGATCAACTGGTGTCGCACATCAGTGGCCGAGCTGTCGGCCGCGCGACGGCTGGTGCACTACGCCGTGAGTGCCGGGACAATTCCCAAAAATCTTGATGGTTCTCTGACCATGCTGCGGGACGGGCGTCTGCGCAGGACTTCGCAGGCAGCACTTGACCAGCTGGCAGAATCTCTGACAGATCCGAATTACCGCATCTTCGCTGAACAGGGCCGTCTGCATCTGATGAATTCGGACGGCTGCTGGAGCGGCAGCAGTGGATTTGCGGTTTTTGAGCAGGCTCTGCTGCAGGCTCGTCAGCGAAGAACTCAGGCCGCTGTCTCAGCCGAGCATGCTTTTTATCTTGGTTATGAACTTGCCCGTGCTGAGGTCGCATTGCTGCTGGGAAAACAGTATGTTCAGGATGCTCCGATGACTTTCGGAGTCGCGGGGAAGTGGGGGGCATCGTCTGCGATTCACAATCATGGCGATGATCCGGGCTCGCCACCCGCTCGGCCCGCAACTACCTGATACTCAGATTCCGGAACCTGCCCTATGCTTAAATCACAACTGATTCACCCTCGTATTTCAGAAGTGCTGGCACGTGCCGGCCACAGTGCAAAGATCCTGATTGCCGACGGCAACTATCCGGCTTCATCCGCGATTGGGCCGCGAGCCGAGCTGGTCAGTCTGAATCTGGCCCCGGGCCTTGTTACCGTGGCACAGGTACTGCAGGTACTGCTGACGGCCATTCCCGTTGAAGCCGTCAGCACCATGGGAATGCCGGACGACGATCCGTGGCGTCTGCCCCACGATCCGCCGGTCTGGAACCAGTACCGCTCAATCCTGACTGAAGCCGGACTGGCGATTCCGCTGCAGCCGATTTCCCGCTGGGACTTTTATGATGCAGTTGACTCACGAGATCACGTCCTGACAATTCAGACGGGTGATCAGGCATTGTGGGCCAACCTGCTGCTGACAGTCGGCGTTCGTCCGTCGGGTCAGTGATGCTGTCCGAACGAATCGACAGTCTGTCGGATCCGCGGCTGGACGTTTACCGCAGCCTCAAATCCACCAACGCCACGCGCGATGCTCAGATATTCATCGCTGAGGGTCCTACGGTCGTTGAGCGGGTGCTGCGCAGTGATTTTACAGTCCGCAGTGTGGTGATCAGCGACCGCAAATTTGCGGCCTTTGAAACGCGGCTTCCGGCGCATGTTCCAGTGTATCGACTGACGCAGGCACAGGCTGAAGAGCTGGTGGGATTTGCATTCCACTGCGGAGTCATGGCGTGTGCCGAACGTCGTCCTCCGCAGCCTTTGAAGCAGTGGCTGCCATCGGCGGGTCCGGCACTGCTGGTAGCCGGCGATCGAGTGACGGATCCGGAAAATGTGGGAGCGCTGATTCGCATCGGGGCTGCTTTTGGTGCGGCGGGAATTCTGCTGGGCGACGGTTCGGCAGACCCGTTTTCGAGGCGTGTCCTGCGAGTTTCGATGGGGAATGGATTGTTTCTGCCCATCATGGAAGTGTCCGATCTTGCCGCCGTGCTGACAGAATTGCAGCAGCAGCACGCCGTGGAAAACTGCCTGACACTGCTGGATCCGACAGCGACACCGCTGCACCTGCACCGTTTTGCAGCCCGCACAGCTCTGGTCTTCGGCAACGAATATGACGGCATTTCAGAAGCAGTTCGCCAGGTGTCCGGAACGCGTCTGACGATTCCCATGTTCCATGGCACAGATTCGCTGAATGTGGCTGTTTCTGCGGGTATTTTTCTGCACCAGTACCGCAGTGCCTGTCCCGGCCAGTAACTGCTGACTTGCCTTTTTGCCGGCAATCAGAGAATTTTCGCTGTCTGTCCACACGACCGTTTTCAATGGTGTCTCATGCGGGCTCTGGAATATCTTCGCCAGCTGATTTCATTTCCCAGCGTCAGTTCAGTCTCCAACGCCGACATTACGGATTGCGTTGAGCGCTGGCTGCTCCAGCTGCATTTTGACACCGAGCGAGTCAGCTACTCGGATGCTCGCGGAGTCCTGAAGACCAGCGTTGTGGCGCGTCGCGGGCCGGATTCGGGTGCCGGACTGGCGTGGTTCGGACATACGGATGTTGTCCCTGTGGATTCGTGGAGTTATCCGCAGTCCGGTCCCTGGCAGGCTCATGTGGCTGATGGACGCGTCTATGGTCGCGGATCTTGCGACATGAAGGGTCCTGTTTCCTGCCTGCTGGCCGCAGCAGCCTCGATCCCGCCCGAACAGCAGCACGCTCCCCTGTGGTTTGTGGCAACAGCCGATGAAGAGGTGGGGATGCTGGGTGCTCGCAGTGTCGCGGCTCAATCACAGATCTATCGAGGTATTGTCGAACACGCAGCCGGGGCCATCATCGGTGAACCCACTGGTCTGCGGGTCGTGTACGCGCACAAGGGAGGCCGCACGGTACAGGCCATTTCTCGCGGGCGAGCCGCACATTCCAGCACCGGGCTCGGACAGAATGCCTGTATGGCACTGATTCCGTTTCTCGAGGAGATTCGCCGCATCAACGAAGAACTGGAATCTGCACCGCAATGGCACGATGCCAGATTTCAGCCCCCGACCCCCACGCTGAACCTGTTGCTGCACGACACCAACACGGGCATCAACATCACATCACCGCTGGCCTCGTGCCACGTCTACTTCCGCCCCATGCCAGGTCAGCCTGCCGATGAGCTGACAGTACGGATGCGCGACGTGGCTGTCCGCTGCGGGCTGCAGTTTGAAGTAACTTTTTCCAGCGAACCGCTGTACACGGATCCGCAGTCACCATTCATCGCCGAGCTGCTGCAGATCAGCGGCAAGGATCACCCGGAAACAGTGGCCTACGGGACTGACGGAGCAGTTCTGACCGAACTGCGAAATATGGCGGTCTGGGGACCGGGCGATATTGCGCAGGCGCATACCGACGACGAATGGATCAGCCTTGCGCAACTGGAACATGGTGTTGCGCTTTACGAATCCGCCATCCGTCGCTGGTGCTGCTGAAACAGATCACTCAGCGGCGCTGCTTCTGATAGATCTCCGTAAGGATATCTTCAACAGACTTGAACTTTCGGCCAGGCTGAACCACGGTCTCGATGCGTTCGCGGGCATCCTGCGGTGAATGCCCGACACTCAGCAGCGCCTCGTACGCCTCCGAAACCATGTCTGACTTCTGATCGGCTTCTTCCGGAATTCGGCTGGCAATCATCAGTGCGAATCTGGTCATGCGGCGGCGCAGCTTGGCAATAATTCGTTCAGCCATGGCCGGCCCGATTCCCGGCAGCGCGCTCAGGCCTTTCGCATCCTGCTCCTCAATTGAAACCGCAATCTCACGCACGGGCCGGACCATGGCCCGCAGGGCTTTCTTGACGCCCACGCCATCCACCGAACAGAACAGTTCGAAGAATTCGAGTTCAGCATCATTCATGAATCCCACGATCCGCGGCACCATGCGTCCCTGCTGCGGATTCCCCTCCAGAAACTCAATTGTTCGCAGACTGACTTCACCATTCAGCTTTGACTGCAGCTGTCTGCGGACCACATCCGGCAGCAGCACCTCATAGTCCAGACCACCGATGCGGATGGATGCATAAGTTTCTGTGATGGCAACCAGTTGCCCGGTGATGCGATTGATCATCAGCTTGAGTCCGAGAATATAGGCGAATAGTTGTTGGCTGCGTGATTATGGCAGATTGCCAGTTCACGCGGGAGATCAAACGCGGCTGGACGGATCGGTGCCAGGGCGCTGCCAGGCCGGTGCTCAGGCGGCAAACCGCAATGAATGGAACAGGCACAGGGCGACTGCGGCGGCATCGGCAACGTCGTGTGGCTCAAGTATTTCAGCCAGACGCAGCTCTGCTCGCACTGCATGCTGCATCTGCTCCTTGCCTGCTCGACCACTGCCGGTCAGCATCTGTTTAATCTGGGAAGGGCTGTACTGAATCAGTGGCACAGAATTCTCAGCCACAGTTGCCAGAATGGCACCTCGAGCCTGAGCCAGCAGCAGTGATGAACGAACGTTTCTGGCATGCGAAAATACTTGCTCGATACCCACGGCCCCTGGCTTCAGTTCTGCGAGGATTTCGCGAATTTCCCTGGCTATTTCACCCAGCCGCAAATGCAGTGGCTGGTCTGTTTTTGTTTGAATCACACCGCCTTCGCGCAGCAGCGGTCCCCGCCCTGTGCGTTCAATCAGCGCGTATCCAGTACGGCTCAGACCAGGGTCAATCCCCAGGTAACGATTGCTGACAGTCATCAGTACGAATCCCTTCCATCACACTCAGCCCGCGCCGGAAGTTTGCTGCAGCAGTACGACCGCTGTCGCACTGATGGCCTCGCCACGTCCCACGGGACCGACCGCTTCACCGGACTTCGCCTTCACATTGATCTGCTGCAGGTTCACTCGCAACAGCTCTGAAAGTCGCTGCCGAATCAGCGGCTTCCATGGACCCAGCCGCGGCTTTTCAGCATGCACCGTGCAGTCAAGGTTCACCACCTGCAGACTTTTCCGTTCCAGTTCCTGCAGCACTGTCTGCAACAGCAGAGCCGAGTCAGCACCCCGCCAGCGTTCGTCCGTATTCGGAAACCATTCACCGATGTCGCCAAGTCCGGCAGCGCCCAGCAGTGCATCAGTGATTGCATGCAGCAGCACATCCGCATCGCTGTGACCATCCAGTCCGAACTGGACCCCGGTGATCACTACTCCGCCAAGAATCAGCCTGCGATCGCTGATCGTGCGATGCGTATCATGCCCCTCGCCAATCCTGAGTGTTACCGCTGTCATACCACTCCCCAAAGATTCCGAGTCCCGCAGCTGACGACTGCACTTTGACCGGGACTGCAGCATAGACCAAAAATCGCTGGGCGAGAACCCCGGCAGCGGGGCCGCTGATTTCCTGATAAATCTGCAGTTTCTGCCGTTCCGAACGCATTCAGCAGTATTTCTTCAGTCGTTGGCAGGCAGATTTGGTGAATCCCGACCGCCACGACAATCCTGACGTTGACCGCCAAATCCCCCTGCCCGTAGTGTCCCCCTGCGTGGCACAGCAGGACTGCTGTCTCCGGCGTCAATTTAATCAGGGGTATGCACAGAGTGCCGGTAAATTTCTGTTCCCGACGACAGGCGCTGGCCGGGCTGTTTCTGACAGCTACCGGCTGCGATCTGTTTCGTTCGCTGGGGGACGGAAAATCGCCGTTGACCACCATGCTGCCCCCGCTTGAAAAGCCACTCGACAAAAGCGGCAAGCCCTCGGCGACTCTCCGCATGGCCCGACTGGAAGCCTGTATCGCCAGTCGACCGATCAATGACCACAAGACCCGTAAACTTGTGTGGGAAGAGCTGGATGAAAGCGGCCTGATGGCCCCGGAACAGCGTCAGAAACTCAATGACAGCGGGTTCCGTCTTGGAGTTGCCGGAAGCTCGACCCCGTGGGCCGTTCAGAGCCTTGCCGAGGACGCCAGCCGGCCTGCCGCAACCGATGGAAATTCTGCATCACCACCCACACCAGCCCAAAATTCCAGCGGTGCGTTTGGCACGATCTTTACCCTGTTGCCCGGGGGGCAAAGCTACCTCGAAATTCAAAGCGATCTGGACGAATCACGCCTGCCACTGCAGCAAATCTCTCAGTTATCCATGCTGCGAAATCCCTCACAGATCCGCTGTGTACTGGAACTGTCGGTGCGGGAACTGTCCGCAGACTGGGTCCTGCTGAATGTGCTCCCCATCGTCTACTCCGGCTCCTCAACAGCTCGGCTGACGATCGAACAGAATGCCGAGAAACTGCCGATTCGCCAGAATATGCTGCCGCTGTATGAACAGCAGCTGCAGTTCCGCCTGCTGGCAGGAGAAATTGCCGTCCTTGGCAGAAATGCATCTGAAGATCCTGGCACCTGGACCCTCGGCCATCTGTTCCTTCAGCCCTATTCTGAACCTGGGTCGACAGAACGCATTCTGATGGTGCGAATGAACAGCATTGAAACATTGCAGGGCCGCAGCGATCCTGGTTTCCGCCCCGGTCCGCAGGCTGCCGGGAAAATCTGATCATGGCTGCAAATCCGCTGCTGCATATTGTCCTGCATCAGCCTGAAATCCCCCAGAATACCGGAAACATCGGTCGCACCTGCGTCGCCATCGGTGCCCGTTTGTGGCTGATTCGCCCCCTTGGCTTTCTGGTCGACGACAAATCGCTGCAGCGGGCCGGACTGGATTACTGGCAGCACCTGGACTGGGAAGTTGTCGACAGCTGGGCTGAAGTGCAGCGAAAACTGCCCGACGCTCGAGTCTGGTGTCTGACGAAAACGGGTTCTCGAGCCCCCTGGGACGTGGAATTCGCACAGGGCGATATCCTGCTTTTCGGCAGTGAATCTCGCGGACTGCCGGCCTCAATCCTGCAGGAGTCTGCAGCCAGAAATCTGCGGCTGCCGATGCGGTCACAGGTCCGCAGCCTCAACCTCGCCAGCACCGTCAACACAATCGCCTACGAAGCGGTGCGACAGTTTGGCGGCCTGCCCCCGGGAGACTAACACAGGTCCGTCCAACTTCTCACAATCTGCCGATTTCAGCCGCTGAGGTGGCGTTTTCTCAGAAAAAATGCCAGACTTTCTTCCACGGGAAGCTGGTCACTCGTGACGCATCCCCGAATATTCAGTCGTACCGTGCCCTGATCGGAAGTCGCCATGAGGAACATTTGCCGACTGGTTTGTCTGTTTCTGGTCTTTGCTGTCAGCAGCAGTTTGCCAGCTTATGCCCAAAGCTGGGCAGACGGACTGGTGCAGCCAGGACGCCTGGAATTCGGCGTGATTGCGCGTGGTTCGGCAGCAGCTCGTTCCGTGACGCTGACGAACAGCACCGGTGCCACACTGCACATCCAGAGTGTCTCAACGGCCTGTCGCTGCGCGGAAGCCGACAACCCCTCGAAAACACTGCTGCAGCCCGGAGAAAAGGCCACGATCGAAGTTCGCATGAACACCACGAACTTCGAAAAACAGCGCGACACAACACTCTCAATCTTCATTGATGCACCTCAGTACGCCGAAGTCCGAATTCCGATTTCTGCCTACATCCGCACCGATGTCGTGTTCGATCCTGGCAAGGTTGAGTTCGCCAGAATCGAATACGGCACAGAAGCCAGTCGCCGTGTCTCGATCAATTATGCCGGCCGACCGGAATGGCAGATTCGGGAAGTCAAAATAACAAACCCGGACCTCACAGCCGAAATCAAGGAGATCAAGCGGGAGCAGACGCCCGCCGATGGCATCAACGTCGTCTATCAGCTGCAGGTCAAGCTTGCAGCAACGGCAAAGATGGGAAGAATTTCCGAGTACATTACCCTTGTCACTGATGACGCGAGAAACCCCTATGTGCCACTGCTTGTACAGGGCGAAGTGGCTTCGGACATTACCATCGTTAACCGCAGTATCGCTCTGCAGTCAGTCAAAGTTGGCGAATCCAAAAAAGCACTGCTTGTGGTCCGCAGTGGAAAACCGATTGTTATTGAAAAAATCGATGCTGGTGATCTGAAGGATCAATTCAAAGTCAGTCTCAGCGACCAGGCTGACAAACAGCCGAAGATTGAGCTGGAGTTTACGGCACCTGATCGCCCCGGTCGCTTCTCCCAGAAGATGCAGTTGTTCATCAAAGATCGGAAGGAACCCCTGGAATTTCTGGTTTCCGGTACCATCCGACCGTAGAATCCCGCGGCCGCTCCGATGCTGCGAGAAGGCCAGTGGCCAGTACCAATCGGAGCCTGCTGATAATGGATACGTGGGATTTACTGCTGCAGATCATTCTGCTTTTGCTGGCGTGCTTTGCCGCCGGTGGTTTGATGGCCATGCTGCGGCAAAGCCCTCTGGTGGGTTTTCTGCTGGCTGGGCTCATCGTGGGTGGCCCGGGCAGCCTGGCGATTGTGCGGGCCGAGTCTGCAATTGAGGGGCTGGCTGAACTGGGCGTAGCGTTGCTGCTGTTCAGCCTGGGCCTTGAATTTTCGTGGCAGCGAGTTCTCGGCCTGGGCTCCCGCACTTTAATTGCAGGAGTGCTGCAGGTGCTGGTGACTATGGCTGTGCTGACACTGATTGGCCGCAGCCTTGGACTCAGTTTCGCCGGCAGCGTGGCCTGCAGCGCCATGCTGACCCTCAGCAGTACGGCAACCGCGGTTGGAGTTCTGGCGGATCGATCTCTGCTGGATTCGCCCATGGGTCGCAACTCCATTGCAGTCCTGCTGGTGCAGGACATGGCCGTGGTACCTCTTGCGGTACTGATACCACTGCTGGGCAACAACGCAGGCAGCGGTGCGATGCTGTCACGAATTTTGGGGATCCTACTGGCCGGTGGCGGCGTTGTCATCGCGTTGTATCTGCTGCTGAATCTGCTGGCTGTCCGCGTAATGCGGACTCGCTCCATCGGCCAGAATCGCGAACTGATGGTTTTGCTGAGTGTGATTGTCGGACTGGGCGCCACATGGTCAGCGCATGCTGCAGGACTCTCACCAGCACTCGGCGCTTTTGTGGCCGGCATGTATCTCGGTAACTCACCCTTCGCCCTGCAGATTCGTGCGGACGTGGCATCACTCCGAATCGTACTGCTGACGCTGTTTTTCGGCACTGTGGGATTGCTGGCAGATCCGGTGTGGATGTTTCAGAATCTGCCCACCGTGCTCACGCTTGCGCTGCTGATCCTCGCGGTGAAGGTCCTCGTGACAGCCGTGCTGTTTCGACTGTCAGGTACTCCCTCCGGAACATCACTGGCAACCGGCCTGTGTCTGGGTTCGGTCGGAGAATTTGCGTTTGTACTGGGAGGCCAGGCAATTGAAGCCGGTCTGCTGTCGGAATCGCACTTCAACGCGATTGTGTCGGCTTCGATTGTCAGCCTGATCCTGACGCCCACACTGATTTCAGTTGCTCCACGTCTTGCGGCATGGCTGAACGGACGAGTCAACGAACCACTCGACGGCGGATCACGACAACAGCTGGCGAAGCAGCAGTGTGACTGTCTGATTATTGGCTATGGCCCGGCCGGTCGCGGTGCTGCAGCAGCACTGAATCACCGTGCTGAAAAAGTCATGGTGATTGACCTTGGAGCAGAAGGTGTCCGCAGTGCACACGCCGCCGGATTCCATGCCATGCAGGCAGATGCCTCTTCCGGAGAAGTCCTGCAGCATCTGCACCTTGAACGGCTGCAACTGGTGGTCATCACAGTCCCCGGATTTCACGATTCCATGGCCATGCTGCAGCAGATCCGACGCATGGCACCTCACGCCACGCTGATCGTTCGATCACGCTACAGTCTGCACCAGCCGGAATTTCTGGCGGCAGGAGCCGACATAGTTGCCGGGGATGAAACGGAGGTCGGTCGCGCACTGGCCGCCGCCATTGACCGACAAGCGGCACTGGCACCAGCCTGACATCACGTCGATCTGCCGTCAGTGCCGGGCTTTAATCTTCAGCTCAGTCGGAGCACTCTGCAGTCCTGTAGGACTGACTGCAGTCACCTGACACCGCACAGTTCCTCGCGGCAGAGACAGTTCAGCCACAGACCGCGGAACGACCGAGAACTGCCACGTGTCGCCAACCTGCAGCCACACTGCCAGCACCCTTGCGTCAGCGCTGTCAGAAGAACTCCAGCGCAGTCGCGACCCATCCTCGGCGAAGCCCACCTGCGGAGCGGTCGGAGGTCTGCCTGGAGCTCGCAGATGTACGGGAGCCAGCGCTGCAGACGAATAAACTTCGGACTGCAGCCGGTCAGTCAGGCCAGCCGGATTCTTCTGCAGCGTCCGCATGCTGAAATGCAGCTGACCTGGACTGGCCAGCAGTTGGCGGGTCAGCTCAACCTGCCGAGGAATCTCGTCGGCAGAGAATGTCTTCGATGTCGCCCCGACTCGACTTGTCAGTAATCCTGGCCAGATCGGAATCCGCCCCCCTGCTCGTTCCTGCCAAAACTTCAGCAGTACCGGAAAACTCTGAGCCGGCTGGTCGATGGACCAGTACAGCTGCGGTGCCATGTAGTCACACCACCCCTGCTGCAGCCAGTATTCAGGATCGGCAAAAATCCCTTCGTACTGATCAAACCCGCGGATGCCCGGCACCTGACCGGGACGTCCAATACCGAACGGAGAAATCCCGAAACGAATGCCCGGACGTTCCGTGCACACCCGAGCCCACAGCCCCTGCACCAGCCGGTTCACATTGCTGCGCCGCCAGTCCGAACGCGACAGCCGAGGATCATTGTTCCTGTGCAGACGCCACGAATCATCGTCCGGGAAAGGCAGCATTTGACCGCCCTGCTGCTCAACAGGATACGGGTAAAAGTAATCATCCACATGCAGCCCATCCAGATCATATCGCTGCAGCAGATCAGACACGACATTCAGAGTATGCTCTGTCGTCTCGCTTTGCCCGGGATCCAGCCACAGCATCTCACCGTAACGACATACCAGGTCCGGTCTGAGCTTTGCAATATGCGTGGCAGCAGGCTCGCCCCTGCCCGTATGAGCCCTGCAGGGGTTCAGCCACGCATGCAGTTCCAGCCCTCTGCGATGAGCCTGCTCGATCCAGAACTGCAGCGGGTCCCAGATCGGATCGGGAGCCTTTCCGGGTGTTCCCGTCAGACATCTGCTCCATGGTTCCAGCTTTGACGGGTAGATGGCATCCGCGGCGCTGCGAACCTGCAGGATCACAGCATTCATTTTGAGAGCCAGCAATCGGTCCAGAATCAGTTCAGCTTCCTGCCGCTGCTGATCAGCACTAAGCCCGCTGCGAGACGGCCAGTCAATATTGTCGAGCGTCGCAACCCAGACCGCACGAAACTCGCGCGGAGCGGCCGGCGGTTCGGCACCTGCCTGCAGCGAAACAGCGCCGCACAAAAAGAACACCGCCAGCAGCAAAGGCAGCCTCACGGTTCTGCCGGCTTTCGTGCCCCTGCAGAAACTGAGATCGGCAGGTGGTTTGATTTTGATGGCAGGGGACACAAAGTATGCGGATTCCAGGCACACGGCGGATTATAGGCCCGATTGAAATCAAGAATCAGATTCCGACCGCGCGGCGTCGGAAAACTCAAAAAGCGACCGGCACCGTATGTCTCTTTGCCACTGGTCTGATCGCGAAACACGATCATCAGACTGTCAGCCGATTCTTCCAGAGCCTCCAGCTGCAAACGCTGCCCCTGCAGCTCAAATTCCACTGTACCCGCCACTCGACCCTCTGACAGCCCGCCACGCACATTCTGAATCTGCACGACACGCGGCACAGCAGCTGGCTGCCACGTCGCCTCCACTCGATACGCCGACTGGATCGGATACCATGGCTCACCCGGGAACGACAGCCGCAGCGGATTCTGTGAATCCCGCAGCCGCACTGCCAGTCGGCCACTGCGACGAATCATCTGCAGCGTCGTCGTCCCCACTTTCAGTCGATCCGGCGAATCCGCCTCTGAAGCCTGCAGATTGATCTGCAGTTGCCCCTGCTGCGCCGCCGCACCATTCAACTGTACCGCCACAGAATCTGCCGCCCGAAACGTAACGCGATCAGGAGTAACCTGCAGAGTGCCGGCCAGCGGAGGCGAAGAGTCCGCAGTCAGACGAACCACACAATCCGCCCCCGAACCAAAACGATGCTCACCCGGCTCCAGATAAATCAGTCCGCTGACAGCCAGCCAGCCATCCGGAGCACGCAGGCTGCGATCGCGAGCCTCCCGCCACTGTTGAGTCTCCATCTGCCACTCCGCTGCCCGTTGCTCATCCGGTGAAACAGCGGACTGCAGACAGACCACCGCTGCCAGCCAGTATGCCAGCATTGCAAATCTCCCTAAAGACTTAGCCGGTCACACTCTGAGACCTGCCGGAACGCGACACCTCAGCGGCACCCGCCTGCTGCAGGATCGCTTCCACCTGAACACTGACTGAAGAAAAACCGGCCGCTGTGAATCCTACGACGGAACCGGCCCCAAACACATTCTGACACCACGTCTCGAGTCTGTTGGAACACCAGAGACGACCACAATCGTCAGTTTCAACCCCCAGCGAGGTCAAATTCAAATGGTCCGTAAAGCCAACCGTTCGACGACAGTCCAGCACCGTTTTGTTGTCAGGTATCGACAGCGCCGGTGAAAAAGGAGCAGCAGTCGCCATCGCCTGAATGCGAACTCCCGCGTGCTCTGCCAGTTCGGCCATCGTTTCCGGCAGATCGCAGTCGGCTGTCAGTTCAACTGATGAGCCAAACAGGCTGAATAACGCAGCCACCCCAAGCGCTGTCTCGTCACCGCCCAGTACACAAAGTTCCAGCGGCTGATGAGCCTGCTGAAACAGACGCTCTGTATCCAGAATGTTTCGCTGCAAATCAGATTCCGGCAGGTGGTGCCGAACACCGGACGCTATGACGCAGCAGGAATAATCCAGGACCGCAGGCTGACGGCGCTGACTGCTGTGCAGCGTCAGTTGACCGGGCCGACAAAATGCAACCTCACTGAATGTTACCGTGACACCCGCTGACGCCAGCTGAGATCGCTGATCCATTACCTCATCTGCAAGTGAGCGTCTCAGCAGAGCACGCAGGAGTGGCATGCCGCCACCTGTACCACCCGGTTTTCGACGGGCCGCAGAAGAATCAGCCAGCAATCGCAGCAGCAACCGACGCAAAGCCTGACCAATCAGCCAGGAAGAATGCCGGACCTCAGGAAACAGACAACGCACAGCAAACCCACGACGCACTGCCGCAAGCGATAATGGCAGAGTCGGCTGATCGTTACCAAGGATTGTCAGGTGCCGCTGTAACATCGCGCTGCTCGGGGACTTCGCGAAATCAAGGTCGCTGCAGGCAGCCTGCCGGCAGTGTTCGAAACCCTGCATTCTTCCCGCTGCAACTGGACCTGACGGCTGCACAGGGCAGGAAAAACAGAGAATCAGGGGACGCGGCGAAGAATATTCCGAAAAAAACGATTCTGCCGAATGTACCAGCGAAGAATCAGTACGACTTACCGCCTTACGGTCCCGGGCACACTCCCCGCCGGAACGCCGTAGCGAGAGGAACTCGCAGGAGCCGCCCGAACAGGAACGCCACCACCGCCCACAGCACCGGAAGGCAAAGCCTGCGAACGACCGGCCGTCGAGACTCCCGGAACTCGCCCCGCCGGCACGCCGGCCGCCTGCTGCATTTGTTGCATCTGCTGCATCTGCATCTGCATCTGCATCTGCTGCATCTGAGCGGCAGAATACGGTCGGGCACTGTTCACCATGGCACCCATGGCTGGCGAAGCACCATAACGCGACTGCGACTGCTGCGGCATCCCGGAAAACTGCGGGACCCGCATCTGTGCATACTGAGACGGCTGTTGCGGAACTGTCGGACGAGCCGCATAGCCCATGCCAGTTCGACCACCCGCTGAGACTCCGGAACCATAACGCGAAACCGCCGGCGGCGGAGCCTGAACTGTTGACTGAGCTGCTGGCAGTGAACCATATCGCGCACCTGGCGGAGTTGGTACGCCGGCCGGCCGACCCGTGCCAGCCAGCTGCCCATAACGACCGCTGCCACCTATTCCGCCAGCACTCATCCCCCCGCTGGTAATCGAACGATAGCTGTCAGGTCGAACCGGCAACTGGTAAGCAGGAGCCTGCTGAGGCATGTATGGCTGCCAGCCACCCGCTGCCCCGCTCGGTGCGTTTCCATAGCCGTAACCCGCAGCGCCAGAAGGCCAGCCGGAATACGGCTGCGCGGGCACGCCGGCATACCCCGCCGTGCCCGGCATGCCTGTCGTACCGGCCGGGACTGCAGTACTGCTGCCCGGCCATTGCGGCGGCTGCACCGCAGGCTGCTGCACAGTAGTGTTCTCTGGAAACTGAACTGCCCCCGCCCCCGCCCCTGCCGCCGATCCCGCCGGCCACTGCGGTACACTGGAATTCGCCGTACCACCGTCAACAACAGGCGCTGAGTGAATCAGGTCTGCCGCAGCAGGCATCTGCGCAGACGCACCAGCCGGCGCCGCAGGCACGGAACTGCTGGTTGTCATCGGGGCAGGCGCTGCCGGCACCGCGAATTTCGGATCCCAAAACGGCATTTCTTCCCGCACAACCAGAGGCGGCTTCTCAACAACCGGGGCTGTGGCCGGAATTTCCTGTGGAAGCGGTTCGTCCGAACCCGGCATGACCTCTTCCAGATCTCCAGGCACACCCTCCGGAACTCGATCTTCCTGCCCTAAAATCAGCGGTACTGCAATGTCCCCATGTGGTGATCCGGGACCACTTGAACCGCCTCTGCGAGTGCGATGCAGCACAAGTGGCTCAGCCCGTTCGACCGTCGGGGACGGTCGCACCAGTTGTTCTGCCGATTCATCGGAATCCGCCGATTGACGACGTCGTGGCACATCCGGCTTTACAGACGCCGCAGCTTCAGGCAACTGATCCCGCAAAGCCTGTGCAGAGCGAGACGGAACGGCCCTGGCCGGTTGTGAGAGGGGTGGTTCCGCCTTCCGATAACGGACCGGCGGTCGATTGTCCACAATCGGCGCTGTCATGCGTCGAGGAATGATCTCGATCTCCGGCTCAGAACCACTTTCCGAGCCAGCCTGAATCCCGCCAGAACGATATTCAGGAGGTTCCACCTGAGCCCCGCTGACAAACTCGCGGTGCCACGTCACTGCCACAAGCAGCAGCAGTCCACCAACAGCCAGCGGCGCAAAACGCAATCGACCTGCAGATGTCAGCGACATCCGCACTGCCCGATTTTTCAAAGGGTTTGCTCCGGCAGATTCTGCCGTAACGTCATCCATGACGCCCGCTCGCACAAAACAACACTTCAGGACATGCCCGAGTGCAGTCCTGCGCCTCTTGATTCGTCATACAGGTGTCCGAATCCGCAGGCTTTTGCGGGTCGTTACGATCGGATTTCCGGTTAAAGGAGGAAACGACAGCCAAAGCCTTCCACATCCCCCAGACAGCCAGAACAGGCCACACCACCAGCACTGAAATGTCCGCCGATTTCAGGACTGCAGGCCTCCGGCCTGCCCGGCCAGCTGCAGGAATTCATCTTCTGTCACAATCCGTACCCCCAGCTCTTCAGCTTTCGCACGCTTGCTTCCGGCTGCTTCCCCGGCCACAACCAGGCTGGTTTT
>Ga0172376_10003048_pt1 | contig 20124 bp, 22 predicted proteins | sample Lak35m_FD_121114 | JGI IMG/M metagenome (GOLD analysis project Ga0172376, IMG submission 121114) | Freshwater microbial communities from Kabuno Bay, South-Kivu, Congo - kab_092012_35m | ecosystem: Environmental > Aquatic > Freshwater > Lake | place: Democratic Republic of the Congo: South-Kivu... | reverse complement strand
GAAAAAGACCTACTACAAGCTCCAGGAAAAAAGGATCCAGGTGGGGGTGCGTGTAAAAAAGGCGCCCCTGTATATCCACGAGAACGAGGCCAACCCGATCCTCCAGTTCTGCACGGAACAGCACATCGACACCGCTGGGTGGGTGAGATGGAAAAAGGACACCGAATCCAGGGTTGCCATCCAGCAGCAGACATTATGCCACAGAGAAATAAGAAAAAATTACAGGATGATTTCTCCACTGGAGGACAAGGATAAACCATCTCCATTGCCGTATGTCATGTCTTTTGATATTGAGGTGTATTCAAGTGTCCCAACAAGGATGCCCGACGCGGAAAAGGTGGAGGATGTGGTTTTCCAGATTTCCATGGTGTTTACAAGAGACCAGAAAGAATTCAAGAATTATTTGTTGAGTTTGGGGAAGCCCATCCAATCGGTGGTGGGGAAGAATGTCGTCCTCAAGGTTTATCCATGTGAAAAGGAACTGCTGCTTGGTTTCACCAAGATCCTCCAACACGAGAACCCCAATGTCGTCATTGGCTACAACATCTTTGGTTTCGATATGATGTACATGATTGCCCGTGCGAAACTGCTGGGTATCATGGATCAATTCGACCAGATGGGGGCACGGACGAAGGACTGGATAGGGATGCCCGTTCATTCCCCAGAGAAGACCATATCGTGGTCCAGTTCGGCGTATTCTCACCAGAATTTCATGTTTCTTGATACGGAAGGAAGGTTGTTTGTTGATCTTTTACCAGTGGTGAGGCGTGATTACAAGTTTGAGAATTATCGCCTAAAAACCATCTCTGAATATTTTATTGGGGAGACCAAGGACCCCATCAAGCCCAAGGACATTTTCGAAGGGTATCGGTTGTCAAGGATTGAAGGGCAATCGAACCGATATAATTTGCTGAGCCGCGTGGGGAAATACTGCGTCCAGGATTCTCGGCTGGTGTTGTTGCTGTTTGAAAAGCTCCAGATGTGGATTGGGTTGACAGAGATGGCCAAGACATGCCGCGTGCCTGTATTGACCCTTTACACGCAGGGGCAGCAGATCAAGGTCTTTTCTCAATTGTATTATCTGTGCACTCATGAAAAGATTGTCGTCCAATCCTCCAATTCACTAGGGAGGGACAAGAAATACATTGAAGGGGCGGATCATTACTCGGGAGCCTATGTATTCCCACCCACCCCGGGCGTCTATGACTGGGTAATTCCTTTTGATTTTTGTTTGGCTGGTGATACACTTGTTTCTCTTCCAAATGGCACATCCAAACGCATTGATTCCTTGACGACGGACACAATGGTTTTGGGGTATAAGGATGGGGGATTCCGTAATTATTCGTCCATTAATGGACTTCAGGAGAAAGGTGTTCGGGATACTGTCAAAATTGTCCTACAAGACGGGCAGACACTCGTTGCAACCCCTGACCATAAAATCATGCTTGAAAATGGGGAATGGTGTCAGGCAAAAGATTTGAAAGGAAAAAAAGTCAAGTGTGGTGTAGAAGGAACTGAAGATGTTGTGTGTCCTATGGAAAAGAGATGGTCTCTGGAAGTAGAAGGATATATATTCACTATGGATGAACAGGTGGAAAGGGAAAAGAGTTTGGCATTTGCGAGGATGTTGGGGTATATATTGGCAGATGGAAGTATTTATATGTCATCACGTAAAAACAAGAATTGGACCCCGCGACCATGTGTAGAAGCATGTTTTGGAACGATGATTGACGCAGAGGCATTCAAGATGGACATGATGAAGTTGTCAGGTGTGGATGTCAATATCAGGAAGAGAGAACGTCTAAGCAGTATGAAAGGCACAACTTTCACAATAGCATTACCAGCAGTTTTAGCTAAAATGATCCATTCATTGGAGGATATTGTAGTGGGCAAACGATGCACCCAAGAGATGAAGTTGCCAGCATTCATTTTAGAAGAAGAATGCCCATTGTCAATTGTTCGAGAATTTTTGGGTGGGTTGTATGGAGGAGATGGAACCGCACCTTTTTATAGTAAAAAATCTGGATATATGGGTTCTGTTTCGTTTAAATGGACTACTATTAAAGACAACTTGAATAATATGAAAAATGTTTTTAATCAACTAGTGGGATTACATATAAAATTTGGAATATACCCATCACTGACTGATCCTATCAAGATTAATTATGGAATAAATAGTATAAAACCAGCAATTATCACTGAAAATACTCAGCGCTACGATGTTCAACTTATTATTCCAGTTTATAATACAGATCAATTTCTTAAATGTATTGGATTTAGATATTGTATTAATAAGTCGTGTAGATTAAGCATATCAGCATCTTTTTTTAGAATGTTTAATCAATCAAGACAGCAATACGTATCCATAGTTTCACGAACAAACGAATTAATAGATACACATATTCCCAATGTTTTTTCACGGGGTAAAAATCCATACACTTTTCAATAATGTTTCGATATTGCAAATAAAGAAACTACAGAAAATGAAGTTATATTACAAGAATGTATTATCCCCAAAGTTCGCGATATTGGATATCAACGTGGAGAAAAAAAACGACATCCAGATAGAAAAAGAAATTTAAGTATTATTAATAGGGGGTTACCTAATGGCGTAGAATACATAGAACAGTTGGGAGTAGAAAAATGGTTTGATGGGTATGCCGTCGGTCAGGATGACGAGTGTATTCCTTCTTATACCCAGAAAGTTATTGATGTTCGAGAGAATGAACCGATTGAGGTTTTCGATATTGAAGTGGATGACGCTCATAATTTTATAGCAGCATCCATCCTAAGTTCCAATTGTTCTTTGTACCCTTCGGCCATTATTGCGTATAATATTGACTTTTCGACACTTGTCACGGATGATGGTGTTCCTGATGATAAATGTCATGTCATCCAGTGGTGGGATCATATTGGGTGTGAGCACGACACAACCGTCCATGCGACCAAGCCGAAACACATTGTGTGCCAAGAATTCCGGTACAGATTTTTAAAAGAGCCCGTGGGGGTTATTCCAAGGTTGTTGAACGACCTATTATCGGCACGATCTTCAACCAAGAAACAGATGAAGGAGGTTGGGAAAAAGATGAAGGAAGTGTCGGGGGACGATAAGAAATCATTAGAAACCCTCTACAAGGTGTATGACAAGCGCCAATTGGCCTATAAAGTGTCGGCAAACAGCATGTATGGGGCGATGGGGGTCAAGAAGGGGTATCTGCCCTTTCTGCCAGGTGCCATGTGCACGACGGCGATGGGGCGGTATTCCATCCAGAAGGCAGCCAGACACGTCAAGAAAGTTTATGATGGGCAGATTGTCTATGGGGACACGGACTCCATTTACTGCCATTTTCCTCTTCCAGCGCAGCCGGGATTTGCCGTAAAATTGTGGGAATACGCCAAGAGGATTGAGACGGAACTTTTGGATCTTTTCCCAAAACCCATGAAATTGGCATTTGAAGAAAAAATTTACAAAAAGTTTCTCATCCTGACGAAGAAGCGCTACATGGCCCTCACTTGCGACAATCAGGGGAAGGACGACAGCAAGCTGACAATCCGAGGGGTGCTGCTGGCACGCAGGGATAATGCCCGGTGGGTGAGGAGTATCTATGAAAAGGTTGTTCGTTCCATCATGGCAAACATTAGTTATAATGATCTTGTGAATTACATCAATGACGAGATTCTGGGGCTCTTTAGGAATGATGCGTCGCTGTCATTCAAGCAGTTCATCGTGAGCAAGACACTTGGAAAAGATTATGCCATACGAGAACTGCCCACAGACGAAACCAAGTTGAAGAAACGGCTACAGGATTTATCGATTGACAAAACCAAACCAGATTGGATGGAAGAATACAAGTTGCGATCACAACCAGCCCACGCACAATTGGCAGAGAGGATGAAGAATCGGGGGAGTGTGGTGGAACCGGGTTCAAGGATCGAGTATGTGCTGGTCCAGCATCCAGAGACGAACCCCAGATTATTCGAAAGGATCGAGGATCCCTCCTATGTGTTGGATCATACTGACCTTGTAAAGATTGATCCAATTTATTACGCCCAGAACCTGATCAACCCAGTCGATCAGGCACTGGAGGTTTGTTTCAAGCGTAAAAAGGTGGTTGAAAAGATCCTTGACATCCACATAAAATTCAAGACACTCATGATTGAATTGATGTGGCATTTTTATCCCTATGAATTCCAAGACAACGATGGTTCGATGCTTCATCACCCATCCACACTGAAATTTGTAAAACACAAAAAGAAACAACTCGCCAACAAGGAGAAGAAATTAAAAAAGGAAGCAGTAGCCAAACCCCCAACAAAGAAAAAGAAGAAACCCCAAGTGAGCATCGTTGACATGCTGACTGATATACTAAAAAAGTAGGTTTTAAGTATTGTTTTTTTACGATAAAAAAACAATAAATCATTATTACTTGCTTGGATTGATCATGAAGCATCTGTGGTTTTTTCGAAAGTCGCGCACAGAACCCGAGAAGGTAGAATGTTCGGTGCCTATGAAACTATACACATTTGCAGAAGTGCAGAGCATAAAATCAATAATCGCATCGACTTCCCGCATGGGTGTGGATATGGGCAGCTGGAGGTGGTCGCATAATTGGATTTTTTGTTTGGGTGTGATCCTAAAATGGACAAGATTATCCCATTGCAGATCGTGATCTCTTTTTTGTTTGAGATCCTTGTAGTAATGAGAGACCACAAGGGTTGGGATTTTGGGGTCAAAATTCTTTTTTAGAGCGTCCTGGTAAAGCTTGAAATAATGGGATCGACATTCTTTGACATTATTGAATTTAAAATCCTTGAAGAAATGGTCGGTAAAATCATTCTCTAATCTGTAATGGACCACCTGGTATTTGGGGTAGGACGCAAGAAATGATGAGATGATTTCATAAAAAATAGGGTGGAAACGCAAATTTTGGATATGATGATCCATCACGTGCCGGTCCAATGGAAACATAAAACAGCACCCCACTTCAAGGTCTGTGATATTGTCTTCTTGCTGTAGAATCTTTATGGAATTGGGTGGATGTTTAACATTATAGCCAATTCTAGAAGGGGTTGGATTTTTTTCTCCATTCCAATCTTTAGTGGGGACAAGAACAGAATCCAAATCAACAATCTTTGAGAGAGGAACACTGTTAAGATTTTTGGTTTCAATAGAAGCAATGTTCCGTGTATTGGCAAAATTAACATAAAAATCACCAACTATCAGGTTGCGACCCAATAGCTTTGCCAGATCTGCTGCTGTAAATAGGGCGAATAACTGATTGAATAATCCATATACAATGACAGGGGTTCTATTGACAACCTTTTTTCTTACAATTTTTGCTTCAATAAATACAAGATGAGTCCATAAATTTTTTTGTGATGGGTCTCTTTTGAGCTTGATAAGAAGACATAACAAAAGAACAATCAGGGTTAATAAAATTAAAAATGGAAAAATATGTTGTTGTATATTGCGTTTCTTCATATTTATATTAAGAAAATTTACTTATTGGTAAAATTTTTTTGAACAAGGAAACGATGGGCATCCTTTTTGTGGCACCATTTCTTGTGATCCTTGACAGAAAGAGCCCAACAATTCTTATTGTTGAAAAGAATAATGTTCTTGTATGGGTCTTTTAGAACATATGAAAGCCATTCTTCATAATAGTCATGATTTGTTGTCTTGAAGGGGGGTTCCAATTTCGCAAGATACGATGCACGAGCCCACCAATAATTGAACCAGACACACCCCTTTTGAGAAAAGGAAGACCCTATCTTGTCAATCCTAGGGTGGGATTCAAAAATTTCCAATACTTTTCTCCATGGTTGGATGACTGTTTTGTGGAGTGCCTTTTCGATGTATTGTCTCTTGCCCCGATACTCGGCAATGCCTTTAGAATGGAAATAAAGGACATACGATGAAGAAAAATATTTATTGACAACTGAAAGAGAATAAACAAGTTGTAGGCCGGGGTACTGATCGCAATCTTCATTATTAATATGGAATAAAACCCGGTGATGAGCGTAAAATAGGGAATAGATCCTTTCTCGAACACTGGGCACACGATGACGAGGCATGGATAAAACAATATGGACCGTTGATATATTGACCAATCCAGTATCGATAATGTCTTGTAATTGTTGTTTGACAAGTTGGACCCCGTGTGTGGGATTGGAATACAAATTGGCAAAATAAACAATATTGATATGAGCATCTTTCGAAAATAATTTCAACATATTGCCCTGTTTGACATCATCATCCCCTATAAACCTGTTTTTCAAACAATATTTATAAATGAACCATATCAGAACAGCGGTTATAAGAATAATAATGCACATTAAGAAATAGATTTTTTGTAATAATAAGTAATGTAATTTTGTCGCCTTTTCCATTTCTTTATATAAATATTTATATATATAAAACATAATTTAGAATATAAAATGGAAAATTCAAGACAAATGCCATTGCGTTTACAAAAATACCTTTTGAAAAAAAAAATACAAACAAAAAATGAAACAAAAAAACAACAACAAAAATTTTACGGGCAGCATCAAGAAGATGTCTATATAAAAAGTTTATTTCCTGATAATTATACTGGTGTATGTGTAGATGTGGGTGCTTATGATGGTGTGAATATGAGTAATACTTATTATTTTGAAAAAAATGGATGGAGGTGTCTATGTATCGAACCTATTCTTGAAGAATACCAAAAATGTAAATCTGTCAGAAAAGAATGCGCAAACATTTGTGCTGGAAAAGAAGATCTGGATCAACAAAAATTTACAGTATTTTCTTTAGGTTTGAACAAATCAGCAATCTCTTCATTATCTCCAGATCCTCAACTTGTAATGGCGCATAAAGGAATGATTACATCGAGTGAAGAAAGAATTGTTCCAGTTCGCACATTGGTATCAATTCTACAAAACCATAATTTTCCTAAGAAAATTGACTTTATAAGTATTGACACTGAGGGGACAGAATTGGATGTTCTTATGGGAATAAATCTGGATCTATACGATGTTTATCTTTTTGTTATTGAAAACAACTTTAATCATCCAGCTTGTGAGGATTATTTGAAAAATTTTGGATACACAAAAATAAAAAGGATAGCCGTAAATGATTTTTTTGTAAAACAATCAAGTTGTTGAATAATATATTTCGTGCGTGGTTGGATCATAACACAGCACATTTACTCCTTTTCCATCGGCAACACCACGGATTGGTGCCGCATAAAATCTGTTTGTTCCATCGCTGTTCAATGCGGACCCGCTCGCATTCAATATGGTTGTATTTATGTGTTGAGAATTAGAACCAGCTTGGTAGCCAATCGCAATTGAATTACTGCCCTGATTGATGTTCCCAGAATTTCTCCCAATGGCTATAGCATAATAAGCTTGATTATTGTATCCAGCATTTGATCCAATCGCGATTGATGCTTGTTGATTTGAATGCCCAGCATTTAATCCAATCGCAATCGCATCTGCATTCTGCATCTCATACCCAGCATACGGGCCAACGGCGATAGAGTGTGTTTGTTGGTTTAAATTTCCAGCGTAAATTCCAATCGCGATTGTATTGGCTCTCTGGCCTGTATTCCCACTCTGGTAGCCAATCGAAATACTGTTTGATGTGCTGGCCAACCTGCCGGTTAATGATAAATCTCCATTCAAAAAAACATTTGTTCCAGTATAAGCACCCCGATTCACAAGATTATTGACATATTCTGTTCCGGAGACATCAACATCCGAGCAGATATTCAACACCCCATCACACGCTGCAGTGGATGTCATCATGAATGACGACGTATTGCTGTCGAATTGTATGGGTGTGATTCGCTGAAGGATTGATTTTATGTCGTTTTGACTCATGGAGACCTGGCATTTCAACGGATTCATTTATGTAAAGAAATAAATGAATTTTTCAACATGATCTTTCAATCATGTCCTTCAGGCCGGTGTCCAGAAAAGATGTTCCCATGTTGTATTTCTTAAAGTACTCGTGATCACGGACGTTTTCGTGTTTCAAAGTGCTTGCTGACCCCCTTGTCATTTTTACTTTTTGAAAAAATTCTTCGGATTGGAGTGGGTAATGATTCAGTAAAAAAACATTACTGGCGTTTAGTTTGTTCCTTACAAGCCCAAGAGGATTGTGGATCCATATTTGTTCCGTCTTTATTTTCCCAGATTGAAAGATGTATTTTGTATGTTGATTCAGCTCTTGTTTGCGGTGTGTGATTGCTGTCCGGATGTCCTTTGGGTGCTCGACGTGCCCATCGGTCCCAAACATTCGCCAATTAGAGAGTATGACATCATAATTCTCATATTTTGGTAGTTCTCTGCGGATGGTTGAATTTTTCACATACCAGAATTCGTCCAGATCCGCAATAATCACCCATTTGCTCCTTGCCTTGATATGGTGCTCGAAAACATGGCGATAATTCTCTACTTGTTTCCATTTTTCCGGCATAAAAAACACAGAGACAACACCCTTGTCAATATAGGGTTGGAGGATCTCCCGAGAATTGTCATCCGACCCATTGTCAATCAAGAAAAAATGATCCACCCCCATCCAGAGGTAGTGGTCCACCCATACCTTCATGTTCATTGCTTCATTCTTGAAGATCGCAAGGACACTCACGTAGTAGCGGTAATTCGTAGCAAGTGGCTTGGACGTGGGTGGTTTTTTTGGGGCAAGATGTTTGCGCAGGCGCTCTGGCATCAATGTTGGCATTTTCTTACTTCTTATTCCTAGTCAATATTTTTAATCGCAAATATGCTCGTATTTTGCAATCAATTGTTTCAATAATTTTTGATCGTATGCTGGTTTTTTCTGGAATGCGCACAATTTTTCCACCACTGCGACTCTGTTGTAGAACTTTTCGACAATATAGTAATAGGGCCTGTTTGTGTAGTCGTGTATCAAGACAATACCTGAAGGATCAATGCTGTCGAGCGTGTGGAGGGCACAAGCCACCCTGAACCTGCCATCGATCAGCACAAGATCGTATTTTTTGGGCGTTTTATTGATTTGACGGGAATAAAGCGCCCAGTTCTGTTTCTTGGAACTATCCTTGGGCCTTCCAAATTTATTATTGTCCGCATTAATGTCGATGTAATGAAACTGTATCTTGTTTTTTGAAGAAGAAATCAATGGGTTTGATGACAATTTATTAATCCATTGTTGGCTACTTTCTACCGATTCGATCGTCTGTATGTTGGAGTGTTTGCATGCATTATAAGTGCTCCCCCCACACCCAAATTCGAAATAGTGAGAGCATTTACCAAAATAAGATTCCAAGAATCTAATCTCATTATCTGTCATTGCGGGCTTGAGTGTTGTCATGACAATCTTCTTATGTTATAGCAACATATTTTTTCACACATCTAAAAAAATGATTTAAAGACAAGACACCTTTAAATCAAAGAGAATGGTTGTTTTAAAGGAAGAAGAATTTTTTGCGGATTACATCAAGCAACAGAATTGCGAAGAAGAAAAAGTCAAGGAAACCAATCCAAAATGCCAGCATACAAACTGGTCTATTGAATCAGCAAACAAGGTGTGTGAGGATTGTGGCATGGTGATTGTCAAGGAGGACGATGTGGATGGGCTGGATCTCCATGTTGCGAAATACAATACAGACCCAAAACGCTGCCACGCCAGAAGGAATGAGGAAAAGGGCATTTTCAAAGATGTTGAAAAACTGGGATTCAGCGACAAGATTGTATCGATTGCCAATGTTCTCTACGAGCAGGTGACGGCTGGAAAGATCTATCGCGGGAACTCCAGGAAAGGGATTGTCTTTGCCTGTATTTTCCATGCGTATAAAATCAACAATAACCCCCAGAGTTGCGAGCAATTGATCGAAATCTTTGGGATTGAAAGAAAAGTTGGGCTAAAGGGTCTCAAGTTTGTCAATCTCAATTCGCCCAAGGATTCCAAGTTCAGGGAATTCCAGATCAATACAGAGGATATTATCTGCGAGATTATGGACAAATTCAACGCAAATGAGACACAGAAACAGGAAGCCATTGGGATCTATCAAAAGATAAAGAACAAGTCATCGCTTCTCAATCGGTCGAGGCCCCAATCGGTCGCCAGTGGTGTTGTCCGTTATTATATTGTCCAGAAAAACAAGGACATCAGTATGGATTTTTTCAAGTCAAGAGTCCATCTGAGCGAATTGACCATCATCCGTGTTGTCAATGAGATTGAGAATCTTCTGGACCTTGATATGTAAAAATGATCTAAAAACAAGCAAAATATGTTTTTAAAAAATGAACGGACAAGAAATCAACAACAAGTCGCGCCTTACGCTTGAGAACAGACACCAGTTGATCGATCTTAACAAGGAATATGTGAATTTTGACATTACGTTTGAATGCCGGGCTGTGGATGCCACCAAGGACTTTGAGATTATTGTTGTCAATCAGGAACAGCTCAACACAATCGACCTGACAAACCTCACTATGAAGAGAACGAAAGGGGGGTATATTTCAGGGAACATTGTTGCGGATGAGGACAAGTACCAGAATTATTTCCTGATCCTGCGTTCTTCAACGGAGGAACCAGTCGATGTGGATCTGGAAATCAAAATCAGGATCATCGAGCCCAAACAAACCGAACCCCAACAGATCCCTCCACCCCTAGCCGAACAGCCAACCCCTGATTTTAATGACACGTTTTTACCCTGTCAATCGCCACCCACCCCTGCTAAGAGCGGTCATTTGATTTTCATTGTGCTTGGATTCTTGGTCATTGGGGGGGTCATTGGGTATTATTTCTGGAACAAGAAGAACAACAATGCTCGTCTGCTGGCTATTGATGATGACGTTCGATCTATTTATTCTGAGAGTTCCGCGTCGAGCAAATCATCGGCTTCAAGCGATGACAGGGGCATCCTGAACACCCTCATCAACAAATCAAAAGAATAAACAATAAAAACCTTTAACGATATATTTCATAGATTTAATGAAATATATCACGTAAAAAATTATGGCAGGACAATTGGGTCATTCGCATCAAACACGATTTGCTGATCATTCCTCAGAATTATATAAATCCGTTCGTGCCCCATATCCTGAGGGCACATTGTTTTTCCGTGAAAATCTTCATTTGGCCCCATATAGGATTTTACCTCATCTGTGATGTCATTATCAAGATGGTCCAGTATATAAACAATTCTTGAGGGGCCACGCCTAACATTGGTCCTGATTTTGTAGATTTTATCATGTAAAACATACTGGATTTCATATGTGTTTTTATGGAGATGAGATACTGTGAGGTAGATGTGCTGTAAAAATTTTAGATACGTATATTTAAACAGTATTTTCAATACAAGGTATTTCTGTTTCCACCATTCCATTTTTGTTTTATTTCTTTATGGCTTTAAGCTCTTATTATTGGAAGTCAATTGGAAAACAGAATAAAGGCGATCGGTTGGTTTTTTGCAGAGTGTGGGCACGTTGTAGGCATCGAGTGTCTTGACAATGTACGCCACAAGTAGCCGATTGATCCTTGTTGACCCTTCTGGTTCGGGTAATTTTTTAATGTCGTGATTGGCGATCAATTGAGAAAATGAAATGAGGGACAAGAAACGGATCGAGTGTTCGCGATTACGGCGCAGCATAGGGGAGCTTTCATAGTGGTTATAAAGGAACAGCAATGAATTCACCAATTCATCATTGGGGATATTGGTAATATCAATGTGTTTCTGCACCAAAAAGGGCGCTTTCTTCAAGGGGATCTCGAGCACCAAAACCAGCTTGTCCTTTTGTTTCCGGACAGTAATCATGAAAGATTTCCACGACCAATAAAAATTCTTTTTTTTTTCAAGCGCGTATTGAAAAAAGTAGCGCATCCACCCAGATATTGGAAACGATAATTCTTCTGTATGTTGTTTCTTCAATTCCATATTTATTCTAATCTAAAAAATTAAAAAAATTGTTTAACCATTTTTTGTAATGAGGAAAATCATCCTTGGGTCAACATAAATGGTTTTCCCTTGGTGGAAGAAGGTGTGCTCGCACATGAAATTACTTTGTGAAAAATCATACCTGTTCTTCAACATGGATTTTAGGCTATAAACAACACACCCACCAAACGCGCTCTGGACACGATCCGGTATCATCTGGGAAGAATACAATTGTGTCATGTAAATATGGACATAATTATCGTGTTCGGATTTCTGAGAGATATCCGTCAGGTAAGGGGGGTCGTGTTCTTCAATGTAGGCAAAAGAATCGTAATAGTAAAAAGCTTCTTCGGTTTTGATCATCCCATTGCAAGCCACCCCATCGATTTTTGGGTTGAGAAGACCCATGCCGTGAAAAAACCCATCCATAAAAAATTCTCCTTCAAGGTCCATGTCCATGACGCACAAGTAATCAAAATCTTTATAATAGTGGTTGATGTGATCCATATAGATATTGCGCAGGGTTGCCATTTTCCTTATGCGGTGTGGCATCGGGGAACTATCCTTGACACCACTGGACCCATCGATATTGCACTCCTCGCTGTTTGTCACAAACGGATCCTGGCACAAAATCTTGACACGCTCATCGTATTTTGCCCAGTACAAAAGGTCATCTCTGCTTGAATCGATCGAGTTATTCTCCAGAATGACAATCCTGTAATCGTTAAAATGCTCGCATATTTTCTTGCACCTTTCTCGTAATTCTGGGATCTGGTATGCACCATTCTGCAGCAAACCCGCAATGACAATCTTGGATTTTTTCGCCTTTTTAATCCCCTCATCCACTTCATTCTTATATTTCTTTAAATCATTCTTGATAAATTGGATAGAGCGTTTGGCATTGAGATTACCGGCCAATTTTTTATAATAAGCAAAATGGACAGCATCAATTGGTCTCTGGAAAAGATTAAAAAATTCTTCAGTTATATCGTTGTGCCACAAGGGCATCAATTTGTTATTATTGCCCTCATACTGTTCCTTATAGTAAAAAGAAAGGAAACAAAAAGAAAGAAGAAGCACTATAATTCCTACAACCAATTTAAAAATAAATTTATTTATAGAACAATTCATCCGTCCTTTATTTAAAAAGATAAAAAATAATTGAATGTTTTCGCAGTATAAAATAATTTTAGAAAGAAAGTGGAATGAGGGAAGAAGAATCATTGTGGATGGAATACTTTCACAAACAACTTTTGAAAATCATCCACAAGGAGAACAAGATCGAATGGAAACTGGTTTCTATACACCCCTATCTTCCTATCCAATTGGTCAAACTCTACCCAGATATGCCGTGGGGATGGCAGAATATTTCAAAACTCTCATTTGACAAGATCCAACACCTGATTACAATGTTTCCAAAGAAGGAATGGGACTGGCACCATCTCTCCCTTTCTTCCCCGATTAATTTTATAGAGAACAACCCCACATTGAAATGGCATTACGAAAAAATCTCAAGACGGAAATATAGTTTTGAAAAGCTTGAAACACCCCTTGAATATGCGCTAAAAAACCTACATATGCCCTGGAACTGGACAATGATGTCCCGTCATCCGTCCATGACAATGGACCATATTTTCCATTATCCATTCCTCCCGTGGGATATGGATCATGTTTTCCTAAATTGTTCATTCTCTTCCTACCACTTATCTCTTATCGCCCCAAACAACAGGAATTATAACCTCTTGTCCAGGAATCCCCACAACACACTCAAGATACTAAAACAACATATAAGCAAGCCATGGGACTGGAGTGAATTGGCGCAGAATATCGCATTTGCCCCTCATAATGTTTATCTCTACAAGGAAAAATTCCCATTATGGAGGTGGGACCTGTCCCTGCGAAACCCCCGGTTGACCTGGTCATTCTACAACCTAATCAGGAAAGAAAAAACCATTCATCGCCAATTCCACCACCTCCTCAAGAACCATTTCAGGTGCTCTAATTCTTTCTTCACCTATTTTATGATTGTTATCCAGAGGTTCCTATTGAATGTGATGAGACGACGATTGATCCTGCGAAAATTACATTTATTGGTAGTGCTAAAATCAAGAATGAACAATTACCTATTACAAAACATACTTTTGAAATACTACTAATCATAATAGATTTTTATTTTTTTACTTACTTCAATGTTTAGTAAAAAAATATCATGTATCGAATGTAAAAACATATGTATATGCTGATTCTGTTATTTGGGGGCTTGTGTACACAACTGTGCCTGCATTGTTTTTCATTTTCAGCACACACCCCACAATTCTTGACGCACAGCACGAGTCCTTCCTGTTTATTACCACCACCTTTCCAATTGTGTAATTCTTGCCCAGATCCAATGTAATATAAGAATTTGCGGCTGCCTCTGTGGATGCAAATGTGCTTGGATTACTGTCGTATACATTGGTCGCTGGGTAACCTGTGAGAGTGGATGACATTTGTGCTGACGATGGTGTTATAAAGTTTCCTTGATTGTCGAATACTTGAATCTCTGCAATGTTTACGTATTCTGATACATTGTCAGAACGCTCAATCGTTGCATACTGGGCTGAAATTGTATTGGTGTAGGATTTTGTCGTTTCCACCCCCCATTTATTCGATAAATAACTTGTGATAGTGTTTACATCTGTATCAGACAATGCCTTTTTATAAACGATGATTTCCCCCATGTATCCTGTGTAGGAAGTGCGCAACGTATATCTCGTTCCAATCGTCACATTGGTTCCTACATCAGAATATTCTGTAACTTTGAGTTTATTATACGGGGTTTCCCCATTCAGCCATTCTGTGAAATAAGAAAAAGATGTGGTTGGTGTGGCAGTCGTAGTCGTAGTAGTCGTAGTAGTAGTAGTAGTCGTTTGATCGTTGTCAATGCGATACGCAAAAATATAAGTTTGATCAAAAGCAAGTTTATTGAGATTAACTGGTGAGTAGTACCAACAATACCTTGACCCATCACCCACCAACCTGGTATCATCGTATACATCATAGGGTCCTGGGATATGGTTTTTTGTCCGTGAGATAAGAGTTTTTCTATACGAGTCGGCAGCAGTTGGTTTAAATACCACAAAAATAGTGGTGCCTAATGTGTAGGTGCCAGCTGGATCTGTTGTGGCTAATGAGTTGGTGCCATCAAAATACAATGCTGGTAAATTATTGATTGAATTTTCTACAATACTGGATGCCGTCCATGTTCCAGAATAAGTGGTTGCGTCGCTTGATTTGGCTTTCGCCAAATTTTTCCAAGTATCCGTTGTCCAGTTATCAGTAGAAGACGCGTCCAGCCATATTGTCATATTTTCAGGTTCAATATCAGTAATAGTAATTACTGGCACAATTGTTGTGGTTGGTGCGAGTGTGCTGTATTGTCCTTCAAATGTAGTGGATGATTCATCTGTAGTAGTAGTTGATTCAGTGGTTTTTTTTGTAGCGTTTGTTTTTGGTTTGGACGTGGAAACAGTTGTATTTCCAAACATGGAGGGAAAAAATATCATAACGCTTGTAACCGTGATTGCAATAATAATAATAATAATAATAATAACAATAACTATATTTGGGATCATTATTTATTTTTTTATAATTAGAATAATAATAATTTTAAATTTTCACTTGTTTTTCATATAAAAATCCAACCATCTTGAATTTTGTCGGTGGGTAGATGATGTTGTAAATATCCTTATACTCGATTTTGTAAAAGTTTTTACGGTAATCATCAATGGACAATGGACCACCATAACTCTTCAGGACACGCCACGATGGCGCCGATGTAATGGATTGGGCATTTTCACCAAATGTCTTGATATAAATATGTGTCAATAAATTCTCACTATATCTGTACAATGGTTCGTGATGATTCTGTTGGATGAAAGCCAAACAACAATTAAAAGAACAAAAAATTCCATCGGTGATGTAATAATCCCTCCCAATCATGTTCATATTGTGTTTCTCAAAATGGTCTTTATTCTGTGCCAACTGGTTTTCTGTAATGTTTTCACGGAGTGTGTAATTGTCTTTAGTGATTTCCGAATAATAATCCTTGACCACACGATGCGGGACATACTGGATAGGGCACCCCAATGGTTTCGTGTCGAACGGATGATGGCACCAGAAACAATAGATGCCTGTTTTTTCAGGCAGATCGCACTGGGTCTCATTTGAGATCATTGTCAGGACGCATTGGTGTTCCTTTTTTGATTCATCCAGATAACTAAAGGTGTTGGTGTCTTTTTGTTTGGGTGCCAGTTCGGTGATTTTTGTTCGGGAAGGGTTTGTTCGCATTGTAGAGGACATGAATTCAAAATCGGGTGGGTCGTCCATGACGGGCAATGTGTTATTCACAACATAAAACGAGTACTGGGCGTCAATGTCCACAGGTTCGATATTCCGCAAAACGAAATAATGTTTCTTTGTCATCTTTTATTTTATTTTCTTTCTTCTTTATAAAAATCAATTATGCGGAGTTGTAGGGACACACCAGAAAATAGAAAAGTTATTGCCAAATACATCCACAATAAGCTCAATTCAGGGGGTGGATACATGACCCCCGCGTCTTACCTTGTGCCTGTCCAGACCGATATGGACAATTTTCCTTATGATCGTTTTTATCGTGGAATGGTAAATTGCCCCCATCCTCGCGTTTTCGACAGAGAAGCTGGGCACAGGCGCTGGAATGAAAACGCATACGCCTACCAATACAGCCCCGAGGTGGTCACACCCAGAAAATTCGAAGGGTGTTTCCAGATCCCCTGTTCCACTATTCTGCCCTGTATCAATGTTGGGGCGTCGTACAAACAACCAATCGATTTCTGTGTAAATATCTCACCCTAAAAATTTTTTGTCATTCCAAGAATAAATCAATGATTGTTGTCTCGAATGGTCTTGATGCCATCACATCGGGGGATCAATACAAGTTTCTTTTTAAATTCCTTTCACAATCATTCCACACCGACAGAATTTACGAGACCCTTCAAACCATGCTGAATATGCGACAGTATTTCTTCTTTAAAAACAACAAACCGATTGCTGTTGTTTCTTTTAAAAAAAGAGGGCATCTTAATTGTTCTGGAATCCATCATACAAACGTGCTCTATAATGTGGCAACATCCCCGTATTACAGAAGAAAAGGATATATGAAACAATTGCTACAGTTTGTTATGGATGATATGCGGAAACAAAAACGAAAATACTTGCACCTAGAGGTCTTGAAGGACAATGAGAAGGCACTAAACCTCTACAAGAAATTAGGATTTGAAGTTATTTATGAGTGTTCTGGCAAGGGCATCTACTTGATGCGATTACGCTTGCGGTAAGAATAATTTAATTCTTTCCATTAGATAAAAATGTTGTTCCTCAACAAGGTATTCGTGTTCCTATTGCTTTCCACCGTAGAGTGTGATTGGCATAGGGACGTTTTTTATCAGGAAATCAACAAATTCAGAAATCTCCCCATTGCCTATCTACAGAACAACACGCACCCAATAATACGCTGTTCTGGACCATTGGACGAAACATACCCACCTCTACAGATTGCGGAAGCGCTGGAGAATTCCAGCTATTTTCAGGCATCCACCATTTCCACGAATGAATGCCCCATCATCAGTCATGAAACGTGTGACCTGTATTGCCACCAATTCGGGGGGAGCTGTTCCTATCTGGACAGGATTGAATGGTTCCTCGACGGAACAAACAACCACAATCCCCTAGAGATACTGATCAAAGGACCCAAAAATCCCTACAGAATTTTTCAATATTTTCTGGAATCCGAATCCCACTGCAACCACATCCTTAATTGCCACATTAATTCCATGGGAGCCAGTTTTTCTCATATCGACAAGAACGTATTTGTCGCCGATTTTGCCTATATAAATATTTAAGCACAACGTGTTTTTACTTAAATATTTTTTCACTTGCGATTCCGATAGAGATGGAGGTCACGCAGGCACAAGACAAAAAGAAAAACAGACAGAAACAATAAAAATTCTCCAAATTCTTTCTGGTACTTTTGGCTCATAAAAATACGACGCACCGCTTTTATAAGGTATTTCATGTGAAAATACAACACCAAAACAAGCATCAACAGAACGATAATATGAAACAATACAGAACTTGTGTGGCTTTGTTCTTTCATGATGCAGTACCCAGTGTATACCAACAAGGGGATAATAAGAAACATCCGGATATAGATTTCATCCAATTCATTCATTACTTTTTATTATAGAAGAAACGAAAATAAATCAAAAAACCCACAAGCAAGACAACAACAAGAACAAGAATCTTTATATACCTTTCTCTGGAACCAATAATCACGTTAATATCCTTTCGCGCACAGCATGTTATATTGATATAGGGTTTGTCAAAAAAATATTCCACCCCTGTCAGCATATATCCATTCGGGCAATACCCTTTTGCCTCGTATGGGTACAAGAGGTCCCAATCCGCTTTAGGGTTTATCACATATGGGATTTTCAGTTTCTGGCATTTTTCATTATCCAGCTGGTCTTCGTGGAAAACCGGCGAACAAACAAGAGTGGTTGTTTCTCGGTCTTTATCCAGGATAATCCCAGTTGCCACCATGTCTTTGGGGCAATCATTCTCGTCTGTCCTATAGTCAGAAGGATCGACGGGAAACTGTTCGTACGGCATTGTCGTCTGGATTTTACAGGGGATTTTATCGGTAGAATAGATGCGAGAAAAAGAGATGGATGTGGCCCCATTGGGAAAAATATGGTCTAGGTCTTTTAATTTTTTTGGTTTCTGATTCATTTTATTATTAAAAAAAAAATCTTCTTCATCACACATAGTCAATCTTGCTGAACTCTCCATCTTTTGAGATGAGAATTGAATGCCGGACGATGTTCTGGGGCTCGCTGAGGTGGCTGATGATGAAAACGTGGGGGTGGCGCTCCTCCAGAAAATGGAAGAATTGGTCCAGATTCTCCATATTCTTCTTGTCCAATGCCGAAATGCCTTCATCGATAATAAAAATATTGCTCTTGCACTGGTGCGATACTTCCGCAAGAACCTCTTTAATCGACGCATCCACTATAAAACCCTCCATACCACCCAGATAAACTGTTTCTGACCCCAATGTTGAGACAGAAAGTAGTATATTGACCGATTCCTTTTTCTGTTCCTTCCTAAGGACAATTTTCTTCTGTTCCAGAAAAGGCCCAATCAACTCGTTGATCCGGGTTTCAATATGGGGAAGGTATTGTTCCAAGAAATACATGGGCAGAGAGTCCCTGTGGAGAATATGGAGCAAACGCGATAACAATTCATTCTCCACCCTGACCTGGTTGTATTGTTCTTCCTTCTTCTTTTTTGTTTGCGCCTGCTGTTCCAGCACATTGTATTCCTGTTGTTTCAAGATGTAGGCATTCATGTTTCTATCCAGTTTGGATTTGATGTTTGTTTCTTCCTTTTCCTTGTCAAGGATCCAATTTTCAATCTGTGTGTTTTGTTCCATGTTTTTTTTCCATGTTTCCAGTTCTGTTAATTTTACCCCTAATTTTTCAAGCATCAAGCCAAGATCCTTCAATTGGGTCTGGGTGTGATTGAATTGATCCAATAGTTTTCTCTGGTTGTCCAATACTGCTATTTTTTGTTTCTTCTTCTGGATTTTCTGTTGGATTTTTTGATTCATCTCTTCAACCCACAGGTGCTGCTTGTTGATTGTTTCAAGATGTTCCCAGGCCGTTTTCATGTTATGGAATGCCTGTTGTTCCTCCACCACACGTCGATTGACATTGATTTCTTGATTCAATCCATTAATTTTTTTCCTTGTAATCCTATTGTGGAGGATGTGCTGAATTCTGGTGATCTGGGTAGAAATCTGTTCTTGTTCCCTCAAATCCATAATAACCATGCGGGCTTCCAGAATTTTTTCTTTCAAACTGGAATATTCTTCTTTTGACGGGGAAATTTCATTCCATAATTCTGTTTTCTTTTTTTTGAATTCTTCAGTTTCCAAAAGGCACGCATGAAGAGTTTCCCGATTATGAGAACATATACAGCATTTCCGGTTGAATTTTAGATTGGACATGATCTTGACAATATCGGGTTCTCTCTGGAGCTGGTCCCATTCTTCCCACTTGTGCTTCCATGTTTCCTCCAATCTGAAAAGTTCTGTCTCCATTGAAAGGGACTTTTTAGTCCAAGAATCCAG
>Ga0172376_10003043_pt1 | contig 20135 bp, 20 predicted proteins | sample Lak35m_FD_121114 | JGI IMG/M metagenome (GOLD analysis project Ga0172376, IMG submission 121114) | Freshwater microbial communities from Kabuno Bay, South-Kivu, Congo - kab_092012_35m | ecosystem: Environmental > Aquatic > Freshwater > Lake | place: Democratic Republic of the Congo: South-Kivu... | reverse complement strand
CGCGAAGCTCCGCACCCTGGCCGACTCCGACGAACCCCGCTTCCAGCGCTGGACCACCCTGCTCCACGACCAGGCCCTGCTCGCCGAAGGCGTCCTTCCGCGCGACCCCGCCGGCTTCGCGCGCCAGGTCGCCGAGCTGATGGCGGAGTGAGCGACTGGCCAGGCTGCGGTACATCTGCGAGTCTGGCGTCCATGACGGACCGTCTGACGATCGCTCTCGCCGCTCCGCCCGTTGCGCGTTCGCTCGAGCACGGGCTCGGGGAGGTCGCGCGCCTGGCGAGCGAGGCGGCGGAGCGGCGCGCGGCGGTCGTGTGCTTTCCCGAGGCGTATCTGCCCGGGTTGCGCGGACAGGATTTCGAGGTGTGGGAGTACGGGAGGGCCGAGGAGGAGCGGGTCGTGGCGGAGGCGCGGCGCATCGCGCGCGCGGCGAAGCTCGTGTTGATCCTCGGGATGGAGCGCATGACCGAGCGCGGGCGCGTGATCGCGGCGCTGGTCGTCGACGGACGCGGCGAGGTGCTCGGCTGGCAGACGAAGAACCAGATCGATCCAAGCGAAGATCGGTTCTACGTGCCGGGTGAAGGCCGGAGCCTGTTCGCGGTCGACGGCGTGCCGTTCGGGATCGCGATCTGCCACGAGGGCTGGCGCTATCCGGAGACCGTGCGCTGGGCCGCGGTGCGCGGCGCGCAGGTCGTGTTCCACCCGCAGCACACCGGGTACGAGCACGGCGGCACGCACCTCACCGAGTGGGGCGCGGCGACGAATCCCTACTACGAGCAGGCGATGCGCATGCGCGCGCGGGAGAACACGATCTGGTTCGCCAGCGCGAACTACGGACTCGCCTGCCAGGAATCGGCCACGAGCATCATCGCGCCGGACGGTGCTTGCGCGGCCTGTCTGCCGTACGACCGCGCCGGCCTGCTCGTCCACGAACTCGACCTCACGCGCGCCACCGGTCTCCTGGCGCGCCGCTTCGCTCCTGAGCGATACCAGGAATCAAGTCCCGTCTGAGTTCCCCCCGATGACGAACACGACGCGCCGATCGAGTCCCGTGCTGGCCGTTTTTTCACTCGCGCTGCTCTGCAGTGGAGCGGCTGCCGGCGAAGAGGCCACGCGGAACCCCGGCTCCAGGCCGCTCAAGGTCTTCGTGCTCGCCGGGCAGTCGAACATGCAGGGGCACGCGCAGGTCGCGACGTTCGCTTCGATGGCCGACGATCCGCGCACGGCGCCGCTCCTGGCACGCATGCGCGACTCCGACGGCAAGCCGCGCGTGTGCGAGCGGGTCTGGATCTCGTCCGTGGGTTGCCTCGGCGACGCCTACTCGGATATGCAGGAGGCCTCCGGACTCCTCACGGCCGGATTCGGGGCGCCCGAGGAGAAGATCGGACCCGAGTTCACGTTCGGCCTGACGATGGAGGAGCGGCTGGACGGGCCGATCCTGATCGTCAAGACCGCCTGGGGTGGTCGCAGTCTGCACACGGACTTCCGCCCGCCGAGCGCCGGGCCGTACGCGTGGAGCGAGTACGAGATGGAGCAGATGAAGAGCCGTGGCGACGACCTCGACGCGGCCCGCGCCGAGAAGCTCGCGGCGACCGGCGTCTACTACCGCGCGATGATCGAGCACGTGCGTTTCGTGCTCGCGGACATCCAGCGCGTCGTCCCGGACTACGACCCTGAGCAAGGCTTCGAGCTGGCCGGATTCGTCTGGTTCCAGGGCTTCAACGACCTCGTCTCGGGCTGGACCTACGAGCGGCAGATGGAGCCGGGCGGCTACGACCTGTATGCGGAGCTGCTCGCCCACCTCATCCGCGACGTGCGTCGGGATCTCGCGGCACCGAAGCTGCCCTTCGTCATCGGTGTGATGGGCATTGGCGGCCTGAAGGAGAACGAAGTTGCGCCGCAGAAGCACTTCCGCGAGGCCCAGCGCGCGGTTGCACGGCTCTCCGAGTTCCGCGGCAACGTGTCCGCCGTCGAGACGGCCCTCTTCTGGGATGACGAGCTGGAGGCGCTGCAGCAGCGATTGGAGCAGCTCCACGACGGGTTCGACCGTGAGGCCGAGCGGAATCCCGGGTGGAGCGACGAGGAACGGGACGCGCGGCGACAGAAGGCCGTCGCGAAGGGGTTCACGCGGGCCGAGCTGAAGCGCCTCGAGGGCGTCTCGAACGGCGGATACCACTACCTTGGCGCTGCCAGCATTCTCGCTCCGATCGGCAAGGCCTTCGCCGACGCGCTGCTGGCTCCCGGCGCCAGGTAGCCGAGCCGCAGGTGGACGGTGCGCGGGCCTCTCTTTCGAGGTCGCGCCGTCCACGCCCGACGCTTACTTCGTGCTGTCCGCAGTTGCGAGCCAGCGACGGGCCGCGACGATGACCGGATCGTCAGCGCTGCCGAAGCGGGTCCAGTCGGTCGCGACGGTCTCGTCGGGCGGGACGCCGTTCGCGTAGCGCGCGCCGGTGCGGTCGGCGTGAACGGTGACGGTCAGGACGAGCAAGGCGCCGTCGGCGAGGGGTTTCTGCGTGTTCGAGTGGCTCAGGCTGCGCGTGCCCTCACCGAAGCGGCGCGTGCGCGCGCGGCCCGAGATGGCGACGGCGAGCGCTTCGCCGGCACCGGCCGTCAGCGGTCCGATGAGCACGGCGACCGGTAGGTCGTCGCGCAGGGGGTAGGGCTCGGCCACGTTCGCGAGCTCGTAGGACTCGGAGGTCGCCTTGCCGAGCTCGGCGTCGTAGCTCCAGTCGGCGCCGCTCTGCGCGCTGACGAACGCGCCGAGCTTGCCCGTGCCGGCCAGGGGACCGATGCCGGCGAGCATCGGAAACAGCGAGCCGCCGGTGTTGCAGCGCAGATCGAGGATGTAGCCGCGCAGGGCGCCGTCGTCGAGCTCGGCCAGATGCGCGTGCAGCGCGTCGTCGTACTCCGCGGAGCGCGGCCCGATCGTGCCCGGCAGCTCGAGGTAACCGATGTCGCCGTCGAGGCGACGGACGCTCGGCGCGAGGTATCCGTCGAACGAGGCGAGCGCGATCTCGACCGCGCGCGGCTCGGCCGTGCCGGTGCGCACGCGCAGCGTGAGCGGCGCCGCGCTGCCGTCCGGGCGCTGGCCGCTGCGGAACAGGCGATCGAACTCGCGGCGCGAGAGCTCGGCGAAACCGGGCAGACCCTCGACCGCGACGATCCGGTCGCCGAGCGCGAGCCCGGCCGCCGCCGCCGGACTGCCCGGCACGAGCTGCGCGACGCGCGCGTCGGGCGGCGCGACGAGCATCCCGGTGGCCTGCGTCGCGCGGGGCGGATTGAAGCGCTTCGCCGCCTCCGGATCGAGCAGGAGTGCATGCGGGTCGCCGAGCGTCACGAGCGCGGCGCGGATCGCCGGATACGTGTCTGCCGTCGTCGTGGCTCCGGCCGCCGCGATCGTCGCCCGGGCCCCCTCGCGCAGGGCCTTCCAGTCGGTGTTGTAGACGCGCGAGCTCTTCGCGATCTCGTCGAGTGCGGCCGCGAGGTAGCGCTCGGCCTCGTCCGACGCGCCGGGAGCGTTCGCCGGGGCCTGGGCGAGGAGCGTGGTCAGGAGCAAGGACGCAGAGGCAAGCGAGGTAAGCATGGGCAAGGTCATGCGGCCATCGTTCCCGTCCCCGGTCCGCGCCGCAACGCTGCCGAGGCGCAAACCGTGTACGTGAAGAGCCCACCGGTAGATCTTCCGACGCTGCTCGGGGAGGCGGATGAGGCCCGGGGAACCCCGAGGGCTTGTCCGCGCTCGTCCCGTGAGGAAAATCCGGGTTCGGTCGAAGACGGCCGGGGCGGCCCTCCACCAACGGGCCGAGATGAACCACGACGCCTCCTTCGATGACCTGGACCGGGCCCTGAGCCGCGCTACCGAGCGCGTGCACACCGCGCCGGTGTTCCCGCCCCGCCGGCCACTCTCCTGGAGCAGCCGGTTGCGGCGCCTGTGGGACCGCCACCGCCCGTGGATCCTCGCGCTGCTTTACGGCTCGGGCGCGGTGCTGCTGGCCACGTCCGGCGAGTACCGGAAGCTCGTCGTGTTCGTGCTCGTCCTCCTGCCGCGCTGGATCGACGACCTTCAGGAGCAGCGCAAGTCGGTCGCGCAGCTCGCGAGCGACGAGGAGTTCCTCGCCGGGGAGCGTGCGCGCCTCGAGAAGCGCCTCGGGCGTGAGGTCTTCGGCGTCTTCCTGATGCTCCTCTTCGCGGCGCTGATGGCCTTCGCGGCCTTCGCCGGGAAGCACCCGCTCGCGGCCGGAGCGGTCAGTGCGACCGTGGCCGCACTGGCGCTCCTGCGTTGGGCGCTGTTTCTGCCGGGACTGCGGCGCGAGCTCGTCGACCTCGGCGGCAATCCGCGCACGAACAAGCTCTTGAATGGGCTGCTCGCGCTCTTCGCGGTGGTCTACGTCGTGTGTCTGCCGCTGATCCTCGGCTTCCACTTCTTGCGCGATCTCGGCCGGCGGCTGCGCGGGCTGCCGCCGGTGCAGGAGAGCGGTGACGAGGACGACGACGACGAAGAAGAAGAAGAGTCCGAGCGTGGAGGCGGGCGGTGATCGCCGCCGAGCTCCAGTCCGCCTGGGCGCTGAGCCTGCGCTCCACGGATCGGCAGGAGCGCGAGCGTGCGCTCGAGGCCGTGTGCGCGGCCTTCCACCGCCCGCTGTTCCAGCTCGCGCTGCGCGTGACCTGCAACGCGGCCGACGCGGAGGATGCGCTGCAGGAGACCTGGTTCGACCTCGCGCAGGGCATCGCAGGCTTCCGGGCCGAAGCGAAGCTCTCGACCTGGCTCTTCCGCATCGCGATCCGCCATGCTGCGCGCATCAAGAGCCGACGCCACTCGCGGGCCACGCTCGAGCTCGACGAGGCCGGCGCGGTCCCGGGCGGGCAGGACCCGTCCCGCGCAGCGGAGGAGCTCGACGCTGCGCGCCGCCTGCTCGGCGCGATCGCACAGTTGCCGCTCGAGCAACGCATCGTGCTCGGTCTCGCCGTGGGGGATGAGCTCCCGTACGCCGAGATCGCCGGCATCCTCGGCGTGCCCGAGGGCACGGTCAGCTCGCGCCTGCACGCCGCGCGCGAGGGCCTGCGCAGTCGGCTGGAACGGCGCGGAGCGCGCACAGCGTGATGGCGACAGTGCCCGGGAGCGGTCGCTACAGTGCCTCGATGAGAGAACGAGAAGACACCCAAGGGACACCCCGCCGCGGGGTCACGTACGGAACGATCGGGTGGCTCTTGCTCTCGCTCGCGGCCTGTCACGCGCCGTCCTCGCCGGCCGGCGCGGAGCGCATCTACTTCGGCGGCGAGCTCGTCACGCTGGATCCGGCGCACCCGAGCGCCGAGGCCCTGGCCGTGAAGGACGGGAAGATCGTCGCGCTCGGCACGCGCGCCGAGGTCGAGGGCGCATGGCGCACGGAGGGCACCGAGCTCGTCGACCTCGGCGGCAAGGCACTCCTGCCGGGCTTCATCGACCCGCACAGCCACTACTTCAGCGCGCTGACCGTCGCGAACCAGGTCAACGTCTACGCGCCGCCGGCGGGACCGGGCAAGGATCCCGCCAGCATCGTGGCCGAGCTCGTGAAGTTCCGCGACGCGCGCAAGATCCCGGCGGGCGAGGTCATCCAGGCCTACGGCTACGACGAGAACGTCATGCCGGGCGGCGTGGGCCTGACGCGCGACGACCTCGATGCGGCCTTCCCCGACAATCCGGCGCTGGTCGGGCACGTGTCGATGCACGGCGCTGTCCTGAACTCGGCCGCGATGGCGAGGTGGAACATCACGGCCGAGACCGAGACGCCACCGGGCGGCGTGATCGTGCGCAAGCCGGGCTCGAACGAGCCCGCCGGATTGCTGATGGAGACGGCCTACCTGCCGATCTTCGCCAGCCTGCCGAAGCCGACGCGCGCGCAGGAAGTCGAGTGGACGCGCGCCGCGCAGGAGCTCTATGCCGCGGCCGGGGTCACCACCGCGCACGAAGGCGCGACGCACGCCGCCGACCTCGAGGTCATGCAGCGCGCGGCCGCGGCCGGCGCGCACCTGATCGACGTGATCGCCTATCCCTTCATCACCGACCTCGACGCGGTGCTGGCGAAGAACCCGCCCGAGCGCTGGGGACGGTACGAGCACGGCCTCAAGCTCGGCGGAGTCAAGATCACGGGCGACGGCTCGCCGCAGGGCAAGACGGCCTTCTTCACGCGACCCTATCTCGCGGGCGGTCCCGGCGGCGAGGAGAACTGGCGCGGCGAGCCGACCTTCCCGGCCGAGACGCTGCAGGAGATGGTGGCGAAGGTCTACGCGCTCGGCGTGCCGCTGAACTACCACGCGAACGGCGACGCGGCCATCGACATGCTGCTCGCCGCCCACGAGGCGGTGGCCAAGGACGATCCGACACACGACCGCAACGTGACCGTGATCCACGCGCAGTTCGCGCGCCGCGACCAGCTCGAGAAGTTCGCGCGCTACCGCTTCACGCCCTCGCTCTACACGCTGCACACTTTCTACTTCGCCGAGGCGCACGCGGCGAACCGCGGGCCCGATGAGACGAACTACATCAGCCCCATGCGCGACGCGATCGACCTCGGGCTGCATCCGACGAACCACACGGACTTCGTCGTGGCACCGCTCGACCAGCTGTTCGTGCTGTGGTCGGCGGTGAACCGCGTGTCGCGCGCGGGCGCCGTGATCGGGCCCGGGCAGCGCGTGACGCCGCTCGAGGGCCTGGCGGCGATGACGATCGACGTGGCGCGGCAGTACGGCGAGGAGGCCGAGAAGGGCTCGCTCGAGGTCGGCAAGCGCGCCGATCTCGTGGTGCTCGACCGCAGCCCGCTCGCGGTCGAGCCGATGGCGATCAAGGACCTGCGTGTGCTCGAGACGATCAAGGACGGGCGCACGATCTGGCGTGCGCGCTGAGCCGATGGACCTCGCCCCGCTCCGCCGTCTCGCGTCTGTGCTGCTCCTCTCCGCGGGCGCGAGCGCGTGCCTGCTCGCGCCCAAGCTGGTCGGCATCGAGCCGGTCACGCTGGACGAGGGGCGGCGCGAGATCGAGGCCTGCGCGCTGGATGGCACTGGGCTCAGCGCGGTGACGCGCGAGGTGTACGCGCTGTTCGATCTCGATCAGGAGCTCGCGCGCGACCCGCGCGCGGCCCTGCGCGCGCTGCACGTCCGCGCCGACGAGGATGCCGACCGCGCGGCGTTCTTCGCGCTGGCCGAGACGAGCTACTGGCTCGCGAGCCAGCGTCCCGAGCGCGGACTGTGGCTCGCGAGCGCGGTCTACGCCTACACCTTCCTCTTCGCGCCGGACCTGGGCCAGCTACCCGGCCCGTTCGAGCGCCGCTTCGCCTGGGCCGGCGAGCTCTACGACCAGGCCCTCGTGCGCGCCGCCTCGCCGCGCTCGGGCGAGCCGTTCGCGCTGGCCGAGGGCGAGTACGCGCTGCCGGTCGGGCGCCTGCGCGTCACGCACGACTCCGCGACCACGCCGCCCGCCGGCGAGGCGCTCTTGCCCGCGGACCGGCTGCGCGTCGAGGGCCTGAAGCTGCGCCTGCGCGACTCGGGCCTCGGAGTTCCGCTCGTCGCCGCCACCCCACGCGCGCGCAACGCGAGCACGGAGCGCGTCGCGCGGCCGCTGACGGCCTTTCTGCGCCTCGCGGGTGACGCGCGTGACCTCGAGCGCGGCCTCGGGGCGACGCTCGAGTTCCACTCGGGCTACAGCGCCGAATCGATCTCGGTGAACGGCCAGACCATCCCGCTCGAGACGGATCGCAGCGCGGTCCTGGCCTACGTGCTCGACGAGCCGCGCCTGTGGCGCTTCAGCCTGACGGGCTTCTTCGGCGGCGCGGACGCGGCCGACAAGAATCGCCTGATCCTGACCCAGCCCTACGAGCCGGGGCGCGTGCCGGTCGTGTTCGTGCACGGCACGGCCTCGAGCCCGGCCTACTGGGCCGACCTCTTCAACTCCCTGTGGCGCGAGCCCGAGCTGCGCGCGGGCGCGCAGTTCTGGTTCTACCAGTACGCGACCGGCAATCCGCTGCTCTACTCGGCCGCGGATCTGCGCGAGAAACTGGCCGAGACCGTCGCGCGCCTCGATCCCGAGGGCAGCGACGACGCCCTGCGGCGCATGGTCATCGTCGGCCACAGTCAGGGCGGACTGCTCGCGCGCCTGATGGTGATCCACGGCGAGCTCGCCTGGTTCGAGCAGGCCACAGGCAGCACGCTCGAGAGTCTCGCCCTGGCACCCGAGGACCGCGCCCTGCTCGAGCGCTGCCTCGCGTTCGAGCCGCTGCCCTTCGTCGAGCGCGTGGTCTACGTCTCGACGCCGCACCGCGGCAGCTTCCAGGCCGGCCGCTGGTACTCGAACTGGCTCGCGAACCTGATCGCGCTGCCGGGCGAGATCACGCGCGTCGGTGCGCGCCTCCTGGCCGGCAGCCAGGGCCGCCTGCTCGAGCGCAGCTTCACGAGCCTCGGCAACATGGAGCCGGACAGCCGCATGCTGCGCTTCCTGGCCGAGGCCGAGGCGGCACGGCGCGTCGAGGCCCACTCGGTGATCTCGATCGGCGCCGCGAACCCCGCCGATCCCGCCGCGGTGCGCGCGGCCGACGACGGCGTCGTGACCTACACGAGCGCTCACCTCGACAGCGTCGCGAGCGAGGACCTCGTCCCGAGCGGCCACTCGTGTCAGTCCCACCCCGCCACGATCCGCGCCCTGCGCCGCATCCTGCTCGCCCATGTGCGAGGCTCGGCCACGCTTCCGTAGGGCGCGCAATCGGCCAGAACGCCTGATCCTGTCGACCGGCAGTGCGGTCCGGGAATGGGCCTTTCCGTCCGCGCGCAGCCCCGCTGCGCGCCCGTGAAGCCGGCTGCGAAGGTCGGCCGATATCAAGCTCCCGCTACTCTTCCCTGGAAGGATCGACAGCATGACGAAGCGCATTCTCGCGGCCCTCTTCGGTGCCGTGCTGTTCGGCCTCCTCGCTCCGCTCGCCTATGTCTTGCTGGTAGGTGCGGACATGAACCTCATGAGCCTCGTCCGGCTGGCGGTTCTCGGAGTGGTGGTGGGCGCAGTCCTCGGCGCACTTTTTCCGCGAGTCTTCGGGTTCGTCTTCGAACTCTTCATGGACGTCTGAGGCCCCGGGGCAGGCGGGGGTTCCGGGCGCTAGACTCGAAGGTGGCTCGAGGACCTGTCGAAGCATGAGCGCCCCCGACTACGACGATCCCGCGGTGGAGGAACGGTGGTGTGCCGAGCGGCGCATCGACGTGGAGGCCTACCTCGCGCGCGAGGGCGTGGAGCACGGAGAGATCGGGGAGTGGGCCGCCTGGCAGGTTGCGCCGCATGTCTCGGTGTGGGCCATCGAGAGCAAGCGCAGGCCCGGTTGGGTGGGCTGGTGGGTCGTCTGCGGGGACCTGCCGACCGATTACGCGTCCGCGGGCGAGATCAAGCACCCGCGTGAAGCCCTGCAGGCCTTCGCCGACCGCTGGCGCGACCACTGCGAGTCCGTCCGGGCGGGCCGCAAGACTCCGGAGTTCTGGATCGGCGAGACCGGGAAGACTCCGCTGGAAGACGTGTCCTTGCTGGAGGCGCGCGCCAAGGTGCTTTCGGAGTGGGTTCAGGACGACTCCCTCTGGGAGGGACTCTAGCCCACCATCGGAAGCGGACCGTCGTGCGGACACGACTCCCGGACATGACTCCCACCGAAGAGCAGTATCGCGGTGCGCTGGTCGGGCTGGCGCTGGGGGATGCGCTGGGGGCGCGGCACGAGGGTGGGCCCATCGCGCGGCTCCTGTGGCGCGTGATCGGGTCCACTCCGGAGGGGCGCTCTCGCTTCACCGACGACACGCAGATGTCGCTCGATCTGGCGCTGTCGTTGCTCCGCTGCGGCTGCGTGGATCCGGACGACCTCGCGGCGAGCTTCGCGCGGAGCTACCGCTGGGATCGCGGCTACGGGCGCGGTGCGGCGCAGCTCCTGAAGCGCGTGCGTGCCGGGCGAGCGTGGCGCGAGGCCAGTCGCTCGGTGTACCCGGCCGGTTCCTTCGGCAACGGTGCTGCGATGCGCGCGCCGGTCGTCGGGCTCTTCTACCAGGCTCGTCCGGAGGAGCTCCCGTCCGCCGCGCGCCAGGCTGCGGAGGTCACGCACGCGCATCCGCTCGGCATCGAAGGCGCGCTGCTGATCGCGGACGCGACTGTGGCGGCTCTCGAGCGCATGGACGGCACCGCGCTGCTCACGCGGGCCGCGCGCCTCGCCACGAGCGCGGAGTACTCGACCCGCCTGGCCCGCGCCCGCACCTGGCTCGCGGCGCAGAGCGCAGTGCCGCCGCGCGTGGTCCGCGCGCAGCTCGGCCTGGGGATCACGGCCCCGCTCTCGTGCGTCACGGCGCTGTACCTCGCCGCGCGCTTCCTCGCGGAGCCCTTCGAGTCCCTGCTCGCCTTCACCGCGCAGGCCGGCGGCGACGTCGACACCGTCGGCGCGATGGCTGGCGCACTCTGGGGCGCCCACAACGGCTTCGCCCGGCTGCCCGCCGCGCTCGTGCTGAACCTCGAGGACGCCGAGCGCATCGGCGAGATCGCGGGAGCTCTCCACGCTCGAGTGCGTGGGAGTGCCTGAGCGGCCCGTTGCGCTCGAGCCGGACGGACGCCTCACTCCTGCCGCAAGCGTTCGACCGCCACCTCGCCGAGCGGTTCGGCGTGCTTCACGCGCAAGCTGTGGGCCCATTCGCGCTGGAAGTCGCGGTCGAGGCGGCGGTGGACGAGGGCGGTGAGGGTCAGCGCGAGGGCGGCGCCGGTCGAGGCGAGCAGCATGTCCTTGTGGGCGTCCCAGACATCGCCTTGGGTGCCGAGGTAGGCGGCGCCGAGCTCGCCGCCGAAGAACTCGGCCGCGGCCCACTCGATCAGCTCGTAGAGCATCGAGGTCGACATCACGAGGTCGAGCGGCAGCGCGTAGCCCCAGAAGCCGCGCGCGTCGGCCACGCGCACGAACAGCTCGCGCAGCGGGTAGGCGAGCAGGAAGCCGTAGCTGAAGTGCACCAGGCGGTCGTAGTGGTTGCGCTCCTGGCCGAGGCGCTCGTTCAGCGTGCGGCCCGTCAGCGCGCGGAACCACTCGTCGTAGGGCACCTCGGCGTAGGTGTAGTGCGCGCCGACCTCGTGCAGCACGAGGAAGACGAAGATCAAGGTGTACGAGAGGCGCGAGAGCGGGAAGCGCTTCCAGCTCAGGACGAGCACCCCCACGCCCACGACGACCAGCGCATTCTCGAGCAGCCAGTCCTGACGGTGGTTTGGGGCGATGCCGAGGGCGATGCCGAGCAGCGTGAGCACGGCCAGCAGGACGAGCGGCAGGCGGGCGGAGCGGGCGGGGGCCGTCATGCACCGACGATATCCGCGCGAGCGCCGCGCGGACACCGCCGTCAGGCGTTCGCGGCCACGGCGGAGGCGAGCTCGGCCTGCACGCCGTCCCACAGGCGGCGGCGCTCGACCAGCGCGGCGCGCGCGGCGAGCTCCATCTCGCGCCAGCGCTGAGGATCGTCACCGCCGAGGCGCTCGAGCAGCGCCAGGGCCTTCGGCGAGTGCTCCTCGCCGTCGAGGTGGATGTGGCGCTCGAGGTAGTAGCGCAGCGCGGCGAAACCCTGCGGCTCGGAACGCTCGGCCTCGCGCACGAGGGCCAGGAACATCTCGGGGATCACGTCCTCGCGCCCGAGCGCGAAGGACGCGGCGACCTCGTGCAGGGCCCCGTGACGCGCGAGGGACCAGGTACTCGTGACGAAGCGCGCCGCATGCGGCGGGGCACCGCAGTGCGCGAGCGCGTGGGGCAGCTCGACGCCCTGGCTGAGCTCCTGCACGAGGCGCTCGATCGGACCGCGCTCGGCCCCGAGCTCGCCCATCGCGGCGAGATACAGCTCGAAGTGGCTGCCGTGGCCGCCGCGTCCATCCTCGTCGGTCTCCTCACCCAGCACGATCTCGTTCACGAGGCGCGCCGCGGCGCGATCCGCAGGCGGCCGCCAGGGCAGCTCGACACAGGTCAACTCGCGCTGCAGGCGCTTCAGGAGCGACATGAAGTCGAACACGGCGAAGACGTGCGCGCGCGCGAAGACCCGCAGATCGTCGAGCGAGCGGATCGAGGCGTAGAGCGCATGCTCGGTCACCGCGAGCCGTTCGGGAGCGAGACGCTCGATCAGAGCCCGGGCGCGGGGAGGAGTTGCCAGCTTCATGCGTCGGTGGATGAACGGTGCTCTTCCGGCATCGACAGGTCGAGCGCACGAGTGTGGCGGATCTCGCCCTCGAGTCGAGGGGGGTCCTGTCGGTCGGACGACACGGACGGACAGGCAACCGTCGGAACGGACGATTCCGCGCGGCGCCACGGGATCTGCACGCTCTTCATGTTCCCTCCGTCAGCGGTTGATGCTCGTGCCGGAGGATGTCACGCGTCAGGACAGCAAGAGCCCCCGCAAAGACGAGTTCGCTTTCCAACCAGGACCGCGCGCCCACCGCATCTCCCCCGATTGCCGGCCGGCCCGCGGCGCGACACCGCAACGAGAGGCTTCGAGCTCCCTCCTGGACCCGGGCGGGCCACTTCCCCGGCCCGCCCGGGTGCCCTTTCTGCTGCTCCCATGTCGATCACGCGCTGGACAGCTGCGAGGGGCGGCGGCGAGGATCGTTCCGACATGGCTGCACTGCCGCTCGAGGCCGCCAAGGGGCTGTACCGCCGGATCGACACGCTGCTCGCGGGGCTCGGCGGTCCGCGGGCGCCGGAGTATCTCGCGGACGCGCTGCGTTTGCTCTTCACGGTCTTCGAGCGCGAGCTCGAGCCCGAGCTCGTCCTGCACGGGGCCGAGCTCTCGCTCGTGGGGGTCGAAGGCGCGTCGGTGCTCGCTACTGTCGGCCTGCCATTCGATCCGGTGCTGCGCGCGAGCCTCGCGCGGCGGGCCGGCGGCGACGTCGTGCTCGAGGCGCACGCAGGGGCAGCGTGGATCGGCGCCTTCGAGGTCTCGCACGACGGTCGCGTCCATCTTTTCGCGTTCCGCTTCGCTCAGGGGTCGCAGCGCGACGTGGCCGAGCTGTTCCTCGCCACCACGAGCTCGATCCTCACCCTGCGTCTCGGCGAGCATCGCCTGGGTGCGACCCTGCGCGAGGCGGCCGAGATCCAGGCCGGGCTCCTGCCCGAGCGCGTGCCGGAGTTCCAGGGTTTCGAGCTCGCCGCCGTGTCGCGCCCGGCCGAGGAAGTCGGGGGCGACTGGTACGACTTCTTGCCGCTGGGCGAAGGGCTGCTCGGGCTCGCGATCGGTGACGCCAGCGGCCACGGCCTGCCGGCGGCATTGATGGCGCGCGACGTGGTCGTCGGCCTGCGCATGGGTATCGAGCGCGAGTTCACGGCCGAACACGCGCTGGTCAAGCTGAACCGCGTGCTGCACAGGAGCACGCTCTCGTCGCGCTTCACCTCGCTCGTCTACGGCGAGCTCGAGGACAACGGCAGCTTCTTCTACTACAACGCCGGCCACGATGCCCCGCTGCTCGTGCACGCAGGACAGTGCCAGTCGCTGCGCACCGGCGGAACCGTGCTAGGGCCGCTCTCCGAGGCGCGCTTCCGACGCAACTTCGCACATCTCGACCACGGCGCGCTGCTCGTGCTGCACACCGACGGCCTGACCGAACGCCGGGCGCGCTCGGGCGAGCTGTTCGGGCTCCGGCGACTGGAGGCCTTGCTTCTTGCGCACCACGCGGAGCCGCTCGAGCGCCTGGTCGCACGCGTGCTCGCCGCCCTGGACGAGTTCGGTGCAGGCGTGCCCGAGCGGGACGACGAGACCCTGGTGCTCGTGCGCCGGCGCTGAGGCCGTTCTTGGCCGATTCTTGACGGTCGCGCCGTACCGTGCCGGCCCCGCCATGCTCCGCGCGCCCCTCCGCTCGCTCGTTCTTCTCGCGCTCCTGTGTCCCGCTTGCCGCGTCGAAGCTCCGGCGCCGGAGCCGGCTCCGCCCGCGCCCGGTGCCGCGGCGGACGATCTCCTCGTGCTGCGCGATCTCGCCGAGCGTGGCGACGCGCGCGCCAGCCAGGTGCTGGCCCAGCGCCTGCTCGACGGCGAGGGCGTGCGTCGCGATCCGGAGCTCGCGCTGCGCTACCTGCGGCGCGCGGCCGAGGGTGGAGCGACCGGCGCCCAGGTCGCGCTCGCCGCGCTGCTCGAGAGCGGAGAGCTGCACGGGCAAGAAGCGAACGAGGCCGAACGCTGGTACCGCCAGGCCGCGCAAGCGGGGCATGTCGGCGCGGCGGGCGCGCTCGGGCTCTTGCTCGCGCGGCGTGACGAGCCGGAGCTCGATGCCGAAGCGCGGCGCTGGCTGAGCGTGGCGGCCGAGCAAGACGAGCCGCGCGCGCAGTCGGCCCTGGCGGCGCTCTTGGTGCGCGGGCGCGGTGGTGAGCGTGATCCCGTGGCCGGCGCGGGGCTCGCGCGGCGCGCGGCCGAGCAGGGGGACGCGCACGCTCAGGCGTTGCTCGCCCAGTTGCTCTTGCGCGGCGAAGGCGTGGCCGTCGACGCGACCGAAGCGGCGCGCTGGCTGAAGCCGGCGGCCGAGGCGGGCCTCGCGGTGGCGCAGCTCAATCTCGGGCAGCTCTACCTGCAGGGCGCGGGCGTGGCCGAGGATGCGAGCGAGGGGGCGCGCTGGATCGCGCGCGCGGCGGAGCAGGGGCTCGCGCCGGCCGAGCTGAAGCTCGCGCAGCTGTGCGAGCACGGGCGCGGGCTCGCGTCGGATCGCGCGCGGGCGCTGTTCTGGTACCGGCGCGCGGCGCAGCAGGGCGATGCCGTCGCGCGGGATGCGGTCCAGCGCCTCGAGGCCGTGCTGACGCCCGAGGAGCGCGCGGCGGCCGACGCTGCCCCGGCCAGACCGGAGTAGCCTTGGTGCGGCGCGAGGCTCGCGCTGCTCCGCACGCGACGTGTCGCAGTCCGCGCCGCGTTTGGTCTTTATGAACTCAACCTTGTCCGGATCTTGATCCGATGGCGAGCGGCATGACGCCGATCGCCCTCCTCCGCTCCGCTTCGCTCGTGCTCCTCGTCCTTGCTCCTGCCTGCGCCACGCCGCGCGGTGCGGCCATGCGCGCCCTCGAGCGCGGCGACGCCGCGGGCGCGCGAGCCGAGCTCGCCCACGATGCGGAGCGCGGCGAGCGCGAAGCGCAGTACCTCTACGCGCTCTCCTTCGACGGTGGCGCGAGCGATGACCCCGCCCAGGCTCTCGAGTGGTATCGCCGTGCGGCCGAGCAGGGGCACGCGGCGGCGCAGTCGAACCTCGGGCTGCTCGTCTACCAGGGGCGTGGCTGCGAGCGCTCCTACGACGAGGCTGCGCGCTGGTTCACGTTGGCCGAGGCCCAGGGTTTCGCGCCGGCGCGCACGAACCTCGGCGTGTGCCATCTGTACGGTCACGGCGTCGCGCAGGATCACGACCGCGCGCGCGAACTCCTGACGCAGGCCGCCGAGGCGGGCGACGTGCGCGCGCAAGGCGTGCTCGGCTCGATCTTCTACGAGGGCTTCGGGGTCGAGGGCGACCACCGCGAGGCGGCGCGCTGGTATCGACTGGCTGCGACGCGTGGGCTCGGCACGGCGCAGCACCGTCTCGGTCTGATCCTCGTCAACGGCCTCGCCGGCGAGCAGGACCAGCGCGCCGGTCTGCGCTGGCTGACGCGCGCCGCGGAGCAGGGCTTGCCGGGCGCGCAGTACGACCTCGCGCTCTTGCATCTGCAAGGCCGCGGCGTGGTTGATGGTCGAGCCGCGGGCCTTGCCTGGCTGGAGCGCGCGGCCGAGCAAGGCTTCGAGCCGGCCCGGGCCAAGCTCGCGCTCGCGCACGGGGGCGCGTAGTCACTCGCGCGTCACGATCAGGCGCTGGCCGATTGCAACGCCGATCAGTCTGCGCGAGCTGCCGTCGGGCCAGCGGATGACGAGGTCCGCACGCGTCGTGCCGCGCGGCAGGCCGAAGTGGGCCTCCTGGGCGGACTGCGAGACGAAGCCAGCGCCCGAGGTGATCCAGCGTGTTTGGCGGTGGTCCTCCGCCGTGAGCTCGATGCGGGTGCCGGGCGAGCGTGGCTCGGGCGCGACGACGAGCCAGTGGCCGGGCGCGGTGTCGTTGCGCAGGAGGCGCAGCGGGCCGTTGAGCTCGAGCACGAGCGCGTCGAGGTCGCCGTCGCGATCGAGATCGCCGAAGGCGGCGCCGCGATCGACGTGCGGCTCGGCCAGCGCCGCGGGCGGCTCGGCCACGTGCACGAAGCGTTCGCCCGCGCGCGCGAAGAGCAGCGCGGGCTCGGCGTAACCCGCGTCCATCGCGGCCAGCGTCGCGTTCGGGTAGACGTGGCCGTTGAAGACGAGCAGGTCTTCGTCGCCGTCGAGATCGAGGTCGAGGAAGCCCGCCGCCCAGCCGACGTAGGGAAACGAGACCATCCCCAGGCCGAAGCGCCGCGTCCGGTCGTCGAACATCCCGCTGCCGCGGTTCACGTGCAACGTGTTCGTGTCGTTCGAGAAGTTGCTCGTGAAGACGCTCGCTCGCCCGCTACCGTCCACGTCGGCGAGCGCGATGCCCATGGTCGATTGCGCCATGCCGTCGACGTTGTACGCCAGGCCGCCGCGTGCGCCGCCCTCCTCGAGCCGGAGCGCGCCGCGGTTCACCCACAGGAAGTTCGGTGTCGAGTCGTTGCCCACGAACACGTCGAGTCGGCCGTCGTCGTCGAAGTCGAGGGCCACCGCGCCGAGGCCGAAGGCCGGGGCGACGGCGCGGATGCCGGAGCTCTGCGAGACGTCGCGGAAGCGCCCCGCACCCGTGTTCTCGAGCAGGACGTCGGGCTCGGGCGGCAGGCCGATCGGCCCGGTGAAGACCGGCGCGTTCTTGAAGCTCGAGTAGGGCGGCGGATGCTCCAGGTCGAAGCGCAGGTAGTTCGCGACGTACAGCTCGAGGTCGCCGTCCTGGTCGAGGTCGCCGAAGGTGCTGGCCGCGCTCCACACGTCCGCACCCGCCGCGCCCGAGTCGAGGCTCGCGTCGCGGAAGTGTCCGCGCCCGTCACCGAGGAGCAGCGCGTTCGGCCCGAAGCAAGTGACGTAGAGGTCGTCGTGCCCGTCGTCGTTTGCGTCGCCGACTGCGACGCCGATGCCCCAGCCGCGGAAGGTGAGTCCGGCTTCGGCCGTTGCGTCGCGGAAGTGCAGCGCGCCGCCGGCGCTCTCGTTCGTGAAGTAGCGACAGCCCGGGCCCGCGCGCGGCGCCTCCATCGTCGCGCCGTTCGGCACGAAGGCGTCGAGGTCGCCGTCCCCGTCGGCGTCGAGCAGGGCCAGGCCGCCGCCCTTGACCTCGACGATCTCGCGCGAGGGCGTGCCGCCGGAGGTCGTGGTGAAGACGAGGCCCGCCTCGCGCGCGACCTCGGAGAAGGCGAAGGCCGGAGCCGCGGGAGCGGATGGTGCGCAGGCCGGTGCGGCGAGGAGCGCGAGCGGCAGCGCGCGGGCCGGGTTCAACGCGTACCTCCCGGAGCGGAGACGCGCGCGCGGCGGGCCTCCTCGTAGCGCGCCTCGGCCGCGCGGGCGAGCGCCTCCTCGCCGAGCCGCCGGTGCACGAGGCTCAACGTGTAGAGCGCGCTCAGGTTGCCGCTCGAGAGCTCGACCGCGCGCGTGAACTCGGCCCGCGCGCCCGCCAGATCCTCCGCGGCGAAGAGCACCTCGCCGAGCCGCGCGTGGCTCTCCGAGCGCTCGCCCTGGCGCGCGACGGCCTGGCGCGGATCGGCGCGCTCGAGGGCGTCGAAGCACGCCAGCGCCGCGCGGAACTGCGCCTCGGCCTCGGCCAGGCGCGACTCCTCGAGTTCCACCAGCCCGAGCCCGTGCGGCCCCTTCGGGTCACCCGGTACGCGCCGCGCGCACTCGCCATAGGCCGCGCGCGCTCCGGCCAGATCGCCGAGCAGGAAGCGCGTCTTCGCCAGCGGCTCCCAGGCGAGGTCGAAGTCCGGCGCGGCCGCCAGGGCCTGCTCGAGCCACGGCCGCGCCGCGCCGTGGTTGTCGGCGAAGGCGAAGGAGAGCCCGATCAAGAACGAGGCCTGCGCGTCGCCCGGATGGGTCGCCAGAAACGCCTCGGCGACCGTCCGCGCCGCGGCCAGCTCGCCGCGCTCCAGCGCACCCGCCGCCGGCCGCAGCTCGCCTGCCAGCGCCGGCCGCCGCGGCGCGACGGGCGTGGCGACCGGCTTGTCGCGGCAGCCTGACACGACGAGCGCGAGACCGAACCACACCAGCGCGGTGCGTATCGACATGCCCCGCATGCTACCCGCGGACGCGCGGCAGGTTGGAGTCGTCAGCTGCCGGCCAGGCGGCGGATCCCGTCCAGAAAGACTCGAAAGCTGGTTGAGCCATTGTCATCAGGATCCAGAAGTCGGCCCATTGCGCGCGCTCCTGAGACCTTCTGAAAAGCAGGTGCGAGCTCGGCAAGTGCAGCGGAGGGCTCCTGGATGACATCCGGTTTGCGGAAGCGGGCACGCGCTCCGAGCGAGGCGAGCTCAGGTGCAGAGAAGGCCGCAGCCAGGGCTGCAGGCTCTCCGAAGTACCAAGCCTCGAGCTCCTGGCAGGCGAGACGTACCAGGGTATGCGGGCGGCGCTCTTCAGGGATCAGGGCGAGAAGGGAGGCCTTCAGCCGCCGACAGTCTGCGCCGTCGTTGTCCCGCACTATCATGAAGCGCGCTCCGGGCTCGCGCCACGCGCGCAGCTTGCGCGGAATGCTCTTCTCGAGATCGTTCTTGCCTTCGTGCGTGATGCACAGAAAGGAGAGGCCAGGGACGGCGCGCGGCAAGAGCCCCTCGAGAAAGACCCTCATGGAGTGTTCCTCGAGCAAGAACACGATCCGGTTCACCTCGGCCCGGCTCCCTCGAACAGCCCCTGCCGCCAAAGCGTCCCGGGCAGGTCTCCGCCCTCCACGAGGCCCTGCAACAGCGGGAGCTCCGACGCTCTCCGCACCGTCGAGAATCCATCGCGCTTGACGAGCCAGTAGATCTCGTCGAGCTTCGCTCCGTTCAGGAACTCGGGCGAGTGGGTGGAAACGAACACCTGACCACCGCGGCGCGCGTAGTCACGGAACTCCTCGACGAGTTCCTGCATGAGCTCCGGGTAGAGCTGATTCTCCGGCTCCTCGACGGCGAGCAACGGATGCGGCTTCGGGTCGTACAGGAGCACCAGGTACGCGAACATCTTGATCGTGCCGTCGGAGACGTAGCGCGAGATGAACGGGTCCTTGAAGCTGCCGTCCTGGAAGCGCAGGACGAGACGACCGTCCGCGGTGGAGGTGGCTTCGACGCGACTCACTCCGGGCACGCGCTCGCTCATCACGCGCAGCACCTGGTCAAAACGGTCACGGTGGTGCTCGTACAAGTACTGGGCGACCTGCGCGACGTTGTCTCCGTGCGTCGAGAGATGCTCGGCGTAGCCGGCCTCAGCGCTGGAGCGCGCGTCATCGATGTGGAAGTCGGAGACGTGCCAGTTCTCGATCAGGCTGCGAAACTCGGCCACGACACGGAACTCCTTGAACTGGCCGAGCCCCTTGATCGCGAGGACGCTCGGGTCATCAAGCGCATGCTCGCTGCGTTCTTCGGTGACGCCCTCCTGGCCGTAGGCGGACTCGTTGGTGATGGCCGAACCCTTGCCGCGACTGAAATCGACGAAATGCCAGGGCTTTCCGGACGGACCGCGTCGGAACTTCAAGATCTCCCGATCCACCACCGGACGACCGGCCTCCTCGGCGATGTCCAGCTGATAGGTGGCGAGCTTGCCCCCGCTCTCCCGGAATTTCACCGTCAACGAGATCGGGCCCGTCGATCCGCGACTGACGAGCTCTCGAAATCCGCCACGCCTCGAGACGGCTGCGTGGACGTTGTGTGTCAGCGCGTCCTTCAGAAAGGAAAAGATGTCGAAGAGAGTCGACTTGCCGGAGCCGTTCGCTCCCACGATGACCGTCAGCCTCGGGAGGTGGCGGAGCTCGATCCGCTTGAAGAGCCTGAAGTTCTCGACCTCGATGGACTCGATTTGCAGGGTCTGCAAGCTTCAGGCCTCGGCGCGGGTCGAGCGGACGGAGCTGGGCACCAGCCTCTTCATCCCGGCAGAGTATCGGCGGGAGGGACGCCATGCACGGGCTCACTCGTCGCACGAAGCACTCACCGGGCGGTGAGTCGCCTGGGCTGGAATCAAGACGCGGCTGGGGTGGG
>Ga0172376_10003042_pt1 | contig 20137 bp, 13 predicted proteins | sample Lak35m_FD_121114 | JGI IMG/M metagenome (GOLD analysis project Ga0172376, IMG submission 121114) | Freshwater microbial communities from Kabuno Bay, South-Kivu, Congo - kab_092012_35m | ecosystem: Environmental > Aquatic > Freshwater > Lake | place: Democratic Republic of the Congo: South-Kivu... | reverse complement strand
CCGGCATATCCTGAGAACTGGGGGGAGTTTTGAGAACTATCCCGGGTTTTGAGAACCACCCCCGGTTATCAGAAGCCCGGCATATCCTGAGAACTGGGGGGAGTTTTGAGAACCTCCCCGGGTTTTGAGAACCACCCCCGGTTATCAGAACCCCGGCATATCCTGAGAACTGGGGGGAGTTCTGAGAACCTCCCCGGGTTTTGAGACCCCCCCGTTATCAGAACCCCGGCATATCCTGAGAACTGGGGGCCGGTGTCATCCAATTACAAGGGAAGATCGGTAGTGCTGAAGGTAACCGGGGGCGAAGTGATGGGTTGTCTATTCCGCAGGCATTGGAAGTTTCTGCCGAGGGCATGGGTAGATACCGGGGGGGACGATCAGGACACTTTCCCATGAGGTGGATCCCCTCTCATGATGCCATTCCGGCATCTTCATATTTATTTAGAGAGCGAGATGAACTGAAAGGAAAAAAGGTCGGCATCCTGGAGCAGGAAGCGCAGTCGGACCGGTTTCCCCTTCCATGCGTCGAGCGCGTCACCACCCGACCAGCGAACCGTCCGGGCAAGCTCGTTGCCGACCATCTCGATGCAATCGGCTGCGGAGAAGCCGGGGATGGGCCTGCCGCGCTCATCCGTGATTTCCACCCGCAGCGACCCCGCCGCAGAGGTGGCATAGTTGACCTGTAGCCGGTTCCCGGAGAAGCTGACCGGCCTGGTCAGTACATACCCACCCCCATGACCGGCCTGTACCGATGCCAGTCCATCGGGCCGGAAGGCGTAGCGCCGGAGATGCACGTCTTCCTGGGCATAGTGCTCCACCACGTAGAGCGACATCTCGTCTGGACCCGTCGATACCAGGTTCAGCGCGGGGAAGTTGGAACGGGATACCCAGTTCTCATAGCCGATGGCCGGCCTGACCAGCGAACTCAGGAAGGTTCGATCCATCTTCGTACCGCCCCTTGAGCTGAGCAGCACTACGTCGGAAGCTTCGCGCCGCGTCTCATCCCGGTACTTGGGGTCGAGCGAGAGCGCTTCTGCCTGCGCTGCGGTCAGCACTTCCCTGCCCGTCACCAGCCGGGCTGCCGTGCCGAGGTAGATATGAGGCGCCCGGGGGTAGGGGGCTGTCTGGTTGATGTAGAGGTGTTCCGTCGGGGTGTTCCCGAAATCGATCCGTCCCTCGTTCTGCCAGTGCAGGAAGTCGGGCGAGCGGGCCCGGCTCACGGTCCGGTAGCCTTTGAAGCCGCCTTCCGTCCATGTCCGGAAATAGCATAGGTAGGCCTGTTCGCTTTCCGACCAGAACGATACGTTCTGCGAGTCGAAGATGCCATCGCGGAAGACGGGGGTGTCGGCCATCCGTTCCCAGCGTATGCCGTCTGCCGAGGAGAACGCGTAGAGTCCGCCCTTGATGCCGCCGAGGGCCTTGTAGCGTCGGGCCGGATCGATGCCGGGCCTGGTGTCGATGAATGGACTGAAGTTATGGACGGCGAAGTCGCCCCGGGCATTGGTCAGGATGACGTTGTTATGCTTCGAGCCCTGGAGTTCGAAGAGTCCGAGGTCGGGTTTGCGCCAGTGTATGCCGTCGTCGGACTCGGCGTAGGCGGTGACCTGGAAGCCCTTGTCGGTCGCGCTCCCCAGGCCCGCGCGGTAGTAGAGTTGATATCCTCTTTCGGACTGCAGCACCGTCGCGTAGGTGCAGTGCTTCTCCTCCCAGGCGGGCTGGTTGAACCGCAGCACCGGTCCCTTGTCCACGGGCGGATGCAGGATGAGGCGGCCACCGTCCATCCTGTCGATCAGGTAGGGGTCCACGAAGAGTTCGCGACGAGTGCCAAGTGCGATGGGGCCGTTCTTGTCGGATCTCCGGGTGAGTGCCGCATCCTTCCGATGGGGTTGCGCATGCGCGAAGGAGGTTAGCAGCAACAAGAGGGCCAGTCCTTTCCTGACGCCGTGTCGGATGGTAAACGTTGGTCGATTCCTCATAAGGAGCAATTATTTTTCGAGGTTTGATCGTTTGGCGGATGTATTCGCGAAGCTATCTTAAGAAAGTTTCGTGGTGCCGTACATAGAGCGTCAATGGTTTCTCAAGATCGAGGCGCTTTGTCGAGTGCAGATGTATCGACCCTTGGAGGGTACCCCCACCCTTGGAGGGTACCCCCACCCTTGGAGGGTACCCCCACCCTTGGAGGGTGTATCGAACCTTGGTGTGTGCCCCATTCACCGTTGGTGGATCGTACCCCCACTGCTCTCCATATCCTGCCCTATGTCAATGTACGCTTTACCAACGTCCCCTTTGCAAGACCTGCTCCGGGAAGCGATGGTCATCCTTCTGTGACAGGATTATTGCCCGGGTGTCAGTACATTCGCGGCGCCTGAGGGACGAAGGACGGTAGGCCATCCGGCAGCCTGAACTGAAGGCCCTCGATCGAACCGCAACCAACCCCAGCATGAAAGTCATGAAGTTCGGGGGCACTTCCGTCGGAAGGCCCGAGAGGATGCACCAGGTCGCCGATCTCGTCACCCGCGACGAGGAGCCGCGCATCGTCGTGCTGAGTGCGCTGAGTGGTACCACCAACACGCTCGTCGCCATCGGGGATGCCCTGTCGCGTGGCGACCGCGAGGCGGCCCGCGAGGTCATCGACCGGCTGGAGGCGCATTATGCCGACTTCATCACAGGGCTCCTGGCCCAGGACGCGTCGAGGGCCAAGGCCTCCGCGATCATCCGCGAGCATTTCGAGTTCCTGCGCATCATCCTGCGCATCTCCTTCAACGACGCGCTCAGCAAGGACATCCTCGCGCAGGGCGAGCTGATGAGTACGAAGCTGTTCTCTGTTCATCTCGAAGAGCGGGGCATCCGGCACGCGTTGCTGCCCGCCCTCGAGTTCATGTCGATCGACGCCTACGAGGAGCCCCATGTGCCCGAGATCCGGCAGCGGCTGGAGGGCATCCTGGCGAAGCATCCCGGTGTGGACCTCTTCGTCACCCAGGGGTATATCTGCCGCAACGCCCGTGGCGAGGTCGACAACCTGAAGCGGGGGGGCAGCGATTACACGGCCTCGCTCGTCGCGGCAGCGGCCGGTGCTTCGATGTGCGAGATTTGGACCGACATCGACGGGATGCACAACAACGACCCGCGCATCGTCGAGCGCACCTTTCCCATCGAGCAGCTGAGTTTCGACGAGGCGGCCGAGCTGGCCTATTTCGGTGCCAAGATCCTGCATCCCGCCTCCATCTGGCCGGCGCAGCATTACAAGGTGCCGGTACGTCTCCTCAACACGATGCAGCCCGACGCCCGCGGCACCCTCATCGTGGAGGATGCCGGCTCGCAGGGCGTGAAGGCCATCGCCGCCAAGGACGGCATCATCGAGGTGCGCGTCAAGAGCAGCCGCATGCTGCTGGCCTACGGCTTCCTCCGCAAGGTCTTCGAGGTCTTCGAGAAATACCGTACGCCAATCGACATGATCACCACATCCGAAGTGGCCGTCTCGCTGACGATCGACAGCGCCGCACACCTCGACGCCATCGTCCGCGAACTCGAGCCTTTCGGCGAGGTCGAGACCCTGCGCGACCATACGATCATCGCCATCGTCGGCAACCAGATCGCCCAGACGCCCGACATCCTTGCCCGTGTCTTCACGGCCCTCACGCCCGTGCCCGTCCGGATGGTGAGTTATGGGGGGGGCGACCACAACATCTCCGTCCTCATCCCCGGCGACCGCAAGCGGGAGACCCTGCAGGCGCTCAACAGGGGTTTGTTCGGCCTCTGAGCCGGGTTTCAGCCGCCCTTGCCCGGTTCGACCCCGAGGAAGTCGCCCACGGCCTGGAACATCGCCCGGTGCGCGGAGAAGAGTTCGCGGTTCATGTTCTGCAGGGTGGAGATGTCTTTTTCGGGGAGGTAGTCCTGTTCGGCGAGGGGGTAGATCCCTTCGAGCAGTTGCAGGTAGCTGGCCCGGTTCGCGTGCAGTCCGTCGTCGAGCCGTTGGCGGAGTTCGTCCGCCCCGCCGCCCTGGAGGAGTTCCGCCATCTGCGACAGGCTGTTGCGGACGGATCGGCCGAACCGCTCGAACTGGCTGTATTTGAGGTCGTTGCCCGACTGCAGCAGTTCTTCCCTGTCGGCCCGGATGTCTTTGAAGCCCTTGGCGGCGTGCATGGCTTCCTGGACCGACTGCATCCACCTGTTCGCCTGGGCGAGGTCGGCGGGGTTGCCCAGCCGTTTCTGCATCCGCACGTAGTATTCCATCAGTTCGCCCTGGGCCTTCTTGAGGTCGGCGTAGGTGTCGTGATGGCGTCTGCGGCTGTCCATCTTCGCTTCCTCCCTTCCGGTGAGGAGTCCGGACAGGTCGAGCGCCCTGCTGTCGATGTGGAAGGCGGCGGCGTTATGGGCGAGGACGCGTTTGAGGAAGAAGAACACTTCGAGGCGGAACACTTCGAGGGCCAGTCCGGGGAGTGCGGGCACGCGTTCGTCGAGGTAGAGGGTGGCGCGGTGGTCGGGGTCGTGGAAGCGTTGTTCGAGTTTTCGGGAGAGGGGGCCGAGGAAGGGGAGGAAGAGGAGGGCTGAGGCGGTGTTGATGAGGCATTGGAAGGCGACGAGGGCCTGCAGGGGGTCGCTGATCCCCATCGATGTCCGGACGATGCCGATGAGGGGTGTCATGCCGGCGTAGGCGATGAGGGTGGTGGTGGTGTTGAGGAGGATGTTGGCGACGGCGACGCGGCGTTTTTCGGCGGCGTGTCCGGCGGATGCCAGGAGCAGCTTCAGCGATGTGCCCAGTTCGGAGCCGATGACGATGGCCACGGCGGTGTCGAAGCCGAGGGCGTCGGCATGGAGTGCGCTGAGGGCGATGGCCATGGTGGCGGTGCTGCTCTGGATGAGGAAGGTGATGCCGAAGCCTGCCAGGATATAGGCGGGGATGGGCGCTCCTTCGAGGCGTTGGAGGTCGAAGGCCCGGACGGTTTCGCCCATGCCCTGTTTGAGGAAGCCGAGGGCGATGAAGAGGAAGGAGATGCCGAGGAGGAAGCGGCAGAGTTCACCCCATGTCCTGCGGTCTTCGAAGAGGAAGACGCCGGTACCGGCGATGCCGAGGAGCGGGTACCAGAGGGCGTCGATGTCGTAGCCGAAGCCCAGGGTGGCGATGATCCCGTTGGCGAGGGTCGTGCCCACGTTGGCCCCCAGGATGACGGCCAGGGCGTTGCGAAGGCGGATGAGGCCGCTGCCGGCGAACGAGAGGGTCAGCAGCGAGACGATGGAGCTGCTCTGCAGCACGGCGGTGGTGACGATGCCCGTCAGCGCGGCCCGGAGGTCGTTGGCGGTGTTCCGCCGCAAGAGGAGTTTGACATTACGGCCCACGAGCCTGCCGAGGGCCGCCTCCATCAGCCAGATGCCCGCCAGGAAGAGGCCGATGCCGCCGAATGCCATCCAGATGCCGCCGTTCAAGGTCATGTTGCTCGTGTCCGGAGGTCAAATCTACCACGGCCGGCGGAGAGCGGCCGTGCATTCTTTGCGCGGAGGGAGACACCCAAGGGTTTGCTCCACCCTTGGAGGGTCCCCCCACCCTCCAAGGGTCCCCCCACCGTTGGAGGGTATATCGAGCCTTGCCAGGGTGCCCTTACCGCTAACGCTGCGCCGACCCACAGCGGTCCGCGTGGCACCGTCCCGGGTGCCACGCCTATTTGGTTCCATCCCCATTGGCTGTGGTTTTCGGAATAGGTGAGACGTTGATCGGCGTGGCACCCGGGACGGTGCCACGCGGACCGCGGTTCATTGATCCAGAGATAGGTCAGGCACTGCCGCGTCTTTTGCAACCAATGTCTTGGAAGGTCCCCCCACCCTCCAAGGGTACCCCCACCCGAATCGGCTCCTTCAAATCGAGAAAAATTTCCACTCAATATTTAAGAATTTAAATACCGTTATTACCATTTATAATTGAAAAAATACATAAATATTCTATTATAAATTCCATAATCGAAATTTTTATTCCCTCTTTTGAACTACTTTCAGGGTTTCCATCCGTCATCCCCTCTTTTTTAAACCGCTGCACATGCACCCCATCCGTGGCATCCTGACGATGTTTTTCTCTGCCATGCTCCTTGCTGCCGGCACGCTCAGCGCCCAGTCGAAGTCGGCCCGCCGGCCCAACATCGTCGTGTTCCTGGTCGACGACATGGGCTGGCAGGATTGCTCCGTCCCCTTCTGGAAGGAGCGTACGCCCCTCAACGACCGCTACCGGACACCGGCCATGGAGCGACTTGCCGCCTCGGGCGTCAAGATGACGAGCGCCTACACCTCTCCCGTCTGCACCCCGAGCCGGGTGAGTATGATCACCGGGATGAACGTCACCCGCCACCATGTGGTGAACTGGACGTCGCCGTTCCGCGACCGCAACACCGACAACCCCGACCGTCAGCTGCAGCCGGTCAGCTGGAACCAGAACGGGCTGAGTCCCGTCGCCGGCGTGCCCGGCACCCTCCATGCCACGCCCCTTCCCTGGCTTCTCAACCGCGCCGGATACCATACCATCCATGTCGGCAAGGCCCACTGGGGCTCCAGCGGCACGCCCGGTTCCAGTCCCCTCGCCCTGGGCTTCCAGGTCAACATCGCCGGCCAGTCCACGGGCCATCCGCAGAGCTACCTCGGGGAGGACAACTACGGCAACGTCCAGCAGAAATGGTCGATCAACGCGGTGAGCGACCTGCAGGAATACCATGGCTCCGCCACCTTCCTCACCGAGGCCCTCACCCGCGAGGCCCTGCGCGCCCTCGATGCGCCCATCCGCAACGGCCAGCCCTTCTTCCTGCACCTCTCGCACTACGCCGTCCATACGCCCATCATGGCCGACAGGAGATACCTGCAGCGCTATCTCGATCAGGGACTCGACTCCACCGAGGCGGCCTATGCCACCCTCGTCGAGGGGATGGACAAAAGCCTGGGCGACCTGCTCGACTTCCTCCGCGAACGGAAGGTGGAGGACAACACAATCATCATCTTTCTGAGCGACAACGGCGGCCTCAGCCTCGCTCCACCCCGCGGCGGGAAGCCCTTCACCCACAACCTGCCCCTACGCGCCGGCAAGGGCTCCGTCTACGAAGGCGGCATCCGCGACCCCGTCCTCATCCGATGGCCCGGCGTCACCCGGCCCGGCACGTCGATCGACGCACCCGTACACGTGGACGACCTGTTCCCCACCCTCCTCGAGATGGCCCGCATCACCGATGCCAAACCCCTGCAGTCGGTCGATGGACAAAGCATCGTACCCCTCCTCGACGGCCGCCGACGCGACCTGGGCGAACGTACCTTCTACTGGCACTACCCCGTCAAGTGGATCGACAGCGACGGTCCCGGCATCAACTTCCACAGCGCCGTGCGGCGCGGCGACTGGAAACTGGTCGTCTCCCTCCGCACCGGCAAAAAGGAACTCTACAACATCCGCGACGACATCCGCGAGGCGAACGACCTCTCGGCCGCCAGGCCCGACCTCGTGCGCGAACTCTCCAACCTCCTCGGTAGCCGGCTCCGCGAGATGGGGTCGCCCATGCCCCGCTTCCGGGAGACGGGCGCCACCGTGCCCTATCCCGATGCGAAATGAATATGTAACTTATATCATGTTCCCGAGGGAAAGGGAACAGATCCCTGCCTATCGATCCGGCGAAAGCACACAATTGAATACGGACAACAGATGCCGACCGCGCTGCCGCTGCTCCTCGTCCTGCTGACGAACACCCCCGACAGTCTGCCCGAGGTGGCGCAAACGCTCCGTCGAGAGTCACTATCTGCCGCCCGCCGGGCGATGACGCAGGACCCGATAACGGTGACGGCCACTCGAAGTCCGCGCTCGGCCGGCGGGCCGCACGACTTCTTCTCGGAGGGTGACTACTGGTGGCCGGACCCCGCGCATCCCGACAGTCCCTACATCCAGCGCGACGGCATGACCAATCCCGGCAACTTCGTCGAGCACCGCCGTGCGATGGTGCGTTTCAGTCGCATCATGGGCGCCCTGGGCTCGGGCTGGGTGCTCACCGGCGACGCGCGCTACGTGCGACAGGCGATGCGCCACGCCCGCGCCTGGTTCCTTGACACGGCCACGCGCATGCACCCGTCGCTGAACTACGCACAGGCCATCCAGGGCCGCTTCACCGGCCGCGCCGTGGGCGTGATCGACATGATCCAGATGGTGGAGGTCGCACAGTCACTGCAGGTGATGTCGACAGCGGAGCAGGCCGACACGGCCGTGTTGCGCGCGGCACGCGGCTGGTTCCGCGAGTACATCCAATGGGTGACGACGCATCCCTACGGCGTGCAGGAGTCGAAGGCCCGCAACAACCACGGCACCTGCTGGGTGATGCAGGTGGCCGTCTTCGCCCGCTTCGCCGGCGAGGCGCGCTGGCTCGACACCTGCCGGCGGCGCTTCCGCGAACAGTTGCTGCCGGGGCAGCTCGACAGTGCCGGCCGGTTCCCGCTGGAGCTCGCCCGCACCAAGCCCTACGGCTACGCCCTCTTCAACCTCGACGCGATAGCCACCATCTGCCATGTCCTGTCAACGCCTTCCGACGACCTCTGGGCCTTCCGGCTGCCCGACGGGCGAGGCATGCGGAGTGCCGTGGAATGGATGCATCCCTATGTGGCTGACAAGTCACGCTGGCCCTACACGCCCGACGTCATGTACTGGGACCAATGGCCGGTGGCGCATCCCTTCCTGATCTTCGCCTACCGCCGCTTCGGCGTGGCCGACTGGCTGGATACCTGGCGCCGGCTCGACCATTTCCCCGAGGTGGAGGAGGTGGTCCGCAACCTGCCGGTGCGCCACCCGCTGCTCTGGCTCTGAGGGCCGGGGCCCTGCATCCTCAGGCCTCTGTGCGCCTGCCCCGGTTCGCGAGGTATCCGAAGACGGCGGCCGTGAAGAACATGATGAGGCTGTAGATGACGGGTGGCAGGCTCATGTCGCCGTTGCCGATCACGCTCAGCGCGATGAAGATGGCGAGGGTGCCGTTGTGGATGCCGATCTCCATGCCGATGGCGATGGCCTGGCGGTCGCCCAGCCGGAACAGCCGGGCGGCGTAGTATCCCGTGGCGAGGCTGAGGAGGTTGAAGGCGAGGGCGGCGAGTCCCACCTGCCGGAAGGCATCGGCGATGCGGTCCTTCTCCTTGAGGATGGACAGGATGATGACCAGCACCAGGAAGGCGGCGGAGAGGGCCTTCACGGGCCTGTCGAGCCGCGAGGCGAGGCTTGGCGCCCGGTGCCGCACCAGCATGCCGACCGCCACGGGGATGAGGATCATGACGCAGACCTCGAGGATCTTGCCGAACTGCAGCGGGATGGCCTGGTCGGAGGCCAGCAGTCCCGCCATCGACAGGTTGACGATCAGCGGCAGGGTGAAGATGGAGACGAGGCTGTTGACCGCCGTGAGGGTGACGTTGAGGGCCACGTCGCCCCGGGCGATATGGCTGTAGAGGTTGGCTGTGGGACCGCCCGGCGAGGCCGACAGCAGCATCATGCCCACCGCCAGCACGGGGTCCATGCCCCAGACGCGTACAAGCCCGTAGCAGGCCAGCGGCAGCACGACGACCTGGCAGGCCAGTCCCACCCCGACGGCCTTCGGAAACACGATCACCCTTTTGAAGTCGTCCACCACCAGCGAGAGGCCGAGGCCCATCATGATCACGGCGAGGGCGGCGGGCAGGAGGACGACGGAGAGGAAGCTGGCTTGCATGTCTGGCTTTTTTGGATGGATGCGACGGTTGGCCGGGGGCAATGCAGACGGCGCGACCGCCCCTTTCGCCCTCCGAATATATGGATATAAATCAAAGACTGATGTCCCTTGCCACCACCCATCCCGAACGGGCATGTCCGTACCGGAGCGGGACGCTGCTTGCCCGTCGCCGATGTGGGGTGCGGCCATCTGCGGGGCAGGGCATCGCGGTGGCGACAAGTTCATATTTTCGCTGACCATGTCGACCCACCTTCCGTCACATCCCGCCGAGGGACGCCCCCGCCGGCCCAGTGTCCTGCCCTTCCGTTCCCCGGCCCGCGTACGGCTGCTGACAGCCTGCCTGCGGGTATCCGCCCTCCTCTGCTGGCTGATGGCATCGCCGGGGTCGTCCGCACAACAGAAACCCGTGCCGCTGCCTGTGTCGAAGCACGGGCTGGTGGTCATCGCGCATCGGGGGAACCACCAGGTGTATCCGGAGAACACGCTGGCCGCGGTGGAAGCCGCCATCCGTTCCGGCGTCGATTACGTCGAAGTCGACCTCCGCACCACGCAGGACGGAAAACTCATCCTCTGCCATGATGAGACCGTCGACCGAACCACCGACGGCAAAGGGAAGGTCAGGGAGCTGACCTGGGAAGCGCTCTCGAAACTGACGACCCGGGGGAAGGACGGAAGCAGACACGCCATCCCCCTGTTCGCGGATGTCCTGAAGGCCTGCAAGGACAGGGTCAACATCTACCTCGACTTCAAGGACGCGGACGTGGCCGCGGTCTACCCGCTGATCCAGTCGCATGGCATGGAACGGCAGGTCATGGTATACCTCAACTCGGTCAGCCAGTACCTCGCATGGCGGAAGGCCGCCCCGCTCATGCCGCTGATGACGAGCCTGCCGGGCTCGGTCTCCAACAGGGATGAACTGGCCATGGTGCTCGACCGGATGTCGTTGGAGGGACTGGACAACGTCAGGGATACCGCCATGCTGAGGGCGGTGATGTCGTCGGGCATCCATGTATGGCTCGACGTGCAGGGACCGGATGAAGGCCCTGCAAAGTGGAAGCCCGTCCTCGACCTGGGTGTGCAGGGCATGCAGACCGACCATCCCGACGAGCTCATCCGTTACCTCGAACGGCACAGGCTCCGCAGCGGGGCCGGTGTTTCGCCGGTCACCTTCCGCAAGCCTGCCGAGCCGGGCTATCGGAAGATGCTGAATGTCGCCTACGCGAAGGACAGTGATGAGCAGGTGATGGATGTGTATTTCCCCGCATCGTATGCCGATGCCAGGGTGATCCTGTACATGCATGGCGGCTCCTGGGTGTCTGGCGACAAGAGCGAGTTCCCGTCGAGCCTTGTGGAGGAGTTGGTGGGGAAGCGCAACTACATCGTCGTGTCGATGAACTACCGGCTGATCAAGGACGGCCGGAACTGCTTCCCGTCGCAGATGGAGGATGTGGCTGCGGCGATGCGGTTCCTGACGATGGCGGCTGGGCGGTACCGGTTCCGGTCGGACGCCTTCGCCCTGATGGGCGGGAGTGCCGGCGGGCAGATGGCGATGCTGTACGCCTACGGCTACGACGGGAAGAGGCAGGTGAAGGCCGTGGTCGACCTGTGGGGGCCCACCGACTTCACCGACACCGCTGTCCGAAGGCCCGGCTCCGAGCAGGAGCGGATCTGTTTCAACCTGCTCGGTGACCACGACCCGGACGCCGCCATCAGCCACGAGGCCAGTCCCTACCGTCGGGTGACGCGGGAGACGGCCGTACCCACGTTGATCATCCACGGCGGCGCGGACATGCTGGTGCCTGTCGGCCAGGCCGACAAGATGCATCAGAAACTGCTGTCGCTCGGCGTGCCTGTGCAGTACGACATGTACCCTGCCGAGAAGCACGGCATCAGTGCTGCGGCCCGGGCGGAGGTGTTCGGGAAGGTCGTCGACTGGCTCGGCCGGTATTTCCCCGCGCGCTAGTGCCGGGCCGTCGCCTTGTATTTGTTCTCCCGTTGGCGCCCATGGCTGTTCCGTCGCCTCACTGTCGGGCCGGCGGGCATTCTTGTATCATCTTCAGGGCCTCTTCGATATAGATCTCACCGGTCATCTCTCCGAGACTGGTGCGGCTGACGTATTCATATCTTTTGAAGCTGTTGAAGTCGACCTGGGTGAGCATGTATCCGAAGGCGTCGTTGGTGAGGCCGAAGAGGAAGGCCTGCTTCGTCTTCATGTGCCGTTTGAGGTAGTACCCGATGTTGGGCAGGGCTTCGCCCGGGATGGTGAGCACCTGTGCGGCGCCGATGTTGAGGAGGTTGAGTTGAGTGGAGACGGAATCCCCCTTGCCCGAGGCGATCGCCAGTGGTGAGTTCTGCAGGATGAACCGCATCATGGGCGACTCCACGGGGAAGGATAACCGCCGCGCATGGCAGTAGATACTGGCATCGGGGTCTTCCTTGGCAGGTGAGATGATGCGGAGGGCCTCGTCGGCCAGCAGCTCGCCGATGCGCACGCATTCCTCCCAGGTGCGGGCGTCCTTGCCGGAGGCGGTGCGGTTGTCGGCCGTGACCATGCCGCCCTGTGCGCCGTTCATGAAGATGGCCACGCCGCCGGCCTTGGACTCGATGCGGTCGTAGAGGGGTCCGCATAGGTCGGGACTGAGGATGCCCTGGTCGTTGCCGAGCACTTCGGGGTGCACGGCGTAGTTGACGAGGGTGGCGATGGGGCGGCCCTTGCCGCCGCCTTGGGTGGCGACGGCCTGTATGACGCCGCAGCGGGGGTCGTAGAGGTCGGGTGCGTAGTAGTTGTAGGCGATCCTTCCCTTGGCCTCGCCCACGGCCGTCTTGAGGGTGGCGGGCTGGAGGTTGCGGATCGCCTCGTTGACGGCGTCGGCGACCTGCACCGTGCACCAGTCGAGGTATTTTAGGTCGGCCCCGTGCCGGCCCTTCGCATCGGGGAAGGCGTATGCGTCGGGGGCGCTGTGGGTATGTGTCGCGCCGATGAGGATGTTCTCTGGGGGGATTCCGTTGATGCGTTTCCGGGAGCGGTCGCCGAGTACGGATGTCCACCCGAGGTTGTCGATGCCGACGATGGCGATGCGGAGGTCGCCTTTCTCCAGGACCATCGCGCGGACGAAGAGGTCGCCTTTCTTGGAGCTGGCGGGTACGGGGGTGCCCACGCCGCCGGAGACGGGCAGCAGCGGGTCGGGGGTGATCTTTCGGACGGCGGCGCCGGCGCGGAGGGGCTGAGCCTCGGTGGTGAGGGACAGGAGGGCGAGGAGGAGGGCGAGGAGGAGGGGCGGGGAGGATGGCATGGGGCGGGGTTGTTGCGTGTATACGTCAAGATACTGCATCGAAGCGGCTTTTCATTCACCCCTGCGTCGGTGTCCCCTCCGAAATCGGTTTCGTAGTTCCGTTTCCCCGTAGCCCCGGGAACCCGTAGATTGTGTGACTCCTGCGGGGTAATGGTCCCTCTGCGGAGGCCCATGCCCGCCATGCGAAAGGTGTCCATAACCCTGGCCTGTATCCTCCTCATGATGGCGGCGTCCGCCCAGCGCCGGCCCAACATCCTCTTCATCGCCGTCGACGACCTCAAGCCCGAGATCGGCGCCTATGGCAGCCGCATCGCCCATACGCCCAATATCGACCGGCTGGCGGCGGCCGGCACCGTCTTCCTCGCCAACTACTGCCAGCAGGCCCTCTGCGGCCCCACCCGCGCCAGCCTCATGACAGGCCTCCGACCCGACCATACCGAGATCTGGAACATGCGCGTCCGCATGCGCGACGTCAACCCCGACATCCTCACCCTGCCGCAGTACCTCGCCCGCAACGGCTATGTCACCAGCGGCATCGCCAAGGTCTTCGACCCGCGCTGCGTCGATGCCGACTTCGACAAGCCGTCGTGGACCATCCCCTATCTCGGCACCGACACCCGCTACCTCGCACCGGGCCTCCGTTACCCCGTCGCCGGCAAGTACCAGTCGGCGGAAAGCCATCGCCGGGCCGACTCCATCACACGCGATGCCGCCGCCCGCGGCCGCTCCCGTGCCGAGACGGCCAAGCTCATCGAAGACCATGTAAAGCCCACCACCGAGGCCGAAGACCTGCCCGACAGCGCCTACCTCGACGGCATCCACGTGCGGCAGGTGCGCGACCGCCTCGCCGGCCTCGCCGCCAACGGCAAGCCCTTCTTCATGGCCGTCGGCCTCGTACGGCCACACCTGCCCTTCGTGGCCCCCAAACGCTACTGGGACCTCTACGACCGCGACCGACTGACACTGGCGGCCTTCCGCGGACAGCCATCGGGCGTGCCCGCCATCGCCATGCACAACGCCAGCGAGATCCGCAGCTATACCGACATGCCCGGCGTCATCGCCGCCACCCCGCAGCAACCCCACGGCCTCACCCTCCCCGACGACAAGCAGCGCCAACTCCTCCACGGCTACTACGCCGCCACCTCCTATACCGATGCCAACATCGGCGTGCTCCTCGACGCCCTCGACGCCCTCGGCATCCGCGACAATACCATCGTCGTCCTCTGGGGCGACCACGGCTGGCACCTGGGCGACCACAACCTCTGGTGCAAGCACGACAACTTCGAACAGGCCACCCGCGCACCCCTCATCATCTCGGCACCCGGCGTCAAGCCCTCGCGCACCCAGTCCCTCACCGAATTCGTCGACGTCTTCCCCACCCTCTGCGAACTGGCCGGACTGCCCGTCCCCACACACCTGCAGGGCAACAGCCTGGCGGGCCTCATGCGCAACCCCCGACGCCGTGTCAAGGACTACGCCGTCAGCCAATACCCGCGCACATCCGACCGCGCCGCCACCCGGCAGCGCCCCTACGAACAGGGCGACGTCATGGGCTATTCCATCCGCACGCAACGCTACCGCTACACCCTCTGGCTGCGGGGCGCCTACCGCAGCGCCCGCCCGCTGGCGACGTCGACCGTAGAAGGCGTCGAACTCTACGACTACCGCAGGGACCCCGGCGAGACCGTCAACGCCGCCTCGGACAGGTCTTACGCGAAGGCCCGCGCCCGCCTCCACGGCCACCTCGTCGACTACTTCGGCCGCCATGCCGGCCGCGACCTGACGCCACCCGCGGCAGCCCATCAAGGTCTGCCACACCGCACCGACCAAGGGCCGGCAAAATAAACATCACCATGACACGACACTGCCTCAGGTCCACCTGCCTGCTGCTGCTCGCCGCAGCCACGGCGACGGCGCAGCCCCGCCGGCCCAACATCCTCTTCATCGCGGTGGATGACCTCAAGCCCGAGATCGGCGCCTATGGCAGCCGCATCGCCAAGACACCCAACCTCGACAGGCTGGCGGCCGCCGGCACCGTCTTCCTCGCCAACTACTGCCAGCAGGCCGTCTGCGGTCCCACCCGCGCCAGCCTCATGACGGGCATGCGGCCCGACCACACCAAGGTATGGGACCTCAAGACGCGCATGCGCGACGTCAACCCGAACATCCTCAGTCTGCCACAGTACCTCAAGTCGCAGGGCTACAGCACCCAGGGCATCGGTAAGGTCTACGACCCCCGCTGCGTGGATGACGACACCGACGGGCCCTCCTGGAGCGTCCCCTACCACAAGACCAAGGACGCCTACTATGCCGCCGGCTACGACAGGCCCGCCGCCGGCCGCTACCAGCATCCCGACAACCGCGCCGCCGCCGAACGCTACGCCAGGGAGGCACAGGAAAAGGGACTCACCAGGGCGGCCGCCAACGACTACGTCCAGGCACGTGTCAAGCCCGCCGTCGAGAGCGCCGACGTGCCCGACAACGCATACTCCGACGGCGCCAACGTGCTGCAGGCCGTCGACATCCTCGGCGGACTCGCCAAGGACGGCGGCCCCTTCTTCCTCGCCGTCGGACTCTCCAAGCCGCACCTGCCCTTCGTCGCGCCCAAGCGCTACTGGGACCTCTACCGCCGCGAGGACATGCCCCTGGCCGACTTCACCACCATGCCGAAGGACGCGCCGGCCATCGCCATGCACAATTCCGGCGAGATCCGTTCCTATACCGACGTCGCGCCGCTCATCGACCCCGCCACCGAGAAGGGCTACGGCCTCACCCTGGCGGCCGACAAGCAGCGCGAACTCCTGCACGGCTACTATGCAGCCGTGTCGTACCTCGATGCCAACGTCGGCCGGCTGATGCGCGCCCTCGACTCGCTGGGACTGCGCGAAAACACGATTGTCGTCCTCTGGGGCGACCACGGCTGGCATCTCGGCGACCACAACCTCTGGTGCAAGCATTCCAACTTCGAGCAGGCCACCCGCGCGCCCCTCATGATCGCTGCGCCCGGCATCAAACCCTCGCGTACCCGGTCGCCCTCCGAGTTCGTCGATATCTTCCCCACGCTCTGCGAGCTGGCGGGCGTAGCCATTCCTGCGCACCTCCACGGCAAGAGTCTCGTCGCCACGATGAAGACACCCACCCACCGCGTCAAGGAGTATTCCGTCAGCCAGTACCCGCGCAGCGCATCACGCGCCGAGATGCAGCGCCTCGGCTATGCCGACAACGCCGTGATGGGCTATTCGCTGCGCACCGACAGGTATCGTTACACCGTATGGATGGGCGACGGCTGGCGGTCGTGGATGCCCTACGACCCCGCCAGGCGCATGGCCGTGGAACTCTACGACTACCACGCCGACCCCGGCGAGCACCGCAACCTCGCGGTACTGCCCGAGGCGGCCGCCACGGTCCGCGGACTGCAGGAGCGGATGGAGGGATATTTCCGGACGCAGCAGCGCCCGTGACAGGAATAAATCATCGGATGACCATGGACGTGAGATGGGGATGCGGTATCGGCAGGGCCTTTCGACCGGCAGGCCTGCTTCGTTTAGGTATGGCCGTGAGTGCTGCGTGGCTGTCTTCCGCCACGCCGTCCCTCGGGCAGGAGGGGCCGAAGGCCGATGCCAGGGGCTTCGCGGTCACCGAGCCAGTGAAGGTCGATCGTGCCCGCCTCGACGCCCACCGTGCCCGTCTGCGGCGGGGTGACACCGCCCTGCGGCCCGCCCTGCGCAAGTTGGTCGCGCGGGCCGACGCGCTGCTGGCCTACGCCCCCGTCAGCGTCATGCAGAAGCGCGACCTGCCGCCCTCGGGCGACCGGCACGACTACATGAGCCTCGCACCCTACTGGTGGCCCGACAACTCGAAACCGGGCGGCATCCCCTACCTGCGCCGCGACGGCGAGGTGAACCCCGAGGTGAAGAACTATCCCGACAAGGAGCATCTCCCCGTCCTCTGCGCCAACAGCTGGACCCTCGGCCTGGCCTATCACTATACGGGCGAGGAGGCCTATGCCCGCCATGCGGCGACCCTTGTGCGCACATGGTTCCTCGACACGGCCACGCGCATGAACCCGCACCTGCGCTACGGGCAGGCCGTGAAGGGGATCACGGAGGGCCGTGCCGAGGGACTCATCGAGACGCGGCATTTCATATACGCCCTCGACGCCGTCGGCCTGCTGCAGGGCAGCCGGCACTGGAGGCCCGCCGACCAGCAAGGCCTGCAGGCCTGGTTCCGCGCCTTCCTGCAGTGGATGGAGACGGATGCCATCGGCCGCGACGAGCGCGGTGCAAAGAACAACCACGGCGTCTGGTACGATGCGCAGCGGCTGGCCTTCGCCCGCTTCACGGGCGATACCGCCCGGGCCGCCGACGCGGTGCGCGAGACGCTCCGGCGGCTCGACAGCCAGATGGACGAGCGGGGCGCCCTGCCCGACGAACTCGGCCGCACCCGCAGCCTGCACTATTCGGCCTACTGCCTGCAGGCCTTCCTGCTCGTCGCGCAGATGGCCCGCGAGGGCGGCACCGAACTTTGGACGGCCGTCACCCCCAACGGCCGCTCCCTGCCCCGCGGCATCGACTTCCTCATGCCCTACCTCACAGGCGCCCAGCCCTGGCCCTGGCGGCAGATCGACACCTTCCGCCCCCGCATGGCCTACGGCATGCTATGGCCGGCAGGCGTCCGCTTCGGAAGAACGGACTGCTTTGCAATCCTGCGTACCGATGCGGGACCTACCTTTGACGACTCGGTGCTGACGCTCCTGTGAGCCGATGGCCTTGACACTGACCCTATTGCCGACATGAACAAAGGATAAATGATGGAGATACGATTCAGCCAGAGTCCGGCCGAGACGGCCCGGATGGATACGGAGGCCCTGCGTGCGAACTTCCTGTTGCAGGGACTCATGAAGCCCGGAGAGGTCACCCTCACCTATTCCCACTACGACCGGGTGATCGTCGGCGGCGCCATGCCCGTGGGCGGCGCCATTGTACTGCCGCTGCCCGAAGAACTCAAGGCCGCCCATTTCCTCGAGCGCCGCGAGATGGGCATCATCAACGTCGGCGGAAGGGGCCATGTGGTGACCGACAGGGGCTCCTACGGACTCGACAAACTCGAATGCGCCTACCTCGGCCGCGGTACGAAGGACGTGAGTTTCATGAGCGACCATTCGGACGAGCCCGCCATGTTCTTCCTGATGTCGACGCCGGCACACCACGCCTATCCCAGTCGCATGATGACGAAGTCGGAGGCAGCCCCCGTGAGCCTGGGCGATGTGTCCACCTCCAATCGCCGCACCATCTACAAGTACATACACCTGGATGGCATCGCCAGCTGCCAGCTGGTGATGGGCCTCACCGTGCTGGAGCCCGGCAGCGTCTGGAACTCGGTACCGCCACACACGCATACCCGCCGCATGGAAGTGTATTTTTATTTCGATGTCCACCCCGACCACCGCGTGATGCACTTCATGGGGCAGCCGCAGGAGACACGGCACCTGGTGATGGGTAACCGGGAGGCCGTCATCTCGCCGCCGTGGAGCATGCACTTCGGCGTCGGCACCGCCAACTACGGCTTCATATGGGCCATGGCCGGCGAGAACCAGGAATTCACCGACATGGACCCACAACACATCGCCACGCTTCGCTGAAGATGACGGGTTTCATGATTTATTCATATTTATTTTCGCAGGGCCGACCCTGATACAAAGACCTCCGTATGAGAATACTCCACAGACTCCTGCTCCTGCCGGCATTGGCCGCCTGCCTCCTTGTCCATGCGCAGAAGGATGCGCGGCTGCTCGTCACCCTGAATGCCCAGGCCTTGGCCACAGCTGCCGAGGCGCATGAGCTCGGCAAGTCGCCCTTCTCGGTGGAGGCCGGCAAGAAGGAATGGCTGCTGGAGTCGGTCGCCGGCTGGCGCAGCGGCTTCTGGCCCGGCACGCAGTGGTACCTCTACGAGGCCACGGGCGACGGCTTCTGGAAGGCACAGGCCGACCGGTCGACCCGGCAACTCGAGGCCATCCTCGACAGACAGGCCCATTCGCACGACATCGGCTTCCAGTTCTACTGCAGTTACGGCAACGCCTACCGCATCACCAAGGACGAGGCCTATGCCAAAGTCATGCTCCGGGCGGCCGACTCGCTGGCCACCCTCTTCGACCCCAGGTACGGATCCATCTGCAGCTGGACCTACCGCAAGCGCCGCGGCGAATGGCCCCATCACACCATCATCGACAACATGATGAACCTCGAGCTGCTCTTCTGGGCGGCCCGCAACGGCGGCGGCAAGCGCCTCCACGACATCGCCGTCAGCCACGCCCGCGTCTCGCACAAGGCCCACTACCGCCCCGACAACACGACGGCGCACGTGGCCTGGTACGACGAACAGACCGGCGCGCCCAACAAGCAGATGACACATCAGGGACTGGCCGACGGCTCCATGTGGGCGCGCGGACAGGCATGGGCCGTGTACGGATTCACGGTGTGCTACCGCGAGACCCAGGACCCCGAGTTCCTCGCCGCCGCCACCGGCGCGGCCGACGCCTACCTCAAGCGCCTGCCGGCAGATAAGGTCCCGTACTGGGACTTCGACGACCCCGCCATCCCCAATACCCCCCGCGACGCCTCAGCCGCCTCCATCACGGCCTCCGCCCTGATGGAGCTGTCAGGTCTCGTGACCGACAAGTCGCAACAGGCCCGCTACCGCAAGGAGGCCCTGGCCATGCTCGACGAACTCTCATCTCCCCGGTACCTCAAGCCCGACATGAACCATGCCATGCTGCAGCATTCGACAGGCAACAAGCCCCAGGGCAAGGATATCGACGTGCCGCTGATCTATGCCGACTATTACTTCGTGGAGGCCCTGCGCAGGGCGGGACGGCTCTGAGGGTCATAGAGAAATGATCAAAGACCCCACGCCTCCCATGTAAAGCATCGATATGAAGAAGATCATCGCATGGGCATGCCTGTTGTTCTCTTTGAATGGCGTCGCTCAGCCCCCGCTCGAGACCCATGTGTATCCCTGGAACTCATACGGTGAGATGTTCCGCGGAGGCGGGGCGGTGTTAAGGGAGCAGAAGCTGTCCGGGCAGGTCATTCCTCCCGGAGGGCACTACCGGTTACCATCACCCGAAAATGGTCCGGAGCGTCTGGTCAT